>Ga0307469_10000587_pt1 | contig 13386 bp, 10 predicted proteins | sample atmos_gasesAM2C__FD_203084 | JGI IMG/M metagenome (GOLD analysis project Ga0307469, IMG submission 203084) | Hardwood forest soil microbial communities from Morgan-Monroe State Forest, Indiana, United States - atmos_gasesAM2C_515 | ecosystem: Environmental > Terrestrial > Soil > Temperate...
AGGTACCGGTACGTCGTCGTGCCGGGCGCCTCAGGTGGAGTGCCCACCAGGCGTGCCCCATTGCTCTTGCGAGGCCTCGTGAGGAACAGGCCGTCTCGGGCGCGGCTTTCTCGGGCGAAGCGTGAGTGATTGAGTCGTAAGGTGGTGATTAGACAGGGGTCGCGGCTCAGCCGGATCCACGTGCGGGGCTATTGGAGAGATCCCCCGATTCGTGGGATGCACGCCCGGAACGAAATCGTCATCCTCGTTTCCACCATCGAGGACTTGAACTGACGCAATCTGATGCCAGCAACTTACGCAATCAAAATCCGCGGCCACTTGGGTGAGACGATGCTACAGGCGTTTCCCGGCCTTGATGCCGAGCCCAGCGGCGATTGCACGCTCTTGCGGGGCGTGCTGCGCGATCAGGCTGCGCTGCACGGCGTGTTCGCGCAAATCGAAGCATTGGGACTCGAGCTGGTGGAGGTCCGTGAGCTCCCGAGAGGCCAGTAGCCGGTTCCGCCTAAGTCACCCGCCTACGCATTATTCATGCCCCTTGCGATCTAGGTGCGAGCAGCCCCAGCGTACGAGCTTCCTTGATAGCATCGCTCCGCTCGTGGACAGCGAGCTTGGCGTATAGATGTTTCAGGTGCGTCTTCACGGTGTGCACAGACACGTGGAGTTCCTCGGCAATTTCGGGTGCTGAGAGGTTGGTCGGCAAGTAACGCAGGACGCGCGTCTCGCTCTCGCTGAGGGGCTCACGCAGGCGCGTCGCTTCCACACGTGCCGGTCGGGCAGCTGTTTGGGTCAGACGATCAAGGATTGCGGAGATCAGGCCAGCGTGCGCGGTGCGCCGTCCGCGATGGTGTTCGAGCAATTCCGGCGCCGGATAGAGAAGGAACGGTGACAGGATGCCGTCAGGCTCGGCGAGATCGAGGGCCCGCTCCAGCGCGCGCGCCGCTGCCGCCGCATCGCTGAGCGCATTGCGCGCGATCGCTTCCAGGAGGAAGGCCATCACTAACCAATTGTTGTGGTAGACGGGAGCTGTGCAGTCGAGGAGGGGGGCCAGCGTGGCGCTCGCCGTCTGCGGGTCGCCGCGCGCCAACTGCAGCGCCGCCAGTGGCAACCGGATTTGGCCCCCGCCAATGCGGACCTCCTCATCTGTGAGTTTGGCAAGGGCCTGCTCGACACGCTGGGTTTCGCCCAGCTTCAGAAGCGTCAGCAAAAGCCCAGATTTGGTCTGCACACTCACTGGCCGAGTTGCGGCCAGCATTCCAGCTAATCGCTGACCTGCCTCGAGCGCCGCAAGCGCCTCGGCGTAGTGGCCACGCATGAGCTCCAATTCTCCGCGAATGAGGTAAAACACCTCTCCTTGCGACGGGTCAAGCTCCGCTCGCAGCGCACGGGAAGTCAGCTCCAGCCACTCGCTCGCCTCCTCCCACTGCCCCTGCCACATCCGCACGACACCGACAACGTTATAGGCGGGCACGACGAACGACTCTTCGCTCCAGCCGTGACGTCGCACGAGCTCGATAGCCCGCTTAGCGACCTCAACGGCTACCCGATGGGAGCGTTGCATGAGAGCCGGCGGTGCCATAAACGCCAGGGCATAGGCCTGTAGGTAAGGCCGCTCGATCCGCTGCGCCAGCGCGGCTCCCTGCTCCAGGTGTCGCTCAGCGTCCTGGTGGCGACCCACATTAGCCTCGGCCACGCCGAGGCTGATCAGGGCGAGCGCCCGCAGGTCCTCGCTGAGCGGCAACTGATCGGGCGCGGCCAGCAGCCGCCCCGACTCGTTGATCACTGCCGGAAGGTCGCCGCGCTGACGGGCTAACGACAGACGCAGAATCGCGAGCAGTACCTGGAACCTCCCTCTTCGATCCTCGGGCACCAATTCCGCTGTCTGTACCGCTCGCGCCAGATAGCGCTGCGCCTCATCGAGCGATCCCCGATCGAGCTCGCCGGCCGCAACAAGCGCAGCGAGCTCCGGATCTGCGGCTGCCACGCTCGGTGGGAAACGCCTCAGGAGCGCGTGTGCCGTTGCGCCCTGCCCGTCGAGCTGCAGCGTGAAGTGATGGTCGGACAACCAATGAGTGGCGAGCTTCCAATCTCCGGCCGCCTGGGCGTGGCGGATACCTTCGATCGGGTAGCCGTGTGATGCGTACCACGCAGCCGCCGTTGCATGGAGTACCGGGACCTCGGCCGCCGCGGTACGTCGCAGCTCGAGTCTTAGTAAGTCAGCGAATAGATGATGGTAGCGGAACCACGTTCTAGCCGTATCCAGCGAAACCACGAAGGCGTTCGTCTCCTCGAGATCCTGCAGCGTTCGCTCTCCGCTGGAACCGCCCGTCATTGCGTCGGCGAGTGGGCCGCTGACACGTTCGAGCAGCGAGGTCCGCAACAGCAGACGTTTGACATCTACCGGCTGGCGTTCCAGAACCTCGGCAAGCAGGTACTCGGCGACCGTACGCTCGCTCCCCGAGAAGTCGGCGGCGAAGCGCTCGGGGTCTGGATGCCGGGCGAGTGACAGCGCGGCCAGTCGCAAACCCGCCGCCCACCCCTCGGTGCGTTCGACGAGAAGCACTAACGCGCGGTCGGACACGCGGACCTCGGCAGCCTGCAGAAGGAGTCGCGCGTCCTCGAGCGTGAAGCGGAGCTCACTGCCGCGGATCTCGGTGAGCTCGCCTTCGAGGCGCAGACGATGGAGGCCAAGCCGTAGGTCGTGGCGGGTCGATATCATGAAGCGCAGAAACTTTGGGGCGCGTAGCAGCAACAACTCGAGCTGGCGGAGCGCCTCGTCCGAACGCAGCTCGTGCAGATCATTGATCACTAACCAGAGTCGCTCATCGAGCGCGGCCAGGTCCTGCAGCAGCCGCTCAATGACGGTCCAGCCATCGAACGACGGCGACGGTTCGAGGAGGCGCAGCAGCTGCGAACCTCGCGCCGTGCCACGAAGCGCTTCGACAACGCCCGTCCAGAACTTCTGCACGTCGTGCTCGTCGCGCTCGATCGTCAGCCAGGCGGCTCGCGCATGGAGGCCTGTCTCCTCAATCCACGAGCGCATCAGTACAGTCTTGCCGCTTCCGGCGGGCGCCGAGATCACCGTGACGCGAGCCGCTCGCTCCAACAAGTCGAACAGCGCCGGTCGGGCGATCGCACCCGTTCCGCCGCCGCGTCTTGCGGCGATGGGCGAAGTGGAATCGTTACTGGTCAGAGGCCCGAGAGGCATAGTCGGCGCTGTGTTTGGTCTGTGGTCAGCCGAAGCCGGAGTAGGAGCAATGATGCTGCGGCTCGCGATGACCAGAGTCGGTGAAACGCTAGGTCCACGGATTCCCCGCCATGCGAACCCTCGCGGTGAGTATCGCAACCCTCAGATGGTTGTTGCGAGAAGTATCGGCCGCCGAGACAGCGAGCCAAGCGGGCGAATCTTGGCAGGACGATAGCGGCCAGATTTTCTTAGTTCGCGGCCTGATGCTGCGTCGCAGCAATGCCCGGCTTGCGATCGCGAGCCACGACACAAGCGCGTGTGTTCAAAGTCGCATTCGCTCTACTGATATCACAATCCCACTGGTTGGTCGCCTTCTTCGGACTACACATGATGCGCGGCCCGCACCCCATCGGGTTCCCACTCGTCCCGCCGCCTACTACGGTTAAGAGAACCGGTTAGTACAGTTATGCTTGACACCCGTGGTTGGCTCGCTTAATATGAACCGTACCGAACAGTACATGTTAGAGACTGCGCGCTCGCAGTCATCGCACACGAACTCATTAATTCAATCTGGAACATGCCATGAGTCGGACGAGCACGAGAATAAAGCCGGTTGCGCGGGCGGCCGCTCCGCCTGGCGAAGGCCCTCGCCAATGGTGAGTGCAGATACTGCCGCGTCCACACTTGCCCGGGCTGCCTGCCTTTGGCGTAGCCCGTGCTCAACGCGCTTTTCGGCGGTGCCGCGGGGCGGTCTTCATGTGCTGTGTGCGTCACCGCACCGAGCCGCGTTTGCGGCTATGCGTACTATCGACAGCTGGTCGTCAACCGCGCGGGCGTGTACTGCTTCGTGCCCAAGCCGTGCCTGCGCTGGATTGCCAACGTCCAGGGCGATCTGCAGGCCTTGAGACATGATAAGGCTGGGCGTAGTCACCGCAAATGTGCGAGAGCCTTCGCTCTGCATGCGTGCCGCACCGCGTTGTTCAAATTTACGCGTGTGTCCTCAAGCTTACCCCTCGCGCGGTTTCCTGCCGGGAAACGTGCATCTCTCGCGGAAGGATTGTTGCCAGCAATGGCGCGACTCTAGGCTGAGAGTCATGAAGGCGACCATGCTCCACGTCCTCTCGGACGCTCACCACTGCGAGCGCAGCGCCCCTTCCTCGGGGCGAGGGCGAGGTGTCCGTGCGCAACTTGTCCCGGCAGTGGACGCGGACGGTTCGCTGACGACTCGCGGCCCACCGGGCCCTACGCTGCTGCGTCATGAGAGTCGACGCACGCGAGGCGATATGTCGACCGATATCGACCCACGCTTCTAAAACTTCTGAGCTAGGAGAAACAGCAATGGCAATGACAAGCAAATCTGTTCAGGACAGCGAGAAGTCCAGCACCTCGACAACCGAGTCTGGACCGAGAACGAGCGCCGGCGCTTGGGACCTGCGTCATCCCGGCCTCATCATGAAGCACGGTGACGGCGAGGTGCACGAGTTCACGGGCATGTGGCCCCTCAAGCGCGATGCCGACCTCGTGTTTTCCCTGAATACGCTTGCGTTCCCCGAGTTCTGGGGCGGGCCCTTAACCACGTTCTCGGAGGCAACCACGGCGCTCGGCCTGATCCGGGGCGCGCGCTGGTTCGTCGGCACGAGCACCGAGTTCGGCGGTCCCACCCTCTACTTCATCTCGCAGTTCGACAGCAGCCTTGAGAAGTACTTCGACGATTTCGTAATGAACGGGAAGGCGAACCTCCTGGCGATCTGGGGCCAGTGCATCGGCTGTCCGAGCGGCCCGGACGCGACGGCACGCGACGTCGTGCAGTACATCGCGCGCGGTCAGATCAAGACCCTGGCCTGTTACGAAGCCTTTCCGAGCCTCAGCAACAGCCAGATCCAGAAGCAGGCCGACTGGTACCAGAAGACGCAGAAGTTCCAGCGCGCGGTCATGGCCGGCGGCGGCAACCTCGAGGACAAGGTCAACGCGTTCATGAGCGAATTGGGCAAGCCGTACGAGTTCGTGCGGAGCGCCGCCGCCATCGATACCGACGTCGCCAACGAGTGGCAGTTCACGGACGTCCCCGAGCGGCTGGGTGTGAAGGCGAAGGGCGCGTAGACGATCGGCATGGAAGGAACGCGATTATGAGCACTCGAGCTGCGAGGCGAAGTCTGACCGCTGCTGACCTAAAGGAGCAGCTTCACGATATCCAGGACAACGTGGTCGCGCCCATTCTCATGCGCTACGGACGGCATGTCTTCGTGAAGTTTACCGACGGCGTGAAGACGCGCGCCTGGTTGCGCAACCTGCGCGACCGCGTAAACGCGCGGCAGGCAGAACACGGCACGCGCTTCACTGTCAACATCGGATTCACCTACGAGGGGCTGAAGGCGATAGGCCTGTCGCAGCGGTCGCTCGTCAGCTTCCCCGATGCGTTCCGTGCGGGGATGCGGGGCCGTGCGCACGTGGTGGGCGATGTCGGACAGCATGCGCCGGAGCACTGGGAGGGCGGCCTCGGAGGCCCCGATATTCACGCGATGGGCTGGATTCGCACCGATTCCGCGCAGGGACGTGAGGAGGCGACGCGAATCATTCAAGACGAGATCGACGCGATTGGCGGGATCGAGGTTCGCTTCGTGCAGGACACGATGGCGCTCGCGCACGAGAATGGGATCGGTTCGGAAGGTGAACACTTCGGCTTTGCGGATCCGATCTCGCAGCCGCCGATCGAGGGCGCAGACGCGCCCAATTATCCCGGCGACGGCGTGCAGGGGCCGGACGGCAGCTGGCGTGCGTTGAAGCCGGGCGAGTTCCTGCTGGGATATGAAGATGAGGCCGGCCCAGAGGGTGTCCCGGCGCCCGAGCCGTTCGAGTTGCGGCTGAACGGCACCTACATCGTCTTCCGCAAGCTCCACCAGGACGTCGCCGCCTTCCGTCGATATCTGGCGGCCGCAGCAAAGTCGCTCTACGGCTCGGACGACCCCAATCACCAGGAGCTCGTGGCGGCCAAGATGATGGGTCGTTGGCGGAGCGGGTGCCCGATCGACCTGTCGCCTGGAAAGGACGATCCGGCGATCGCGGCCGACCCCAACCGTCGCAACAACTTCACGTATGCAGGCGACGACCAGGGCCTGCGATGCCCGCTCGGCTCGCACCTGCGTCGCACCAATCCGCGGGCGACGCCGTTGAAGCGCGCGACGGCGGTCAGGAGGCACCGGCTGATCCGGCGCGGCGTGGAGTACGGCCCGAATCTCAAGGCCGGTTCGCTGGAAGATGACGGCGTCGATCGCGGCCTGATCAATCTGTTCATCCAGGCCGACATCGAGCGGCAATTCGAATTCGTCCAGAAAGAATGGATGAAGGGCGGCGAGTTCATCGGGCTCGATCCGAACGAGCAGGACCCGATCAACGGCGACGGCGGCGAAAGCTCGCAGATGTCGGTGCCAGGTGTGACGCGGCCGTTCCTGTTCGACCTGCCGACCTTCGTCACGGTCAAGGGCGGCGAGTACCTGTTCGTTCCCGGACTGCAAGCGCTCGAGGGGTTAATCGAGCAACGATTCTGAACATTACGGAGCTCAGCGACATGTCAGACCATTTCAGCGGCCCCGCGGTCATGGGTGATCCATCGGTAGACATCACCGACTTCTACGCGTTTCCAAGTCCCGAACGGCCCGGGCATCTCGTCCTGATCATGGACGTGTTTCCCATGGCGACATCGCAGTCGCTCTTTAGCGATGTCGTGACTCACCGGTTTCGGCTGCGCCCGCTCACCCGGTCTGGCGGCAGCGTCGCTCATGGCAACGCCGAGTACGCCATCGACGTTACCTTCACCGATGTGACACCTGGATCCTCGGTTCAGGAAGGCACCGTCGTCACATCGGATGGGCGCAAGGCGAGATTCACAGTCGGCAAACCGCTGCAACAGGATGGTTTGTTCGTCTTCGCGGGATTGGTCAGCGACCCGTTTTTCATGGATGTCGAAGCCTCGATCCGCACGGGTATCCTGGGCAAACTGTCTTTCAACAAGGAGGGCGCGAACACCGTCCACTTGCGTGACGTCCTGTCGATCGTCGTCGAGATTTCCTGTGCTTCGATCGTCGAGCGCTTCGATGGCATCGCACTCGCGGGCGCCATCGCGGAGACCCTCGTCACGCGCCGCGGCAAGCCGCTGCGGATCGAACGTCTCGGACGGCCGGAGATCAAGAACTTCGTGCTGCAAGGCACTACTCAGGATTCGCGCACGAAGGGCGTCGAGCTCCGCGATCTTTACAACCGGGAAGACGCTTTCGCGCTCTCCCGGGAATATCGACCGCTCTACGAGTCGCGGCTCGACGCCAACCTGGCATTCTACGATGGGCTCGACGGCAAGACGGCGTGGCCGCTTGCTGCGGACGGGCGCCACCCGCTGCGCGATCTGCTCATCGGCGATTTTCTGATCGTTGACCTCGCTCGTCCATTCGCGCCGGGAAACTTCCTCGAGATCGAACGCGCGCTGATCGACAACCGGGCACACGAGAGCGCCGGCGGTCGCTGGCTCGATGATGACATCCTCGATGAGCTGCTCACGTGGCTTGTGAACGGTGGGCGAGGCGAACGCCTGGGCGACGGCGTCGATAACCCGACCAAGCCCGCCAGCCGGTCATTTCCTTACGTCCGCGAGCCCAACAAACGAGTCGACCTGCCACTACCGGCATTCTTGGAGAGTTGAACATGCTTGCATTGAAAGACAAAGGCGCGGTTGTGATTAGCGCGGCAACCGGCACCAGCAAAGAACACGCCACGGACTCCTTCCTGCAGTATCCGGTGATGTCGACGCTGAGGCCCGGCTACCCGCGTGGGCCCTGGCACTACAAGGACATGCACCAACTCGTCGTCACGTACGAGAGCACTGCGGAGGCCGTCCGTGCAGTGGTCCCAAGGCCTCTCGAACCCGCCGCCGGCAACCGCGTGACCATAGAGTGGCGGCGCATGAGCGAGGTCAGCGGCTTCGGGCCGTACAACGAGGTCGGCCATTCGGTGGCGTGCACCTTCGATGGCAAGCCCGTCACCTACGTGTTCCAGGCATTCCTCGACAGCGAATCGCCGACACTCGCCGGCCGGGAGATCCTCGGCTTCCCCAAGCGGCACGGCGAGCCCGAGCTGAAGACCGTACGAGAGGTGCTGATGGGCACCCTGGCTTATGGCGGCGTGCAGGTCGCCCTTGCAACCATGCCGTATCGCGCGGTCGACCTGTCGGATCGCTTGACTGAAATAGAGCAGGAACTGCAGACGACCCAACTCGTGCTCAAGCTGCTTCCCGACGTCGACAACCACACGCCGAAGGTCGCCCAGCTCGTCCGGGTCAATCTCTACGATGTCCGGTTGAAGGGTGCATGGGGGGGACCTGCAGAGCTCTTCATGATCCCGCACGTCGGCTGCCCGGTCGCGGCGCTTCCGGTCGTCCGGGTGCTCGACGGCCGACAGCATCTCTGGGACATGACGCTGAGCGACGGTCAAGTCGTGCACGACTACCTGGAGGCCGAGCGCCGCTAGTTTCGATTAAGAAAGGCTAAATTTTGCGAGTGGAACTCACTCCACCGCCATTACTGGAGAATTGAACATGAATTTGTTGAAGGATAAAGGAGCCGTCGTGACAGGCGCTGCATCCGGCATCGGCAAGGCGATCGCGACCGCGTTCATTGAAGCTGGCGCGAGCGTAGTGCTTTGCGATCTCAATGCCAAAGCACTCGATGCCGCCGCCCGCGAGCTCGGCGATCGTGCGATCGGCCGTGTCACGGACGTGTCGGATGAGAGTCAGGTTGAAGGCGCGATGCGCGCAGCGCGCGACACATTCGGGTCGCTGGATATTGTCGTCAACTGTGCCGGCTTCGGCGCGATCGTGCCGCTTACCGAGCTGACCGCGGACAAGTGGAAATCGGTCCAGGCAGTGACTCTGGGCGGAGTCTTCTACGGCGTGAAGCACGGCGCCCTGCAGATGCTCGAGCAGGGGCGCCCCGGCGTCATCATCAATATCTCGTCAGTGAACGGACGCCAGCCAGGCGAGGGGCAGGTGGCTTACTGCGCAGCGAAGGCCGGCGTCGACATGATTACACGTTGCGGCGCGCTGGAACTCGGCGGTCGCGGTATTCGTGTCGTCGGCATCGCCCCGGGCCTGGTGGAGACGCCGTTGACGAAGAAGGAGCTGGAGGATCCTGCGATGCGCGAGCTCTTCCTCAGCATGATCCCGATGAAGCGCGCGGTTGAAGCGGCGGAGATTGCGGCGGCCGCGGTGTTTCTCGCGTCGGACCACGCCAGATCCATCAACGGTGAGACGATCGCGATCGACGGCGGTTCGTTGACGCGCGGCTATCCGGCGCTGCTGACCGGTGCTAAAGCCCCAAAAGGCACGGCCACCGGCGTAACTGCTGGTGGCGTCACCGGCGGGACACTTGGCGTGCTCGCTGGAATTGGTGCTTTGGCGATCCCAGGGCTGTGAGCATTCAGCTGAGAAGAGTCGCATGATCGAGCCCGGTCGTTATACGAGCGGTCAAATCGCGCTCGCCAACCTGTCGGCATCGATCGACAGCCTGGAGCGTCGTCGTAGCGCAGCGGCAAGCTTCGAAGAGCTGCTAGCGCTGTCGAAGCTGCTCTTCGTGCGGGGTGACCTGCTCGGTCGTATCGCGGACCATGACCGGGCAGAACTCATGGCCGTCGAGGCGATAGCGTTGTCGCTAGATAGCGCACGGACGCTCTACATCCGTGCACAGCTCGCCGGGCGTTTCCATCGGTTCGAGGAGGCAACGCAACTTCTCGATTACGCGCTCGCGGCCGGTTATGCGGTGCACGAGGTTGATGCCGAAAGAGCTGCACTGCTGCAGGCGAGAGGCCGATATAGCGAGGCGCTGGCGCTGCGCCGAAGACTGGCGGAAGACGATCCCGGAATTCACACACTTGGGGCGCTCGCGTCGCTGCTCGCGGAAATGGGTGAATGGGCGGCGGCGGAGAGCCGCTATACGGCCGCACTCGATGCCGACGAAGGCCCATCGCCCATCCCGTGCTCTCAACTTCTCTTCGAATGGGGTGTGAGCGCCATGCGCCGCGGCGAGCTCGATCGTGCGGAGGGAATCTTCGCCGAACTCGCCGCGATCATGCCGGCGCACGTCCCGGGGAGAGGGCATCGCGCCGAGGTGGCCCTCGCCCGCGGACAGTTGGACGCCGCTCTCGCGCTCGTCAGGCCGCTGCTCCAAGTTTCCGACGATCCAGAATATCGCGCGACCTACGCGGAGATCCTGGCGGCGCGGGGTGACCGCGAAGCGGTGAGCGAAGCGGAACGTGCAGCGACGGCCTATGAATTGTTGCTGGCGCGACGGCCCGAAGCCTACGCTGACCATGCCGCCGCCTTCTTTACGGGTGTCGGCAACCGGCCGCAGCTGGCTGTCGACCTGGCCTCGGCCAATTGGAACCTGCGAGACACGCCACGGTCACGCCGCCTGCTTGCCAAGGCGCTGCGCAACGCGCGCCAGGTTCTGCTGTGCACATGACACTCGCCCTTGCCCTTGCTGGCCTCCTTGCGGGCTTCGTCCACGTGGTGTCGGGGCCGGATCACCTCGCGGCGATCGCGCCCTATGCCGTGGAAGGAAAGACACGCGCGTGGAAGACCGGCGTGCGCTGGGGAATGGGACACAGTGCCGGCGTCCTGGGCGTCGGTCTCCTCGCGCTGCTCGCGCGCCACGCCTTACCCCTCGAGGCATTGTCGGCGTGGGCCGAACGTGGCGTCGGTATCGTGCTCATAGGCATCGGCGCGTGGGGCCTGCGCAAGGCGCTCGCGCTGCGCTCTCACGATGCGTCACCGCACATCCATGGACGAGAGGCCTTTGCCGTTGGCACCGTCCATGGGCTGGCCGGCAGCTCGCATCTGCTCGGCGTGCTGCCGGCGCTTGCGCTGCCCACGGATTTTGCAGCAGCTGCCTACCTAACCCTATTCGGCACCGGGACCGTGGCGGCGATGGGCACATTCTCATCGCTCGTCGGTTGGATCTCGAGCCATCTACGCGCAGGCGCCAAGGGGTCCCAGAGCGCGCTGCTCGCGGCTTGTGCCGCGTGCGCGATCGCCGTCGGCGCCTTCTGGCTCCTCTCGGATTTGGCGTAGTTTTCATCAAAGGAACCGGACATGAACGCAGCAGATTTGCTCCTCTCGCACGAACCTAAGCGAATCGTAATCCTCGGGGCCGGCTTCGCCGGCCTCTACGCGGCGCTCGAGCTCGAGCGGACCGTAGCGCGCGATCCGGGGGTCGAAGTGGTGCTCATCGACCCGCAGAACTTCCTCCTCTTCACACCGATGCTGCACGAAGTAGCATCCGGAAGCCTCGACCCGAGCTCGATCGTCGTGCCGATTCGCGAGGCCTTGCGCCGGGTGGAGTTCCTGCGTGCGGAGACCACGGCGGTGGACTTTGCGGGCCGGACGGTGACCGTGGCCTATGGCCTCGATCGGCGCACGCGCACCATTCGTTTCGATCAGCTGCTGATGGCTGCCGGGTCGCAAACACGGTTTCCTCCGAGCCTGCGCCCGCACGTCCATGGCATGAAGACCATCCATGACGCGCTGGTGCTGCGCAATTGGCTGATCGGGCTGCTCGAGCGCGCCGACATCGAGGAGGATCCGGCGCGCCGGCGGGCGTTACTCACGATCGCGGTCGCTGGCGGCGGGTTCTCGGGTGTCGAGACGATCGGCGCCATCAACGACTTCCTCCGCGAAGTCGCGCGCCATTACCGCACAGCCTCGGCCGAATCGCCGACGTTGGTGCTCGTCGAGCCGATGGAGCGGCTGCTTCCGGAATTCGAGCCGGCGCTGGGCGAATACACGAGGTCCAAACTGCGGGCCGCGGGCATCGACGTGCGTTTGCGCACGAAGGTGGCGGCTTTCGACGGGCGGACCCTATCGCTCGATTGCTCCAGCGATGCAGCCAAGCCGTCGCCGCTTTCGGCGCGCACGCTGATCTGGACCGCCGGGGTCGCGCCTTCGCCGCTCATCGAAGCGCTGTCGCTCGCGAAGGAGCGGGGCCGCATCGTGGTCGACGAGACCTTGGCGGTGCCGGGCCACGAGGGCGTCTGGGCGTGCGGTGACTGCGCCGCCGTGCCGGGCCCGCAGGGCAAGCCTTATCCGGGCACCGCGCAGCATGCGGTGCGCCAGGGCATGCAGGCCGGGCGCAACATCGCCGCGGCCCTACGCGGACAACGCTCGAAGATCCATCCGTTCCGCTACCAGATGATCGGCCAGTTCGCTGCCATTGGGCGCCATCGTGCCGTTGCGACGCTCTTCCGCCTGCGATTCTCAGGCTTCATCGCTTGGCTGATGTGGCGCGGCGCATACCTCCTGATGCTGCCGCTCCTCAACAGAAAGATCCGCGTCCTGCTCGAGTGGATTCTGGAGATCTGCTTCGCGCGCGACACGGTGCAGCTGCTCACCGCCGAGAGCGTCCGCTCCCGCCGGCTCGAGGAGCTGATGGACAGTGCCCGCGCCGCGGAATCCGCGGAGCGCGTGCCGCAGCCGTGACCGACGTCGTCGTCATCGGCGCGGGGCCGGCCGGCGTGTTCGCGGCGTTGCGCGCCGCGGAGCTCGGCGCGCGCACAGCGCTCGTCGCGAGCGCCGACTTCGGCGGCATGGCAGCGAACGATGGGCCGGTGCCAGTCAGAGCGCTCGCCTATGCCGCGCGGCTGATCCGCGAAGCGCGCGAACTGCCGCGCTACGGCATCACCGCGAACGAGCCGGTGCTCGACTACGGGCGGCTGCTCGCGCGGGTGCGTGAGATCGTCCACGACGTCAGCACGCGCGCGGCGCTGCGCGAGCGCGTAGACGCCTTCGGCGTGACCCTGCACGAGCAGAGCGGCGCGGCGCGCTTCACGGATTCACACACCGTCGAGACTGAGCGCGGGCTCAAACTTCGGGCCGACCGGTTCATCGTCTGCACCGGCGGCGTCAGCCGGCGGCTCGCCATCCCCGGCTTCGAGCTCACGAGCAGCCACAGCGACACCTGGCGGCTCACAAAGGTACCACCTTCGATGCTGGTCATTGGAGCCGGGCATACCGGCGTGCAGGTCGCGTCCATGTTCAATGACTTCGGCACGCGCGTCCACCTCTTCGAAGCCGGGGCGCGCATCCTCCGCTCTGAAGACGAAGACGTCGCGGCCGCGGTCGCGAGCGGCTTGCGCGAATCGGGCGTGGTGGTGCACGAGCGCTTCGG
>Ga0307469_10000588_pt1 | contig 13369 bp, 14 predicted proteins | sample atmos_gasesAM2C__FD_203084 | JGI IMG/M metagenome (GOLD analysis project Ga0307469, IMG submission 203084) | Hardwood forest soil microbial communities from Morgan-Monroe State Forest, Indiana, United States - atmos_gasesAM2C_515 | ecosystem: Environmental > Terrestrial > Soil > Temperate...
CCGCGCTTGTCGATGACGTAGGTCTCCGGCACGCCGTATACGCCGTAGTCCATCCCGATCCTGCCGTCGAGATCGAAGGCCGACAGCCGGTAGGGATCGCCGAAGCGCTTCAGCCAGCCGAGCGCATCGTCGCGCGAGTCCTTGTAATTGAGCCCGTACAGCGGTGCCGCGGCGCTCTTCGAGAACTCGACCAGCACCGGATGCTCGTCGCGGCAGGCGACGCACCACGAAGCCCATACGTTGAGGATCCACACCCTGCCCTGCAGGTCCTTCTCGGAAAACGTCTTGTCGGGCTGCTGCAGCACCGGCAGCTCGAAGTGCGGCGCCGGCTTGCCGATCAGCGGCGAAGGGACTTCCCGGGGGTCAAGCCGCAAGCCCATAGCCAACAGAACGACCAGGGCGAGGAATAATCCGATGACCCCCGCGATTCTCACGCCGTCACCTCGGCGCCGCTTCGCTCGCGCGCTGCGACGCGATAGCGGCGGTCGCTCGCCGCGAGCAGGCCGCCGAGCGCCATGATCAGGCAGCCGACCCAGATCCAGTCGACGAACGGCTTGTGCTGCACCTTGACAAGCCAGTACGCGCCTTCGAGCGGATCGCCGAGCGAGACGTAGAGATCGCGCGTCAGGCCGGGATCGATGGCGGCCTCGGTCATCGGCATGTCCTGCACGGTGTAGACGCGCTTCTCGGGATAGAGCACGGCGACCGGCTTGCCTTCGCGGCTCACCGCGATCCTGGCGCGAGCGGCGCGGTAGTTCGGCCCGTCCGCCGCCGACACGTCCTCGAGAAGGAAGGCATAGCCGGCGAGCTCGACCGAGTCGCCGGGCTTCATCTTCAGGTCCTTCTCGGCTTCGTAGCCCTTCACCAGGGTCACGCCGACGACGAACACGGCGACACCCAGATGCGCCACTACCATGCCGAGATGGGCGCGCGAGTGTGTCGGTCTTCTTTTCCACGCAAGGAAAGCAGTCGAAGCAACCCAAACTGCCAGCGCGAGGCCGCAGCCGACGAGCGCGCTCCAGCGGCCAAAGGCGAACGGCAGCGCGAGGCCGACCGCGAGGCTCACCGCGAGCGCCCAGCGCAGCAGCACCACGAGCTCGGGCAGGCTCGTGCGCTTCCAGCGCGCGAGCGGGCCGACGCCCATCAGGAACAGCGCCGGCGCCATCAGCGGCACGAACACCGCCTCGAAGTACGGCGGGCCGACCGAGATCTTGCCGGCGCCGAGCGCGTCGAGCGCGAGCGGGTAGAGCGTGCCGAGCATCACCGAGGCAGCGGCGACTGTGAGCAGCACATTGTTCCCGAGCAGCGCCGACTCGCGCGAAGCGAGCTCGAAGCTGCCGCCCAGGCCGATGCGCGAAGTGCGCCACGCGAACAGCACGAGCGCCCCGCCGATGAGCAGCACAAACAGCGCGAGGATGAACACGCCGCGCGCCGGATCCACGGCGAAAGCGTGCACCGAGGTGAGCACGCCGGAGCGGACGAGGAAAGTACCCAGCAGGCTGAGTGCGAAGGCGACGATGGCGAGCAGCACGGTCCAGCTGCGGAAGGCTCCCCGCTTCTCGGTCACGGCAAGCGAATGGATCAGCGCGGTGCCCACCAGCCAGGGCATGAACGAGGCGTTTTCCACCGGGTCCCAGAACCACCAGCCGCCCCAGCCGAGCTCGTAGTAGGCCCAGCCGCTGCCGAGCGCGATGCCGACGGTGAGAAACGCCCAGGCCACCGTGGTCCAGGGGCGCGACCAGCGCGCCCAGGTGGCGTCGAGCTTGCCCGAAAGCAGCGCCGCGACGGCGAAGGCAAACGCGACCGAGAAGCCGACGTAGCCCATGTACAGCATCGGGGGGTGCAGCACCATGCCCGGGTCCTGCAGCAGCGGATTGAGGTCGCGGCCGTCGGCCGCGGGCGGCAGCAGCCGGTCGAAGGGATTCGAAGTGAAGAGGAGGAACGCGAGGAACCCCGCGCTGACCAGCCCCATCACGCCCAACACGCGCGCCACGATCTCCTCGGGCAGATGCGTGCTGAAGAGGCTCACCGCCGTCATCCACACACCGAGCATCAGCGCCCACAGCAGCAGCGAGCCTTCGTGCCCGCCCCACACACCGGCGATGCGGTAATGCAGAGGCAGCGCGGTGTTGGAGTGCATGGTGACGTAAGCCACCGAGAAATCGTTCGCAACGAACGCGTACGTGAGGCAGCCGAACGCAAAGGCGACGAGCAGCGCCTGCGCCTGCGCCGCCGGCCGCGCCAGCGCCATCCAGCCAGAGTTCTGTCTTGCTGCCCCAACAAGAGGAAAGAACGACTGCGCCAAGGCGACGATGAGCGCAAGACAGAGGGCGAACTGGCCGAGCTCGGGGGTCATTTTCTCTGTACCGTCTGCTGGGCTCTCTTCACCGCATCCGCGGCCTCGGGCGGCATGTAGTTCTCGTCGTGCTTGGCGAGGACTTCGCTGGCGCGGAACATGCCGTCGGCGCCGAGCTGTCCCTGCGCGACCACGCCCTTGCCTTCGCGGAACAGGTCCGGCAGCTGGCCGCGGTAAGTCACGCGCATGCTTTTTGCCGTGTCGGTCACCGTGAACTCCACGTTCACGCCCTCGCGCTTCAGGCTGCCGGGGACCACCATGCCACCGATGCGGAAGCTGCGACCCTGCGGCGCCTCGTTGGCGGCGACCTGCGAAGGCGTGAAGAAGAACACCAGGTTCTTCTGGAAGGCCGCCAGCACCAGCGCCGCAGCGATGCCCAGCGCCGCGACGCCCACGGCGATCGCCGTTATGCGTTTATGTCTTGGTTTCACTGCATTTTCGACTGCGCTTTACGAGCAGGGCCATCTCCACCCCGAGCAAGAGAAATGTAACCCCGTAGGCACCCCACACGTAGAGCCCATACCCGCCCATGGCAAAAAATTCTCTCACTGATTCTCCAGGATAAGACAGCGCACGCGCACCAACGTTACCGCGATGCTGTACACCCAGAAAGCGAGCGCCATGATCAGCATGCCGGTCAGCATCGTCGCCGCCATGCTCGGCGCCCGGGTCAGGCTCACGGAGGCGCCCTGGTGCAGCGTGTTCCACCACTGTACCGAGTAATAGATGATCGGGACGTTCACCACGCCGACGATCGCGAGCAGCGCTCCGGCGCGTTCTGCTCGCCGCCGGTCGTCGATCGCCGCCTGCAGCGCCATGAAGCCGAGGTACAGGAACAGCAGGATCAGCTCCGACGTAAGCCGCGCGTCCCACACCCACCAGGTGCCCCAGGTCGGCCTGCCCCAGAACGAGCCGGTCCACAGCGCGATGAACGTGAACAGCGCGCCGGTGGGCGCCAGCGCGCTCGCCATCATGTGCGAGAGCCGCGTGTTGAAAGCCAGGCCGATGGCCGCCCAGAACGCCATCACCACGTAGATGAACATCGACATCCACGCCGCCGGGACGTGGATGAAGATGATGCGGTAGGCCTCGCCCTGCTGCGCGTCGGTCGGCGCGACGAAGAAGCCGATGTAAAGGCCCGCCGCGCAGAGCACGGCCGCCGCGGCGCCGCACCAGCGCGCGATCACTCCCGCGACAGGATAGAACGTCTGCGGCGACGCATACCAGAACCACTTGACGCTTTGTGCAGTCATTCCGTGGAAATCCGCAATGCCGCGGCGATCGCCCAGGGAGCGAACGCGGCCGCGACGACCAGCAGCGCGGCGAGCAGCAGGAGCTGCCCATCCGGGGCGAGCCCCGCGGCGGCCATCTCGACGCTTCCCGCCCCCATGATCAGCACCGGGACATACAGCGGCAGCACCAGCAGCGACAGAAGCACGCCGCCGCCGCGCAGTCCGAGCGTGAGAGCCGCTCCGATTGCGCCGATCAGGCTGAGCACCGGCGTGCCAAGCAGCAATGATAATGCAAGCACGGGATAGAGCGGCGCCGGGAGGTCGTACTGCAGCGCGATGAGCGGCGCGATCAGCACCAGCGGCAGGCCCGACACCAGCCAGTGAGCCAGGGCTTTCGCGGCAGCGATGACACCTAGCGGCTCCGAGCTGAGCAGCTGCTGCTCGAGCGTGCCGTCGGCATGGTCGGCGGCGAACAGCCGCCCGAGCGAAAGCATGCAGGACAGTAGCGCCGCGACCCAGATCACCCCGGGCGCGATCGAGCGCAGTAGATCCGGCCCGGCGCCGATGCCCAGAGGAAACAGGCTGGTGACGATCACGAAGAACAACAGCGCGGTGGCGACGTCGCTGCGGCGCCGCCACGCGATGAGAAGGTCGCGAACCACAATGCAGCGCGCCGCTTCAAGCATCCAGGTCAATCACCTGCGAGGCGCCGACGTGGGTGTCCTGATGCGTCGCGTACACGACGGCGCCGCCGCGCGCCACGTGGCCTTCGATGAGCTCCTCGACCAGCCGGCCCGCCGCTGCGTCGAGCGCGGCATACGGCTCGTCGAGCAACCACAGGGGCACCGATCCACTGAGGGCGAGCCTCGCCAGCACCGCTCGCCGCCGCTGACCTTGCGACAGTCGCCTCACCTGGAGATCAGCCAATTCGAACACCTCGAGTGCTTGCCGTATTTCAGGAGCTGAGACGGGAAGCCCGGCGAGGGTGCAAGCGATGCGCAGATTCTCGGCGGCAGTGAGGTCGTCCTTCACCGCGGCGGCATGGCCGATGTAGACCAGCTGCTTCGAGTACTCCTCGCGCAGGCGCCGGATTTCGACTCCTTGCCATGAAACAGAACCTGAAGTTGGAGATAGCAGCCCGCATAGGATGCGCAGCAGGCTCGTCTTGCCGCTGCCGTTGGGTCCCGCGATCCTCAGCAGCTCGCCGCCGCGCAGCGAGGCAGACAGGTCGCTGAACAGCGTGCGCCCGCCGCGCTCGCAGCTCAGATGCGATAGCTCGAGGTTCAATTCAGATCCAGCGCGTAGCGCTTGAGCGCCGAGAGCGGCACGTAGTTGAGCACGCTCTCGTGCGTCGCCTCGAGGACCACGCGCGGCGCGCGGCCCGCCTCCCACGCCTCGATCCAGCGCAGCACGTGCAGGCACCAGCGGTCGTTCTGCTTCAGGCCGCGGAAGCGCAGGTCGGGACGCGGGGTGACGAGATCGTTGCCCTTTGCGACGCTGAACTCGAGGAACCCGTCGGTGACCTGCACGCACACCAGGTGGGCGACGCCGTCCTCGCCCTGGGTCGCGCAGCAGCCGTCGCGAAAGTAGCCGGTCAGCGGCGAATAGCTGCAGGCGCGCAGCTCGCCGCCGAGGACGTTTTTTTCAGGCTGCGCCATGCTGCTCTATATAGCGCTTGAGCGCTGCGGCGTCGCGCTCCATCACGGTGAAGCGCTGCGGCAGCTTCTCCAGGTTGTCGAAGCTCTTCGGGCGCTGCGGCTCGCGGCCGAGCGCCTCGCGCAGCGTCGCCGCGAACTTGGCGGGCTGCGCGGTCTCAAGGCAGATCAGCGGGATCCCCGCTTCGCGCTTTTCCAGGCCGACTTTCACTCCATCGGCGGTATGCGGATCGATCATCACGCCGAACCGGTCGTAGACCTGCTTGATGGTGCGCAGTCGATCGGCATGCGTGCTGCGGCCGGAGACGAATTCGCCGTTCGGGCGCGGCAGATCGAATTCGCCCTTGGCGTCGAGGCGGCGGTAGAGGTCCAGAACGCGCGCGCCGTCGCGGCCGACGAGGTCGAACACGTAGCGCTCGAAGTTCGACGCCTTCGAGATGTCCATCGACGGGCTGGAGGTTTCCTGCAAGTTCTTTCGCGTGCGGTAGCGGCCGGTGCGGAAAAATTCGTCCAGCACATCGTTCTCGTTGCTGGCGAGGATCAGGCGCCGGATGGGCAGGCCCATGCCGCGCGCGACGTAACCGGCATAGATGTTGCCGAAGTTGCCGGACGGCACCGCGAACGCGACTTCCTGATCATTCCCTTCGGTGGCCGCAAAGTAGCCCTTGAAGTAGTAAACGACTTGCGCGGCAACCCTGGCCCAGTTGATCGAATTCACCGCCCCGATGCGGTGCCTCGACTTGAAGGCGCGGTCGGCGTTGACCTGCTTGACCAGGTCCTGGCAGTCGTCGAAGACGCCCTTCACCGCGAGGTTGTGGATGTTCGGATCCTGCAGCGCGAACATCTGCGCGCGCTGGAAAGGGCTCATGCGGCCGTGCGGGGAGAGCATGAAGACCTGAATGCCGCGCTTGCCGCGCAGCGCGTGCTCCGCCGCCGAGCCGGTGTCGCCGGAGGTCGCGCCCAGGATGTTGAGAATCGTGTTTTCTTTTTTGAGAATCGATTCGAACAGATTGCCGAGCAGCTGCATGGCGATGTCCTTGAAGGCGAGCGTAGGCCCGTTGGACAGGCCGAGAAGATGAAACCCCGGCTCGAGCGTCTTCAGCGGCGTGACGCCATCGGTTGCGAAAATTTTCTTCGTGTAGGTGGATTCGACGATCCGTTTCAGATCAGGCACGTCGTCCATGAACTGCGCCAGGATGGCACGCGCAAGATCGGAATACGACAGGGATCTCCAGGACTTCAAGTCCGCTTTTGGATAATCCTCCGGCACGTACAGCCCGCCGTCCGCAGCGAGGCCCTCCAGCAGGATGTCGGTAAAGCGGCGCGGCGGCGCGTTGCCGCGGGTCGAGACGTAGAGCACTACAGCAGCTCTTCCAGGCGGATCCTGGTCACTTTCCCAACCACGGTGGAGAGCTGCTCGATCTTCGCCATCGCCCGGTTGACGTTCTTCTCCAGCGCGCGGTGGGTGAGCATGACGATGTCGACGCGGCTCTCGCCCTTGCCGGGCTCCTTCTGCACCATGGCGCCGATCGAGATCCTCGAGCCGGCGAGGATGCGGGTGATGTCGGCGAGCACGCCCGGCCGGTCGAGCACGCGCATGCGCAGGTAACAGGAGGTCTCGACCTCGCCGATCGGCAGGATCGGCGTGTCGGCAAGCTGGTCCGGCTGGAAAGCGAGATGCGGCACGCGGTGCCCGGGGTCGGCGGTGATGAGCCGCGTGATGTCGATGAGGTCGGCGACCACCGCGCTGGCGGTCGGCTGGCTGCCGGCGCCGGCGCCGTAGTAAAGCGTCGGCCCGACCGCATCGCCCTTCACCAGGATGCCGTTCATCACCCCTTCGACGTTGGCGAGCAGGCGCCGCGCAGGCACCAGCGTCGGATGCACGCGCAGCTCGATGCCCTTCGCGGCGCGCCGCGTGATGCCGAGCAGCTTGATGCGGTAGCCGAGCTCCTCGGCGTAGCCGATGTCCGCGCGCGTGAGCTTTTCAATTCCCTCCCTGAAGCATTTCTTGAGCTGCATCGGGATGCCGAAGGCGAGCGCCGACAGGATGGTGAGCTTGTGCGCGGCGTCGACGCCCTCGACGTCGAAGGCCGGATCGGCCTCGGCGTAGCCGCGCCGCTGCGCGTCGCCGAGGGCGGCCGAGAAATCGAGGCCGCGGTCGCGCATCTCGGAAAGAATGAAGTTCGACGTGCCGTTGATGATGCCGGCGATCCATTCGATGCGGTTCGCGGCCAGCCCTTCGCGCAGCGCCTTGATGATCGGGATGCCGCCGCCGACCGAGCCTTCGAAGGCCACCATCACGCCGTTCTTCTGCGCGGCGGCGAAGATCTCGGTGCCGTGGGTGGCGAGCAGCGCCTTGTTGGCGGTAACGACATGCTTGCCGTTGCGGATCGCCTCGAGCACCAGCACTTTCGCGATGCTGGTGCCGCCGATCAGCTCGACGATGATGTCAATCTGCGCGTCGCGTACCAGCTTGAGCGCATCGGCGACGACTTTGGCCTTTTTCCCGGTAATCTTCCTGGCGCGGTGAAGGGCCTTGTCGGCGACTTGCGTGATCTTGATCGCGCGACCGGCGCGGCGCCGGATCTCGCCGGCGTTGCGGCTGAGCACGTCCCAGGTGCCGCCGCCCACGGTGCCGATGCCCAGCAGCCCTACATTAATCGGCTTCATTTCGTTTCAGGCGGAATTGAAGGTGATGCCTGACGTCGGGCCATTCGGCGGCGAGCACGCTGTACATCACGGTATCGCGCACCGTGCCATCGCGCCGCGGCCAGTGGTGCCGGATCACCCCGTCCTTCTTGGCGCCTAGAGCTTCGATCGCGCGCTGCGAACGGAAATTGAAGTTGTCGGTCCGCAGCCCCACGACCTTGCACCCGAGCGTCTCGAACGCATGCGTGAAAAGCAGCAGCTTGCAGACCGTGTTCACGTGCGTGCGCTGGCAGCGCTGCGCGTACCAGGTGTAGCCGATCTCGACGCGGTCGGCGGCCGCGATGATGTCGTGAAAACGGGTGCTGCCGACAACCTGGCCGCTGTTCAGCTCGCGCACCGCCCAAGGCAGCATATCGCCCTTCTTTTGACCTTCCAACGCAGAAGAAATGTAGGAGGCCGTCTGCCCGGGCTCGGGCACGGTAGTGAACCACAGTTCCCACAGTCTTCCATCGGCCGCTGCGCTTGCCAATTCAACCTCGTGGAGATGGGAAAGGGGCTCGAGCTTCACCCCGTTACCCTCGAGGGTGATCGGAGCCGGCCTGATCAAGCCGCGCCCCGGAGCAGCCCGTCCTTGCGGAACATGTCGCGGATTCCCCGCACCGCCTGGCGCAGGCGGTGCTCGTTCTCGATCAGCGCGATGCGCACGTGATCGTCGCCGTAGTCGCCGAAGCCGACCCCGGGCGCCACCGCGATCCTGGCGTCCTCGAGCAGGCGCTTGGTGAACTCGAGCGAGCCCATGCGGGCGTAGAACTCTGGAATTTTCGCCCACACGTACATCGAGGCCCTGGGCATTTCCACCATCCAGCCGATGTCGTGCAGGCCCTTGACCATGACATTGCGTCTTTTTTCGTAGGTATTTTTTATTTCGAGAACGCAATCCTGGGGCCCTTCCAGCGCCACGATCGACGCCACCTGGACCGGCGTGAAGCTGCCGTAGTCGTGGTAGCTCTTGATGCGCGCGAGGGCGTGCACCAGGTCCTTGTTGCCGACCATGAAGCCGATGCGCCAGCCGGCCATGTTGTAGCTCTTCGACATGGTGAAGAACTCGACCGCGATGTCGCGAGCCCCTGGCACCTGCATGATGGAGGGAGCCTTATAGGAATCGAAAACGATGTCCGCGTACGCCAGGTCGTGCACGACGAGGATGTCGTGCTCGCGCGCAAGCGCTATCACGCGCTCGAAGAAAGCGAGATCCACGCAGTGCGCCGTCGGGTTCGACGGGAAGCCGAGCACCAGCATCTTGGGCTTGGGGATCAGCTCGCGGATCGCGCGCTCGAGCTCGGCGATGAAGTCGACCCCGGGCGTCATGCGCACCGAGCGGATGTCGGCGCCGGCAATGATCGCGCCGTAAATGTGGATCGGGTACGAAGGATTGGGCACCAGCACGGTGTCGCCGCGCTCCAGGCAGGCGAGCATCAGGTGCGCGAGGCCTTCCTTCGAGCCGATGGTGACGATGGCCTCGGAGTCCATGTCGAGCTCGACCCCGTAGCGGCGGAGGTACCAGTCGCAGATCGCCTTGCGCAGCCGCGGGATGCCCTTCGACACCGAGTAGCCGTGCGTGTCCTGGCGCTGCGCGGCCTCGATCAGCTTGTCGACGATGTGCCTGGGCGTCGGCCCGTCGGGATTGCCCATCGACAGGTCGATGATGTCGTCGCCGCGCCGGCGCGCCGCCATCTTCAGCTCGTTGGTGATGTTGAAGACGTACGGCGGCAGCCGCTTAATCCTTGAAAATTCACGCATTGTAGAATTCTAGCGTGAAACTTCACGCCGCCGGCCCGAGCGCCGCCAACACCATCACCGGCTACGGCGAGGACCACGTGCTGGTGAACGGCCAGCGCCACGACTCGAGCGTCGTCGTTCTATCCGACCGGATCCTGCCTTGGGACGCGAAGAGTTTCTCAACTCTGCGGGAAGAGGATTTTTCCCTGCTCAAAAACCTTGGAGTGGAAATCGTCCTGCTCGGCACCGGTCCGCGCCAGCGCTTTCCCCATCCGCGGCTCACCGCGCCGCTCGCGGCGGCGGGCATCGGCGTCGAGGTGATGGACCTCAAGGCCGCCTGCCGCACCTACAACATCCTGGTCGCCGAGGAGCGCAAGGTCGCCGCCGCGCTGCTGTTCGCGTGACGGTTCGAGTGCTCCTGGCCGCGCTTGCGATCGCCTGGTTTGGAACGCTTGGATTAAGGCCCCTCTATAAAGCGGACGAGAGCCGCTACGCAGAGATCCCGCGCGAGATGGTGGCGAGCGGCGACTGGATCACGCCGCGCCTGAACGGCTTCAAGTACTTCGAGAAGCCGCCGCTGCAGTACTGGACCACGGCGGCCTTCTTCACGCTGCTCGAAGTCGCGGACTGGTCGGCGCGGCTTTGGACTGCGCTCGCCGGTTTTGCGGGAATTTTCATGGTGTTATTTGTGGGGAGGCGTCTTTTCGGCGCGCCCGCGGGCCTCTACGCCGCCGCGGTGCTCGCCGGCAGCCCACTCTACGTCATGCTCGGGCAGATCAATACGCTGGACATGGGGCTGACGCTCTTCCTCTGCGGCGCCGTGTTCGCGTTCGCGCTCGGGCACATGCTCCTGTTCTGGGCGGCGTGCGCCCTCGCCGTGCTGAGCAAGGGATTGATCGGCATCGTCTTGCCGTTTGGCACGATCGCTCTTTACCTGTTGATCAGGCGCGACTGGGGCCTGATCCGCCAGATGCGCATCGTCCCCGGATCAATCCTTTTCCTCGCGATCGCGGCGCCCTGGTTCATCGCGGTCTCGCTCGCCAACGAGGAGTTCCTGCGCTTCTTCTTCATCCAGGAGCATTTCCAGCGCTTCACCACCGAGATGCATGGCCGCGCGCATCCCGCCTGGTATTTCCTGCCGATCCTGGCCGCCGGCATGGCGCCGTGGCTGCTGCCGCTCGGCCGCGCCTGGTATTCTTCATTCAAGGAAAAGACCGCAGGGTTCGATGCGGCGCTGTTCTTCGGGCTGTGGGCGCTCGTCGTGCTCGTCTTTTTCTCCGCCTCGGGATCGAAGCTGCCCTCCTACATCCTGCCGATGTTCCCGCCGCTCGCCCTGCTGATCGGCCGCTGGCTCGCCGCCTTTGACGCCCGCCGCGTGCTCGTTGCACAGTCCGCGCTGCTTGCCGTGGCCGGGCTCGCGATGGCGGCGCTAACGCCGCGCCTGGCAGCAAGCTATGCCAGCTACATCCCCTGGCTGGTCGCCGCGGGAATCTGGCTCGTGGTGACCTCGGTCGCCGCCTGGCGCCGGTCGATTGCCGCTTGCGTCGGCCTGCTTGCCCTCGGCGGGTTCGGCGCCACGCAGATCGCGCTCATCGGACATCGCACGCTGGCGGCCGAGTTCAGCGCCGCGCCCACGGTGGCGGCGCTGCCTGTCCCGCCGCCGGCCGCGGCGAGGCTATTTGCCGTGGAGGCGTACGACCACAGCATTCCGTGGAGCCTGCGGCGCACGCTCACCATGGTCGGCTACAAGGACGAGCTCGGCGAGGCCATCGGCTGGGAGCCGCAAAAGTTCATCCCCGACTTGCCCGGATTTGCCCGCGCCTGGAGCGCCGCGCCCGAGGCCTATGCATTCTTCGCGGCGCGCGACTTCGACCGCCTGCGCGCCGAGCTTGCCCTGCCCATGCAGGTCGCGGCCCGTGGACCGCGCTATGTCATCGTGAGGAAGCCATGACGCTCGTCAGTTTTTCGCTGATCCTCGTCGGCGTGCTGCTGAACGCCACCGCCCAGTTGCTGCTGAAGGCCGGCACCAATGCCATGCCGCTCGGCCTGCGGCTCGCGATGGAGCCGCACATCCTGGCAGGCCTCGCCTGCTACGTGGTGAGCGTGGTCGTCTGGATCGTCGCGCTGTCCCGCGTGCCGGTGAGCATCGCCTACCCCATGCTCTCCATCGGCTACGTGGTGAACGCGGTCGCCGCCTGGTACCTGCTCGGCGAGGCGGTGACGCCGATGCGGCTGGCGGGAATCGGTATCATCGTCTTCGGCGTGTTCATCGTGGCCCGTTCATGACCGATTACCTGCCTTTTGCCCGGCCCTCGATCGACGAGGAGACGATCGCCGGCGTGGCCGAGGTTCTGCGCTCCGGCTGGATCACTTCCGGGCCGCAGGTGAAGGCGTTCGAGGCGGCGCTGTCGCGGCTGTGCGGCGGGCGCGCCGTGCGCAGCTTTTCCTCCGGCACCGCCGCGCTCGAGGTCGGCCTGAGGCTGGCAGGGGTCGGCGCCGGGCACGAGGTGATCACCACGCCCCTTTCCTGGGTCGCCACCGCCAATGTCGCGCTCGAGGTCGGCGCGCGCCCGGTGTTCGTCGATGTCGACCCGCGCACCCGGAACATCGACCTGGAGAAGATCGAGGCGGCGCTCACGCCGGCGACCCGTGCCCTGATCCCGGTCGATCTGGCCGGGCTGCCGGTCGACCGCGACCGCCTCTATTCGATTTCCAGACGGAGAAACCTCAGGGTCATCGAAGACGCCGCCCAGTCCTTCGGGGCGCGCTGGCGCGGACGCGCCCTGGGCACGTTCGGCGACCTCGTCGCCTTCAGCTTTCATGCCAACAAGAACATCACCACGGCCGAGGGCGGTGCCCTGGTTCTGCCGGATGAGAGCCTCATTTCCCTGTGCGAAAAACTGCGCCTGCAGGGGGTGGCGCGCTTCGGCGAGGACGGCATGGAGGTCGACATCGCCGGCGGCAAATTCAACCTGACCGACGTCGCCGCGCGCATCGGTCTTGGGCAGCTTCCTCATCTGCAGGAATTTACGGACAGAAGGCGCGAGCTTGCCAGGCGCTACTTCGAGCGCTGGGACCGCGCGCTCGAGTGCGAGCTGCCGCTCGAGGACTTCGAGAACTCGAACTGGCACATGTTCCAGGTGGTGCTGCCCAGGCGCGCCGACCGCGCCCGGTTCATCGCCGCGATGCGCGAGCAGGGCATCGGCGTCGGCGTGCATTACCCGGCGATGCACCTGTTCGCGCTGTATCGCTCGCTCGGCTGGCGCGCAGGCCAGTTCCCGCATGCCGAGCGGATCGGCGGCTCGATCGTGACGCTGCCGCTGTTCCCCGCGATGACCGAGTCCGACGTGTCCCGCGTGTGCGAAGCGGCGCGCAAGGCGCTGGCATGAGGCTTTCGGTCGTCATTCCCGTGTACAACGAGGAAGCCGGGCTGCCGGCGCTTTTCGGGCGCCTGTATCCGGCGCTGGACAATCTCGGCATCGACTACGAGGTGATCTTCGTCAACGACGGCAGCCGCGACCGCTCGGCGGCGCTGCTGCGCGAGCAGTTCGCGCGGCGCCCGGACGCCACCCGCGTGATCCTGCTGAACGGCAATTTCGGCCAGCACATGGCGATCATGGCGGGCTTCGAGCGCTGCCGCGGCGAGCGCGTGGTCACGCTGGATGCGGACCTGCAGAATCCACCGGAGGAGATCGGCA
>Ga0307469_10000589_pt1 | contig 13356 bp, 13 predicted proteins | sample atmos_gasesAM2C__FD_203084 | JGI IMG/M metagenome (GOLD analysis project Ga0307469, IMG submission 203084) | Hardwood forest soil microbial communities from Morgan-Monroe State Forest, Indiana, United States - atmos_gasesAM2C_515 | ecosystem: Environmental > Terrestrial > Soil > Temperate...
CGAGGTCACCCCCTCGCGCGTCAACACCTGGTACGGCAACACCTCGCGGCCGCTGGGCGGGCCGCCGCCGCCGCTCGTGAGCACGGGGCTCGCGCTCGTGCCGTCGGGGCCGTACCGCTACACCGAGCGGCTGCTCGACGTCGCCGCGCAGGTCTGCGTCATGGGTGAGCTCCGCTCGCATTCCGAGACCGGCGATGTGAGCGCCGCCACCGCCGCCAGGCTCCACGAGTGGAAGCAGGACCAGGCAGGTCTGCTCGCGCGCTTCGACGCCGACCACGACGGCCGCCTGAGTCCCACGGAATGGGAGAACGCCCGCCAGGCGGCCGCCCGGGAATGCGAGACGCAAAAGCTGCAATCCAACATCGAGCGCGTCAGCATCGTCACCGAGCCGGTCGACGGCCGTCCGTTCCTCATCTCCCCGCTCGGGCCGGAGCGCATGGAGAGGCGCGAGAAGCGCATGGCCTGGCTCTACTTCGCGCTCGGCCTCGTATGCGTGTGGGTGTGCGCCTGGGCACTGAGGCAGGCGAGCCTCGGCGGCGCACCGTAGAGGATCCCGGGGTACACTGACGGGCATGCCCGCGCCCCGCGAAGTGGTCGTCTGCGCGCGCTCTGCGCGGCTCCTCGCCGGCCTCGTACTGTGCGGCCTGCCCGGCTGCGCGCACCAGCCCCCGGCGACCGCGCCGACCACGCCCGCTCCGTCCTCCACACCCGCGGATTCCACGCCCGCGCCCTCCCCCGGCCCAGGTGCGAAAGCCGCGGCGGCTGCCCCTGCGCCTGCGCCGGGCGCGGCGAGCGCGCCTGTCCCCGCTCCGGGCGCACCCGCCCGCGCCGCAACCGGCACGGCCGCTCGCGCGGCCCCGAGCAGGCGCCCCGCGCCCGCGAGCAGCGCGCCGGCCGCTGGCCGCTCATCAGCCGCCGCCTCATCGGCAGCTGCCGCGGCGCCACCGGCTCCGGCGGCGCTCGACCTCGCCTCGCTCGAGCAACGGCTGCGCGATACGCATGCGATCGGCGTCTTCACCAAGCTCTCTCTCAAGAACCAGGTGGACGATCTGCTCGCGCAGTTTCGCGCCTTCTACGCCGGCCAGGGGGGCCTCACACTCACGGGCCTGCGGCACAGTTACGAGCTGCTGCTCATGAAAGTGGTGACGGTGCTGCAGGACGACGATCCGGGTCTCGCGGGCGCGGTCTCCTCCTCGCGTGAGGCGATCTGGGCCATTCTCAGCGACCGCAACCGCTTCAACAGCCTCTAGATCCGCACGACAGGAGCCGACCATGAAATCCGCGACGCTGGTGTCTCTCGTCCGCGCAGCCGCGCTGGCCGCAGCCGCTGGCATCTGTGCCGCCGACGAGCCCTCCTTCGGCAAGGACCTGACCGCGACCATCGTGCTGCACGGACAGCCGTGCGACGCGGTGGTCGACGCCAGGCGCAACGGCGACAGCGACTACACCGCCACCTGCCGCGACGGCAACCGCTACCACGTCTACGTCGACTCCACCGGCCGTGTGATCGTCCAGAAGCTGTGAGCGGCAGAGCGCCCGCTGCGCGCGCCGGGTGTGCTCATAACCCGCGCTTCTGAGGCCATGAGTAGAAATACGCGGAGCGCCGGCGCCGGCGCCGGCTAACATCTGCTGAGGATTCCAACAGAGGCAGGCATCCTTGGCAGCAGCCATCGGCAGCGAGCGCGTGCTCGCCGTGCACCATTGGACCGACACGCAGTTCTCCTTCACCACCACGCGCGACCGCGGGCTGCGCTTCGAGAACGGCCAGTTCGTCATGGTGGGGCTGCCCATCGAGAGCCGGCCGCTGCTGCGTGCGTACAGCATCGCGAGCCCCAACTACGAGGACCACCTCGCCTTTCTCAGCATCAAGGTGCCGGACGGGCCGCTCACCTCGAAACTGCAGCACGTTCGCCCGGGCGACATCGTGCTCGTCAGCCGCAAGCCCACCGGGACGCTGGTGCTGCACGACCTGAAGCCGGGCAAGCGGCTCTACCTCCTCAGCACCGGCACCGGCGCGGCGCCGTTTCTGAGCCTCATCGGTGACCCGGAGATCTACCAGCGCTTCGAGGCCGTGGTGCTGGTCCACGGCGTGCGCTGGGCCCGCGAGACCGGCGTGGTGCGCGCATCGCTCGAGACGCTCGCGCGGCACGAGCTGCTCGGGCCACTGGTGCGAGACCGGCTGCGCTACTTCCCGACCGTCACCCGCGAGCCCGCCGTGCACCGCGGCCGCCTTACCGCGCTCATCGAGTCCGGCCGGCTGACGCGCGCCCTCGATCTGCCCCCGCTCGATCCGGCGGCCGATCGCGTCATGGTCTGCGGCAGTCCGGCGATGCTCAGCGATACCTCGCGCCTCCTCGATACGCGCGGGTTCCGCATCTCGCTACGCAGCGGCGAGCCCGGCGATTACGTGATCGAGCGCGCCTTCGTGACGCGCTAATGACCACCCTCGACCAGTAGCCCGGCATCCTCGAGCGCCTGCGCGAGCGCCGACTCGATGCGTGCGGCGTCGGCCCGCGCCAGGCGCTGCAGATGCAGCGTCGGCCCGGTGAGCACCTCGAGGCCGCGCTTGAGGACGCTGCCGGCGGCATGAATGCCGGCCTTGTGCTGGTCGAATCGCTCGGCGGGCGCGTACCGGCTCATCCCCACGTAGACGCCGTACGGTCCCCTCCTCCGGTCGGCGAAGTCGAGCAGCACGAGGTAAACGTTGCTGCGGCCGCGGCGGCCGGGGCGAAAGCTGAGCGCCGTCTCGTAGGCGGTCGGCAGCCACTCGATGTAGCGCATCGGCAGCCACTCGGGTACGGAAGCGGCAGCGCTGCGCCACAACGCCTCGAGCGCCGCCTCGATGCGGGAGCCGAGCTCCCCCCGCATCCACAGCTCGTGAATGCAATGCGCCCCGGCAACCCCGTCGCCCGAGCGCAGTGCGGCATCAAGGCGTGCCGCAAGGTCGATGTGACTGCGCAGGCGATGCGGCCGGTCGCCGGGCAGCGGCGCTGCGCTGATCCTGACCGGCGCTTTACGCCGGCGCTGCGCGCTCATGCACTTTGGCGGCGGCGAGCCAGACGACGCCGCCCACCAGAATCGCGATCGGTACGACGAGTACCGCGCGCCCCAGCGAGCCATGGTGGGAGAGAAAGCCGATCAGAGTGGGCGACGGCACGTCGCCCAACAAATGGATGATGAACATGCAGAGCCCACCCGCGGTAGCGCGCTGCCAGGGTGTGACGCTGCTCATCAGGGCGGCATTGATCGGACCAGTCGACATGAACAACAGCAGCTGAGCAAGGACCAGCGCCGGGAAGTACAGCTCGCGCTGCGGAGCGGCAAGCGCCGCCAGTGCCAGGGGCGCCGCCAACACGGTCACCGCGCCGGACAACCACAGATACGCATGGCGTGAGTGGCGCAGCGCGTAGTCGGCCACCCAGCCTCCGATGAACGTGCCGAAGAAACCGGTCAGCACCACTATCTCGCCGAACTGTGTGCCGGCCTGTCCCTGAGTGAAGCCGCGGACGCGCTCGAGGAACGCAGGCATCCAGAAAGCGAGGCCGCCGAGAGCGAACGTATAGGCGGCATAGCCGAGCACGATCGTCATGAAGGGCAGGTTGTGCAACAGCGCGGAATACCGCGGCCACATACCTGGCGTTGCCGGCGCGATCGTGACCGAGTCCGGCTGTGCGCTGTCCTGCACGCCACGCGGCGGATCCGGCAAGCGCAGCGCGGCCAGCGCCAGCAGCAACCCTGGACCGCCTGCAATAAAGAAGGCCGCGCGCCAGCCGAGGTGTTGCCCGATCATTCCGCCGGCCACGAAGCCGAGCGCCGACCCCACCGGTATCGCCATATTGAAGATGGCGTATACACGGCCGCGCGCAGCAGGCGCGAAGCAGTCGGCGAGCAGTGCCGGCGCCACCGCGACCAGCGCGGCCTCCCCCACGCCGACGAGTGCGCGCGTCGCGAGTAGCTCGGAGTAGTTGCGGGCGAAGCCCGACAGGAGAGTCGCAACGCTCCATACCCCGACACCGAGCGCGATCGGATATGCGCGCCGTCCGCGGTCTCCCCAGCTGCCGAACAGCGGCGCGGTGAGCATGTACACGACCAGGAACACTGAGGGTAACAGCCCGAGCTGTGTATCCGTCAGCGACATGTCGCGCTGCAGGCTGGTGGCGAGCGGGGCTACCACGAAGCGATCGAGGTAGTTGAGCAGATTCATCCCCGTGAGGAGCACCAGCGCCCCAACGGCCGCACGGCGCGCCGGAGGTTTGCGCAGATCGGCGGGCGACGGCGCGGAGACGGCGGTCACGCGCGCACTCTACCCTGTGCGCTCAGGCTGGAGCCAGTTTCAACCGCTCGAGGTACTGCCGGACCGGATCGCGGAAGCCCTCGCTGCTCGTGATCGTGGTGCCGCCGGCGCACACCAGGATGAAGTCGCCGCGCGGCGTGCGGCTGATTTCCTTCACGTGGCTCATGTTCACGAGGCACGAGCGGCTGATGCGCAGCATCGGCTGTGCCTGGAAGGAACGCTCCGCCTGGCTGAGGGTGCTGCGGGCGTGGAAGACCTCGCGGCCGATGGTGAGGCGCACGTAGTTGCGATCGGCCTCGACCACCTCGACCTGCGCGACGTCCAGCATGTGCATGCGGCTGCCGGCCTCGGCCAGCACACGCGGCTGGACGTCGCGGGTGCGCGCCCCGCGCTCGAGCTGCTCGAGCAGCAACTCGAGCGAGCGCTGCCGCTCGGCGCCGCTCTGCTCGCGCCGGCGGCGCACGCGCGCCGCGGTCGCGCGGAAGCGCGCGTCATCGAAGGGCTTGAGGAGATAGTCGACCGCGCTCACCTCGAAGGCCTCGAGCGCGTAGTTGTCGTAGGCGGTCACGAACACGATGAGCGGCAGCGTCGCCGGGTCGAGTGCCCGCGCCAGCGCCATGCCGGTCATCGAGTCCATCTGGATGTCGAGGAACAGCACGTGCGGCGGGCACGCGCGGATCGCCTCGAGCGCCGCGCGGCTGTCGCCGAATTCCCCGACGACGTTGAAATCCCCTTCGCGCTCGCAGCACTCGCGCACCGTGCGCCGGGCCGCCGGCTCGTCATCGACGATGATGACGTCCATCATTGGTCGGCATCCGGCGGTGTGCGCGGCGCGCTCGCCGGCCCGTCGCGCAGCAGCGGCATGTGGATCTCCGCCACCCACTGATGGTCGTCGCCGGGTCCGGCCGTGAAGCTGGCACGCTCGCCGAACTGCACCGACAGCCGCTCGCGCACGTTGGCGAGGCCGATGCCCGGGCCGTGCAGGCCGTGCCACGGGCGTGCGAGGTTGTTGACGACCCGCAGCACCAGCGTCTCGCCGACGACACTCGCCTCCACGCGCACGCTCACCGGACCTTCGTGGCCGCCGAGCCCGTGCACCACCGCGTTCTCGACCAGCGGCTGCAGGATCAGGCTCGGCACCCACGCCAGCGGCACGGCATCGCGCGGCGGCGCCGCGACGCTCAGGCGGTCGGCGAAGCGCCGCTGCTGCAGCTGCAGATAGAGCTGCACGAACTGCAGCTCGTCGCCGAGACGCGAGAACTCCTGCTCGCCCGCGGTCAACAGCCGGCGCAGCAGATCGCCGAGCTGCACGACCATCGCCTGCGCGGCGGGCGGATCCCAGGCGATCTGGCCGCGGATGGTGTGCAGGAGGTTGAAGAGGGTATGGGGCGAGAGCTGCATGCGCAGCGCCGCCAGGTGCGCTGCGCCCAGGGCACGCTCGAGCGCGGCCGAACGCAGCTGCGAGTCGCGCAGGCGCTGGTAGAAGCCGAAGCCGGTGACGAGCGCGAGACCGAAGCCGTAGGTGACGAGAAAGCTGGTCGCGCTCGCGATCCAGGTGGGAACCGCGGGGCCGGCGAAGAACTCCTCCCAGCTCTCGTAGCCCTTGGCAAAGCCGTGGGTGATCCCGGTCGTGCCGTTCCACTCGCCCATTACCATCTCGCCCATCACCAGCGCCGGAGCCGCGAGCACCGCGAAGCCGAGCGCGCAGGAGAGCTGGACGGGGAGCGTGCGCCACGGCGGCCGCCAGCCGATGCGCAACGAGGTCCACGCACACAGGATGAAGAGCGGATAGAGGATGAGGTGCTGGACCAGGCGCGCGTCCCACGGCGCGAAGAACTCGGTGACGTTGATCGACTTGAGGCTCTCGTTCATGGTGTTGGCGTACATCACGTTCGAGAGCGCCACGTAGATCCAGAACCCGCTGAGCACCGCCAGCTGCGGCCAGAAGTTGCGGCGCGCGCGCGCGGCGCGGCGCTCGTCCTCGGCATCGCCGGCGCGTGCTACGCCGAGGAACGACGGAGTGATCCGTTCGAGTGGTGAGACGCTCATTCGCGGGAGCATAGCGTACGCCCAACGCCGCCAAAGTGCCGCGGCGGAGCGCGCTGGGACGATTCCGTCGATCCGCGGGACGAATCCGCGCACCCGCGGCGCGCACCCGGCGCTGCCGCCGGCGGCGCGCAAAGCGCTGCAGAGCGCCGGGTACGAGCTCGTCGTCCCGCGGGACCAGCGCGTGTTGCTCCGCCTTTAAACGAAACCGGCGACTTGCGACTCTGATCATCAGCGTCGCGAAGGTCGTGACGCGCTCAAAGGACCCGAACATCTCATGTCCACACAGGAGAAGCCCATGACCTCTGCAACGCTCAATCGCGGCGGGCGCCTGCGCGCCGCCATGGCCTTCACGGTTCTCGCCGCCTGCACCGCCATCGGCGCAGTCGGCAGTGCATACGCCGCCAACGCCGACCACCCGGCGCTCAAGGTCCGTTATTCGGACCTCAATCTGTCGACCGAGCAGGGATCGCTCGCTCTCTACGGGCGCATCGTGACGGCGGCGCGGCAGGTGTGTGCGTTCGGTGACATTCGCGAGCTGCGCACCGTGGCTGCCGCGCGTGTCTGCCGCGAGGAGGCGATCGCGCGCGCCGTGCGCGACGTCAACAGCCCGATGCTGGCTGCGGTCTACGCCGAGCGCCTGCGGCGCGGCTGAGCAACCCACCTGAGGAGGATCGTGGCGCGCACAAGGATCGTGCACCCGCGCGGGTGACCGAGGGAATGGGTCACCCGCCGGATGCAGTGACATGGCTAGAGCCTCGCGCGCACGAACAGCATATAAGACGTCGGCCGGTAGCCGTACGCGGAATTGAGCGCCGCCGGACAACCATAGGTGCTCGCGAGCCCGCCCACGCCGAACGTCAACGCCTGTACCCGGGCGAAGTCGAAGATATAGCCGAGTGAGAGCTTGTTGATCATGAAGCTCTCGCCGGCGAGCGCCGCCCCGGGAAGAAACAGCTCGTCCTTCGCCACATGCTCGGCGCGCCCGAAGAGCGTCTGCGCGGCGCTGAGCTTGAGCGCCGACTCGAGCAGCCAGGCGTTGCTGGCCGCGCCCCGCGACGGTGCATTGCGGCCCCAGGCGAGCGTCGTCTGCCACCACTCGCCCGCGGAAGGCGCGTTGTAGCTCACGGAGGCGGTCGTGCGGTGAACGGCGACGCCCGGCTCGAGCTGCTCGGGACTCGCAAGGCGCCCGGTGCTCACCTGCATCGACCAGTCCCGCGAGGGGTTCCAGCTGAGCCGCGCCGACCAGGAGTCGAGCGGACGCAGCTCGACGTCGTAGCGATGCTGGTCGGGCTCACGCCCGTTGAAGGCGGAACCCTCGAGCTTCAACTGCCGCCACACGTAACCGACGGTCACCACACCGAAGGACACGTGGGTCGAGTCGAGCCAGTGATGCGTGATCGGCGCCTCCGGATTGTCCATCCCGGAGAGGCGATGCATGAAGGCGCCGGGCCCGAGCGCCGGGTCGCCCGCGGCGCCGCCATACACGAACACGCTGCTCCCCGGCGCGAGATCACGGCTGTAAGTCGCGGCGGCCTCCATCAGCAGATTGTGCGGGTGCTGGCGGTCGATGAGCGGCGTGCGCCCGTCGGCGCTCTCACCCGTCTGAAAGAGGAGTGGATAGCCGCTCGCGCCCATCGCCGGCTCGGCCGAAGCCATGAAGTGCAGGCCGAACGCCCCGTCGCCGAAGTCGCGGCGCGCCATGAGCATCAGCATGCTGGTCGAGAAGTCCTGCGAGTCCCCGCGCGGCCCCCCTTGATCGTCGAAGATCACATCCGCGTAGCCGTGCAGCATCACCATCCAGGCGCCCTGCTCCCCGTGGATGCCCGCCATCGGCGTCGAATCGGGTTGCCAGCTCGTGCCGGAGGATTCGCGGGTCATGTCGTAGCGGCCGTAGAGACCGCTCATGCCGGCGTCCTGCGCCTGAAGCGGCGGCCCGAATAACGCCGTGAGCGCAGGCAGGAGAGATCGCAGCAGTTGGCGGGCGCGCAGGTCCACTCCCGCCCATGCTACGGGGACCAGGGGCGCAAAAAAAAGGGCGACCCCGAATGGGAGCGCCCTCCTGATCTGTCAGCAGTATCCGTCGACTGTCGGCGAGGAGTCTCTCAGGCAGCCTTCTTCGTGCCGGCAGCGCGGGTCGCGGCTTCGGCGGCGAAGCTGTTCACCGACTCCTGAACTTCGGAGGCCAGGCTGGAGAACTCCTGCGCGCGGGCGCGCAGCTTCTCGCTCAGCTGGTTGCTGAGCTCGGCCTGCTTCGCGAGCAGGTCGGCCAGCGCCTGAGTGCCAACCGCCGCGCGCGCCGTGAGAGCCGCCTTGGCATGCGCGAGACCCGACTCGAGATAGTCGCCGGCGACGGCGTAGTTGAAGCGGGCAAAGCGCTCGAGCGCCTTGAAGCCATCCTGCTGGGCCTTGCTGAAGGAGGCGAAGGTCTCCTTGTAGGTCTCGAGCCAGGTGTTCAGGTCGTATGTCCGGTCGGTCATGGCAGCTCCTCGCAATGCAGTTTGGTGGGTCGATAGATCTATCTTACGCTCATTTGTATGCGTTGCCATATGCCAGGACTCGAATAGATGAGTCTATCTATATTACTGATACATCTACCTTTAATGAAACTTCAACAGCCTCATACCTCGTTATACTTGTGCAATGCATACCGGTTATATACAGGCCGGAGAGCAGCGCACGCTCCCTTGGTAAGATTCCCCGATGCCTGCGAACAAGATGCCCGTGGCGGACCTGGCGAAACACCTCGGCGAGGAGATTGGCGTCTCGTCCTGGATACTGCTGGACCAGAACCGCATCAACGAGTTCGCTCACTGCACGGGCGATCACCAGTGGATCCATCTCGACGCCGAGCGTGCCGCGAGCGAGGGCCCGTTTGGCGGCACGATTGCCCACGGCTTTCTCACCCTGTCGCTGATCGCCCCGACGAGCTTCGAGGTGATGCTCGGGCGCATCTCGCCGAAGTCGGTCGTGAACTATGGGCTGGAGAAGGTGCGGTTCGTCGCCCCGGTGCGCTCCGGCAAGCGCGTGCGCAACCACATCACGATCGCATCGGTCGAGAGCAAGGGCGCAGGACGCTATCTGGTAACGACCGAGAACACCATCGAGATCGAAGGAGAGAGCAAGCCCGCGCTCACGGCGAGCGCGCTCGCGATGTTCATCGCTTGATCTATCGGGATCATCCGCGCATCCGGCTGCCGTCGGGATCGAACGCCGAAGCAGCCTGTTGCGTCGCTCTGCGCCGCTCCCCGAGGAGCTCGATCTCGAATCCGTCCGTCAGCCCGGCATACTCCTTCGGCACGTAGCCGAGGGCGAGGGAGCGCCGCACGCTGTGGCCATAGCCGCCGGAGGTCACCCAGCCGATGACCCGGCCGTCGCGCCAGATCGGCTCGTCTCCGGAGGCATCCGCATCGCCCGCGTCGACTGCGAAGATCACGAGGCGCAGTTTTCCGCCGCTCTCTTTCTCCTCAAGCGCGGCAGCGCGGCCGACGAAGCCGTCCTTCCTCAGATCGACGAAGCGGCCGAGGCCGGCCTCGTACGGGCCATAGATGGGCCGGTATTCCCGCGCCCACGTGCCGAAGCTCTTCTCGAGGCGCAGGGCGTTCAGCGCGCGGCCGCCAAAGTGCTTCAGGTCGTACCCGGCGCCCGCGCCGACCAGCAGGTCGTAGAGTGCGCGCTGATACTCGCTCGTCACCCAGATCTCGTAGCCGAGGTCGCCCGTGAAGCTGATGCGCCCCACGAGCGCCGGGATCATGCCGACGTCCATCCGGCGGAAGCTCAGGAACGGGAATGCCGCTGTGGAGAGGTCGGTGTGCGTCAGGCTCTGAAGCAGCGCACGTGAGCGCGGCCCCGCGATCGACAGTCCCGCGTACTGCATGGCACAGGGGCGCACACTCACCCCTGGCGGCGGCGAGTGGCGCTCGAACCAGCGCCGGTAATAATCCTCGGCCGCGTAGGTGCACACCAGGAACACCCGGTCCTCGGCGATGCGCGCCATGGTGAAGTCGCCGATCAGCTTGCCGCGCTCGTTCAGCATCGGCGTGAGCGCGATGCGGCCGACCTTCGGCACCCGGTTGGCCATCACGTGGGACAGCCATTCCTCGGCGCCCGCTCCCGTCACGTCGAACTTCCCGTAGTTGGAGATCTCCAGGAGTCCCACGGACTCGCGCACCGCGCGGCACTCGGCGGCGACGTGGCTGTGCGCGTTCGAGCGGTGGAAGGTCACGACCTCGCTGGCCTCCGCGGCGCTCGGCGCGAACCACAGCGGGTGCTCGAGGCCGCAGTAGTCGCCGAACACCGCGTGCTTCGCCTGCAGCCGCTCGTAGATCGGCGTGGTGCGCAGCGGCCGCGCCGCGCTCAGCTCCTCGTTGGGGAAGCGGATGCGGAAACGCCGCGAGTAGTTCTCGCGCACCTTGGCGTTGGTGTAGGCGAGCGTCGCCCAGTCGCCGTAGCGCGCAACGTCCATCCCCCAGATGTCGGCGCCCGGGTCGCCGTCCACCATCCAGTGCGACAGCGCGAGCCCTACCCCACCGCCCTGACTGAAGCCGGCCATCACACCGCAAGCGACCCAGAAGTTCCGCAGGCCCCGGATCGGGCCGACCAGGGGATTGCCGTCGGGCGCGAAGGTGAAGGGACCATTCACGACCTTGCGGATGCCGGCCTCGCCGAGCGCAGGAAAGTGCTCGAAGCCGACTTCGAGGCTCGGTGCGATGCGCTCGAGATCGTTCGGCAGCAGGCTCTGGGTGAAATCCCAGGGCGTCTCGCGCGGCGACCACGGCACGCCCGCGCGCTCGTAAGTGCCGAGCAACATGCCGCCGCGCTCCTGGCGCGTGTAGATCTCGCCCTCGAAGTCGATGCAGTGGAGCTGCTCCTTCTGGCCCTTGAGCGCCGGAATGTCCTCGGTAATGAGGTACTGGTGCTCCATGGCGAGGACCGGCAGCTCGAGCCCTACCATGCGGCCGACCTCGCGCGCCCACAGCCCGCCGGCATTCACCACGTGCTCGGCGTGCACGTTGCCGTGATCGGTGATCACGTCCCAGCTGCCGTCGGCGCGCGGCTTGAGGTCCGTGACGCGCGTGTGCCGCACGACCTCGGCGCCACCGATCTGCGCCGCTTTGGCGTATGCATGGGTCACGCCGTACGGGTCCACATGTCCCTCGATCGGGTCGTATAGCGCCCCGACGAAGTGCTGCTTGTTCATGAGCGGAAACAGCCGCTCCGCCTCCTCCACCGAGATGATCTCCAGCTCCATGCCGAGATAGCGGCCGCGCGCCTTGGTCATCTTCAGCCAGTCGAGCCGTGCGCGCGTGCCGGCCAGCATGATGCCGCCGGTGACGTGCATGCCGCAGGATTGCCCGGAGACCTGCTCGATCTCCTTATATAAGTTGATGGTGTACTGCTGGAGCTTGGCGACGTTGGGATCACCGTTGATGGTGTGCATGCCGCCGGCCGCATGCCAGGTCGAGCCGCAGGTCAGCTCGCCCCTCTCGATCAGCAGCACATCCTTCCACCCGGCCTTGGTCAGGTGGTAGAGCACGCTCACGCCCACGACGCCGCCGCCGATCACCACCACCCGCGCGTCGTTCTTCATTCATTCCTCATCATTCGTTCGAGACGGCCAGCTGCACCGCCGGCGCCGCGGCCAGGCCCGCACTCCCGAAGCGGTCGATCAGCCAGGAGCGGAACAGCGCGATCGCCGTGTCGGACAGCCCCTCGGGCTGTGTGATCAGGTAGTAGCCGAAGCCGTCGTCGAGCATGGCGTCGAAGGGCTTCACCAGTCTCCCGTCGCGCAGCTCCTCGGCGAAGAGATGGGTGTCGAGCACTGCGATTCCCTGTCCGCCGAGCGCGTACTGCGCCGCGAGCACCGCCGTATCGAACACCATCCCGCGCTCGACCGCGACCCTGGCGAGACCGTTCTGCCGGGCGAACTGCGTCCAGAAATGATGGCGCGGCGTATCGGCGATCCTGACGTGGATCAGCTCGTTCGCCTCGATGAAGTCCGCCAGCTCCTTGCCGCGGTTCGCGGCCGCGATGTTGGGGTGGCATACGATCGACAGGCGCACAGACCACAGAAGGTCCGTCACCAGATCGCTGACCGTGGGCTTGGAGTACACGACCGCGACGTCGACGTCGCCGAGCGGCGGGCCCACGCCATGGGGGCTGATGAGATCGATGTCGACGTCGGAGCAGACGCGGCGGAAGTCGCGGAGGATCGGGACCGCGAGCTGAACCGCGAAGCTCGGCGGCATCTGCACGCGCAGGGTGCGCTGCGCCGGGGCCCCCTCGTTGCGGATGTCATCGAGCGCGTACTCGAGCCGGTCGAAGGATTTGACGACGGCCGGCAGCAGGTGCTGGCCCGCCTTGGTGAGGGTCAGGGCATGCGGGCGCCGGTCGAAGAGCTGCACCCCGATGAGGCGCTCGAGGGCGATGACGTGTCGCGATAACGCGCTCTGCGAGATCAGCAGTGCATTGGCCGCCGCGGTGAAGCTACCGTGCTTGGCCACCCCTTCGAAGGCGCGCAGGGCGTTGAGCGGCAGCCAGCGCCGGTCGATCGCTTTCTTGTCCATGGGGCCACCCCTTCTTGAGCGCTCATACTCGCCGAGAACCGAGGCTCGCGCCAGCAGCCTGGCGATGCCTTTTTTCGATGGTGGTAGCCATGCTGTCGGGGGATCGTCAGGCCTTGTGGCGATACTCCGTCTGGATCGGACGGATCATCTTGTCGGTGCCGAAGAACGAGTGCTTGGACATGTCCACGGTGTAGCGGCTCGCAGGCGGATGACGCCCGATGCTCTCCGCGAGCGCGCGGATGTGATGGGGCCCGGCGCCGCAGCAGACGCCGAGATATCGCACGCCGAGCGCGTAGGCCTCGCGTCCGAAGGCGAAAATCTCCGAGCGCGGAGCCATGAAGGGATCGAGCCCGACCGGGAAGGCGCGCTGGTTGTTGCAGCAGGCGTCGGTGAGCGACATGAACGAGGGCTGCTGCGGCGTGGTGCGGTAGGGTACCGGGAGCGCCGCCA
>Ga0307469_10000590_pt1 | contig 13333 bp, 11 predicted proteins | sample atmos_gasesAM2C__FD_203084 | JGI IMG/M metagenome (GOLD analysis project Ga0307469, IMG submission 203084) | Hardwood forest soil microbial communities from Morgan-Monroe State Forest, Indiana, United States - atmos_gasesAM2C_515 | ecosystem: Environmental > Terrestrial > Soil > Temperate...
CGATCGAGTCGCGAAAGCTAGGCCGCGACGCCCGCAGCACGTTTTGGTGCACAGAATGCCAGCGCAATCGTTCCCGATGACCGGCTCAGAATTGGGCGACTGGCAGGGAGAACTGGAAAACCGAACCTCGCCCAAGTTGGCTCCTGACGCCGATTTTGCCCCCGTGCAGTTCGATAATGGCTTTGGCAATCGCCAGTCCCATGCCGGTTCCCTGGATCAACATCCGTTGGTCGCGTCCGCGATAGAATTTCTCGAAAATCATCTGCTGCTCCATATCGTCGATGCCGGGTCCGTGATCCGCGATGCTGGTAAGCACTTCCGACCCCTGCAGATCCGACTTCACGTAAATCGGCGTTTCCGGGGGCGAGTATTTGCCGGCATTGTCGAGTAAATGGGTGACGACCTCGGCGATCCGGGCAAGGTCCATTCGGACTGGCGGAAGGTTGGCGGGCACGGAGATTTCGACCGGATGCTGCCGCAGCGCTGGCTGGGCGTGTTTCATCGCAAGCTCGATGGCTTCGCGAATGGGATGGGACTCGAACTGAAACTTCAGTTGCTGGGCATCGAGTTGAGCTACCTCAGCGGCTTCTCCGACCAGGCGATCGAGGCGATCGCTTTCCTCGTTGATGACCTGCAGCAAGTCTTCCCGTTGGGGCTTGTCGAGTCGAACATCCGACAAGAGTGTTTCGGCGGACGCCTTGATGGAGGTTAAGGGTGTGCGGAATTCGTGGGTCACGGAGTCGAGCAGCATGGAACGTAAGCGATCACTCTCGCGGGCTGCTTCGATGCGCGTCAATTTGTCGATCGTGTTCGCGCGCTCGATCGAAATGGCCACCAGGCTGCTGACCGCTTCCAGGCTTTCGCGCGAAAGGGTACATCCAGCCAGCGCCAGCGAACCCACCGAGCGGACTCCCATGCGCAACGGCGTATAGCAGACGCTATGCTCGCGATCGAGCACCGGCTCACCCCGGTCGCTGATGGATTTCAATTGGTCCACGGGAAACAGCGTTCGACTATTCCCGTCGAGGAAGTAGGTTTCCTGCTTGCCTTCCAGGAAGACGGCAGCGCCGGTGACTTCGAAGGACTCTGCCAGGTGCCTGGGGATGCTGTTCAGCAACTCGAATACGTTCTCGGTCAGCCACAACTGTTGGCTGAAAGCGTAAAGCCGTTCCACTTCGCGACGCCGCTGGTCGGCGTGCAAGGCGCTGCGGCGCGCACGCTCGGAAAGCTGACTTCCCATCACGCCGGTGATGAGGAAAGAAATCAGTGCAATCCAGTTCTTCGGATCCGCGATGATGAATCGGAAAAGCGGTGGCAGGAAGAAGTAGTTGTAAGCTACTGTGGCAAGCAGAGCCGTGAAGACTGCATAACGGAGGCCCCAGACGGCTGAAATCAGCAGCACGAGCAGCAGGAGCGTAAAACCGACCGTGGCCAGGTTGACATGCAGCCAACGAAAGTACACAAATACGATAGCCGACAAGACGGCCAGGCATGCGGCAAAGCGATATATCGGGTTACTCAGCGGCCGCTTCAAGTTTTCAGACTCAAGTCAATTCGAAAGATGATGATGAATGACTGAGGATAATACACAACATGCCTAAAACGCCCGAGCAGTGGCTGGAGGAAACCGCCCCCCCCAAGAAGCAGGCGATTTTCAAGCTCTTTCTGGGCTACGCACCCGGCGTAGGCAAGACCTTCAATATGTTAAGCGAGGGAATCCGGCGCCACAGTCGGGGTGAGAATGTGGTGATTGGCATCGTGGAAACCCATGGGCGTAGCGGCATTGCCGAACTGGCCGCTAAACTGGAGACCGTTCCGCGGCGCAGAGTCGAATACCGGGGGGCCTCTTTCGAAGAGATGGACGTCGACGCCATCCTGGCACGAAAACCGAAAGTAGTTCTGGTCGATGAACTTGCGCATAGCAACATCGAGGGCGGGAAGCACGCCAAGCGATACCAGGACGTCATGGACCTGTTGGATGCGCAGATTGATGTGCTCTCGACGATGAACGTACAGCACATTGAAAGCCTGACCCCCACGGTCCTGAACATCACCGGCATTCAGGTGCGGGAAACCGTGCCCGATTGGGTGATGCAACGAGTGAACGAGATTGTCCTTGCGGACCTGACCCCCGAAGCATTGCAGACCCGCATGCGCCGGGGCGACATCTATCCCCTGGACCGGGCAGAAAGGGCGCTTGGCCACTTCTTTCGGCCGGGGAACCTGATTGCGTTGCGCGAACTTGCCCTGCAACAGGTCGCCACTGCGGTGGACCGTAGCCTGGAGTCGTATCTGGAAAAGGAGGGCACGGGGAAAAGCCTGCTGCTCCGTGAACGCATCGCAGTCTGCATCAGCTCCAGTCCCGCTGCACAGTATCTCGTAGCCCGGGCTGCACGCATGGCCCGCCGCGTGGAAGCGGAGTTGTACGTCATCTACATTGACATAGGCGCGGATGAGAGCCCGGAGGATCAACGCAGCCTGGCGCAAAACCTTCGCTTCGCCGAGAATCTGGGGGCGAACATCGTCCGGACGAAGGGGACGAATGTCGCTGAGGAAGTTGCCAAGGTCGTTCGTGAAAAACACATCACTCAGGTCGTTTTCGGACGATCCGCGCAAAGCGGATGGCGCCGGTATTTTTACCTGTCGGCGATTCACAAGTTTCTGCGAGATGCCCCGCCCGTGGATGTGCACATTGTTACCCAAGAGATGAAATAGCCAGATGGCACATCCAGAACAGATGCGGAATATTCTCGTGGTCGACGATGAGACCCAAATCACGCGGGTGCTCAAGACCACGCTGTCCGCACAGGGTTATGGCATACGAACTGCGTCCGACGGCAAGCAAGCCTTGCAAGAGATGAAGAACTGGTCACCTGACCTCATCATCACCGACTTGCGCATGCCCAATATGGATGGACTCGCGCTGTGTCGAGCCGTTCGCAAAGAGTCGCGAGTTCCGATCATCGTGTTGTCGGTAAAGGGCGAGGAGGCGATCAAAGTTGAGGCGCTCGATGCCGGCGCCGATGACTATGTCACAAAACCCTTCAACGTGAATGAACTGCTGGCTCGCGTGCGGGCAGCGCTACGAAGAGGTACGGCTGCGGAAGAAACCGAGGTTCCTTTGATTGAGGTGGGGGATTTCCACATTGACGTTTCCGCGCGAAACGTAAAAGTTGGAGACCGTGAAGTTCATCTCACTCCCAAAGAATTCGACCTGCTGATTTACCTCGCCAAACACCCAAACCGAGTGATCACGCATCATGCACTGCTGGCGGCGGTGTGGGGACCCAATAGTGTTCAGCAGCCAGAGTATCTGCGGGTTTTCGTAGGTCACCTGCGCAAGAAGCTTGAGCCCGAGGATAGTACGCCGCATTACATCCTGACCGAGCCATGGGTCGGTTACCGCTTCGAACCGGGAGACTGAAGCGGTTCGGGACCCACAGGATGCATTATTCGGGTATCCGCCGGTCGTGTGATGACCGCCTTCTGTCCCATCCATCACGCCCTCGTGAAACATTCTGGAGTCAATTCACCACCAGGCGCGAAACGCAGCGACGACCAACCATAGGGCTTGCAACGACAGCAGGCTGAAGTTTTACGAACTCTTTAGGGATCTTTTATTCGAAATTTACGAGCTCTTGTATCCAATGGAATGAGCGCCGCAAGAGGGTGCAGCGCTTGGAAGATCCAAATGTTGATGGTCCCAGCTATCACGCTGTTTTGCTCGGCAGGAATTGCGTTCTATCTGCGCTTCCTGGTTGCTCTCTGCAAGGAATGGATGCCGGGCCGGTTTGAGCATCCGAGACGGCGGAGCACAAAGCCATCATTTCGATCGCAGCCTCGCTCGACAGTACACGGAGCGCGGGAGGTTACGCTGCCGGTTGAAATCGTTCTCATTCCAACATTTCACGAATTTAGAAAGGTCAGATCTAATGTCGATCGAAGCAGTAGCGCCGGAACAACTCGCGGAACTCCTCCACCAATACCATCGAGCGCTGGCTCCTGACTTTCACAGCACCGACGAAGGCGACGCTGAAACATGGGAGCAGTTGCCCTTGCAAGAAAAGAGCCGGCTGATCGCCGCGGCGCGCCTGGCGCTGCTGGAACTGGCCACTGAGCAGAAGGATAAGCGACGGTATTTTGCGAAGCCGGGAGAAGCCGAGTGGGGCTGCTGAAGAGCGAGTGCATCGCCTCCGAAGCTGCACTCAGAGGGACTGGAGAAGGTACATGGGTGGGACCTGGAGTCTACGAAAATTGTTCACGAGGCATGTCACAGAGCAAGAGCTGTCATTCCAGAGTCTGTGTTCGGAACAAGTCATGGAAGCCGGCGATTTCAGAATCGACACGGTGCGACGGAAAGCGACTCTGCGAGGACAGGAGTTGCGGCTGACGCCAGAAGAATTCAACGTCCTGATTTTTCTGGTCGGTCATCCGCAGCGCCTGATCACTCCGCACACCGTTCTGGCGACAAACTGGACGAGCGAGGGAGTCCATCAAACAGACTTCCTGAGGACCCTCCTTTCCCTCAACAAAAAGCTCAAAGAGTTGGCGGCGGATCAAGAGTATCTCCGCACCGAGCCATGGGTCATCTACCGCTTTAATGCGGGTTCGTCCCTCGAGACGTAAGGGAACAAACACTCAGCAACGATATCTCTGTGTTGCAAGCCCTTGGGGTCTTTACGACTTTTTTATGATCTTTTTAGACCAGTTTTATGGAAGAACATTTCCAATCGGATTGTTTTGGAACAATTCATTTGAAAGGGTATGGTGCGCTTGAGAACTTCTAGCAGGCATTTCTACGCGTTTACTCTCATCTTAAACCGTGGTGTGCTGGTTTTTGTGCTCCTCCTGTCGTTGGTTGCGTTGACATCGGCACAGCAGCTGCAGAGGGTCGAAACTGCCAGCGCGCAGCCCGAAGACGTCGCGCAGCAATCGGCCCCCGCAAAAGCTATGCCCACCGATGCGGTCAACGCCGAGATCCTCCAGGAACTTAGCAGGATGCGTGCTCGCATCGAGCAACTGGAATCCCAGCTCAAACAGCGATCGGAGGAGACTGCCGCAAATAGCGCCGCTTCTTCGTCTGGCACCGAGGAACTAGTGCGCAGCGCCACAGTTGTGAATGTTTCGGCGGCGCCAGCCGTCAGGGAACAGGAATCAGAAACCGCCAAATCCGGTCCTGCAAAAAAAGAGGCGAAGGCCGAACCCTTCGCCTTCGCGGACTGGACCTGGCTCAACGGCAACCCGCGGACGAAAGAACCGGCCTTCGATTCGAAGTTCTTCACACCGGAGGTTCGCGTAGACGTTGCCTACCACTACGATTTCAACCATCCCAAGGACGACACGATCGGCGGCTCCAGCGAAGTGTTTCGTTCAAATGAAGTCGCCCTTACGCACCTGGGTATCGGGGGCGACTTTCATTACGACCATGTTCGTGCGCGCGTATTCACCCAACTGGGTCAGTATGCCACGGCGACGCCGCGCAACGATGCGAGCTATTCGCGCGGGCAGTGGCAACTGGACAATGCCTATCGCTACCTGAACGAGGCCTACGGCGGCTATCACTTTGACGCGCTGCATGGCATTAACGTCGATGCCGGAATCTTCTTGTCCTACGTGGGTCTGTTCAGCTTCTATCAGTTCGATAACTGGGCATACCAGCCTTCCTACGTTTCGTCGAACACTCCCTGGTTCTTCACGGGCATGCGAATCCAGGTCTTCCCCACCGAGAAGTTGAAGATCGAGCCCTGGATTATCAACGGCTGGCAAACCTACGCGCGGCCCAACGGCCGCCTGGGGTTGGGCGGTCAAATTCTGTGGCGTCCGACACCGTGGCTTTCGATTATTTCCAACAATTACGGCCTCGGTGCTGACGCCATCGGGATTCCGAACCGCACTCGTTATCACACCGACGACAGCGTCGAAGTCAAATACTACGATCATCCCGAACGCCTTTTGACCAAGATGGCTTTCAGCCTTACTGGTGACTTGGGATGCGAATCCGGCGGCGGCGTCAACTGCACGACGAACAAGAAGGATGCTCTAGGCAACATCATCGATCACAAGCAGAGCTTCCTTGGTTTCATGCTGTACAACCGGTGGTGGTTCAACAAGGACCGATACGCGTTTACGCTGGGCGGCGGCAAGATCAACAATCCCGGCCGTTATCTCGTTCTGCTGCCTCCCATCAACGGGGCTACAGCGACGACGGGCACGCCCTACTTCACGGAGAATCCCGGTGATCAGTTCAAGGCGTGGGACATCTCCGGAACCTACGATTACATGCCGAGCCAGTACATCACGTTCCGTTGGGAATTCAATCACCGTCACGCCAACGTTCCGTACTGGAGCGGGCCGGGCGGAGTGACGCCTCCGGGAGGGAACAACGGAACCCCAGGAGCCACCATTCCAGGATGGTCCCCGGATCTAAGGAAGACCGAGGATCGAGCCACTATGGGGATCCTGGTGAAGTTCTAGCGCTGTCGCTCGCACCGGGTGCGCAGTCGAGTTTCGCCGGAGAGGATTTTGGAGAGTGTCATGGAAGACGTTCTTTGGATAGCTGCCACCATCGCGTTCTTTGCAGTTTCGATAGCCTACGTGCATTTCTGCGAGCGCGTGAGATGAGGAGAAAGCTATGAGCGTCGAATCGATAATCATGCTCGCAGTCAGCGTGCTGACAACCGTTTACCTAGTTTACGCACTGTTACGGCCGGAGAAGTTCTGACATGACGGTCAATGGATGGCTGCAGATATCGCTGTTTCTCTCGCTGGTACTTCTAGTTACGAAGCCCCTGGGCGTTTTCATGGGTCGGGTCTTTAATCGCGAGAAGACGTTCATGGATCCGGTGCTGCGTCCCGTTGAGCGACTCCTCTATCGCGTGACGGGCGTGGACGAAGATCATGAAATGCGGTGGACGGAATACGCGATCTCGATGCTGCTCTTCAGCTTCGTGTCGATGATCGTGCTGTACTTGATGCAAAGGTTGCAGGGGTACCTGCCCTTCAATCCGCAAAAACTGGGAGCAGTGAATCCGTCGCACGTGGCATTTAATACGGCGGCTTCGTTTACAACCAATACGAACTGGCAGGCATACTCGGGCGAGACCACCATGAGTTACTTCACCCAAATGGCGGGCCTCGCGTACCACAACTTTGTGTCTGCGGCCGTCGGCATCGCACTGGCGATTGCGTTCATCCGCGGAATCGCCCGTCGCCAGATGCAGACCATCGGCAATTTCTGGGTCGATATGGTGCGCGCCTGCCTGTGGGTGCTGTTGCCGTTCTGCATCGTGGGCGCGCTCGTTTTGGTGTCCCAAGGTGTAGTGCAGAACCTCCGCCCTTATGACACCGTGAAACTGGTCGAGCCGACGCAGGTGCAGAAAGTCGGCACCGATGGGAAGCCGGTGGTCGACAGTCAGGGCAAGCCGGTCATGGACACCATCACCGACCAGACCATCGCGCAGGGTCCAGTCGCGTCGCAGGAGATCATCAAGGAATTCGGGACTAATGGCGGAGGTTTTTTTAATGCGAACAGCGCCCACCCGTTCGAAAACCCCACTCCACTCACGAATCTGATCCAGCTTGTCACCATATTCGCTATTGGCTCTGGACTCACCTACACCCTGGGACGAATGACGGGCTCGCCGCGCCATGGATGGACGGTCTGGGCGGCGATGGCAATTCTTTTCGTGGCCGGTGTGACGACCGCCTATTGGGCGGAAGGGCGGGGCAACCCACTGCTGGCGGGGACGGATCAACACGCGACCTCGTTGCAGGCGGGCGGCAACATGGAGGGCAAAGAGGTTCGCTTCGGCATCGCCAACAGCGCACTGTTTGCCACCGTGACTACAGATGCCAGTTGTGGAGCGATCAATGGATGGCACGATTCGTTCACTCCGCTGGGAGGCATGGTTCCCCTGGTAAACATTATGCTGAGCGAAGTCATCTTTGGCGGTGTGGGCGCCGGCATGTATGGGATGTTGATCTACATCGTGCTGGCAGTCTTCATCGCCGGACTGATGGTGGGACGCACGCCGGAGTATCTGGGCAAGAAGATTGAAGCCTACGACGTCAAGATGGCGATGCTCGTGGTTTTGGTTTTTCCGTTGGTCATTCTGGCGTTCGCGGCGATCTCGGCCGTCCATGGATACGGCACGTCGAGCATCCTTAACCCAGGACCGCATGGTCTGAGCGAGATTCTGTATGCCTTCACTTCGGGTGCGGGAAATAACGGGTCGGCCTTTGGTGGCCTCACCGTCAACACGCCCTGGTACGACTCGACAATGGCTGTGACCATGTTAGCGGGCCGATTCCTGATGATCATCCCCATGCTGGCTATCGCCGGGAACCTGGCCGGCAAGAAATATGTGCCACCCTCGCTGGGCACATTCCCGGTGACTACGCCTCTGTTCACAGTGCTTTTGATCGGCGTGATCCTGATCGTAGGCGCGCTCACATTCTTCCCGGCACTCAGCCTTGGTCCCATTCTTGAGCACCTGCTCATGATGGCGGGCAAGACTTTCTAAAGGACGCTGTCATGGCCATTGCAACCCAACCGTCAACGCCTCCCCAAGTGCAACCCGCTCGCCTCGGCCACTCGCCGATGAAACCGCGAAAGAAAGCGGTCTGGGAATGGAGCATCGTCCGGCGCGCCCTGCTCGACGCCTTTCTGAAGTTGAATCCGCGGAAGATGATGGGCAACCCGGTGATGTTCGTGGTCGAGATAGGGAGTGTGATCACGACGGCATTGCTGTTCAAAGGTGGATCCGCATTCAAGTTCAACCTGCAAATCACCTTGTGGCTGTGGTTCACGGTGTTGTTTGCGAATTTTGCGGAGGCGATGGCGGAAGGCCGCGGTAAGGCTCAGGCTGACACTCTACGCAAAGCGCGGTCGGAAACCGTCGCCAATCGTATTATTGGCAACGACGGGCAGATCGAGCAGGTGCCGAGTTCCAAACTGAGGTCGGGCGATCTTGTCTATGTGTCGGCCGGCGAGTTTGTTCCCTCGGACGGCGAGATCCTCGAAGGCGTTGCTTCGGTCGACGAGTCGGCCATCACGGGTGAGTCAGCGCCTGTCATTCGCGAGGCGGGTGGAGATCGCTCAGCGGTGACCGGGGGCACGCGGGTTCTGTCTGACAAAATCAAGGTCCGTATCACTTGCAATACGGGCGAAAGCTTTCTCGATCGCATGATCGCTCTGGTCGAAGGCGCCGAGAGGCAGAAAACGCCCAACGAGATTGCGCTCAACATTCTGCTCGCCGGACTCACCATCATTTTTCTTCTCGGGGTCGTGACTCTGCAGCCGTTTGCGATTTATTCGGGCTCGCCGCAGACCGTGTTCGTCCTGGTTTCGTTACTGGTGTGCCTGATACCCACTACCATCGGAGGATTGCTTTCGGCGATCGGGATCGCGGGAATGGATCGCCTGGTGCAGCACAACGTGCTGGCGATGTCGGGACGGGCGGTAGAGGCTTCCGGCGACGTCAACACTCTTCTTCTCGATAAGACGGGAACCATCACGCTGGGCAATCGCCAGGCGTCGCGCTTTGTGCCGGCACCGAGCGTGACCGAGCAGGAACTCGCCGACGCGGCCCAACTCTCTTCACTGGCCGACGAAACCCCGGAAGGCCGTTCTATCGTGGTGCTCGCCAAAGAGAAATACGGATTGCGCGGACGCGAACTCGGCGCGCACGGTGCACACTTTGTCCCTTTCACCGCACAAACCCGTATGTCGGGCGTGGACCTCAACGGCTTTGAGATTCGCAAGGGCGCTGCCGATTCCATCGCCAGTTACATTGTGCTGAACGGCGGAAAGATGCCTCCGGAATTAAAAGCTGTGGTGGATGACATTGCGCGCTCCGGCGGGACTCCCTTGGTCGTTGCAGAGAAAAGCCGTGGCGCTCTCGGCGTGATCGAACTGAAAGACATTGTTAAGGGCGGCATGCGAGAGAGATTCGATCAACTGCGCGCCATCGGTATTCGGACGGTCATGATTACCGGCGACAATCCCCTCACGGCGGCCGCAATCGCGCGCGAAGCCGGAGTGGACGACTTTCTGGCGCAGGCGACGCCGAAGGACAAGATGGACCTCATCAAGAAAGAACAGGCAGACGGCAAACTGGTGGCCATGACCGGGGACGGGACGAATGACGCTCCCGCTCTGGCGCAGGCCGATGTTGGAGTCGCGATGAATACCGGCACCCAGGCCGCGAAAGAAGCCGGCAACATGGTGGATCTCGATTCCAATCCCACCAAGCTCATTGAAATCGTGGAAATCGGCAAGCAACTGCTGATGACGCGGGGAGCGCTAACCACGTTTTCGATCGCCAACGATGTTGCGAAATATTTTGCCATCATCCCCGCTATGTTCGCCGGCACCTTCCCCGTGCTCAACGCGCTGAACATCATGCATCTGCGCACGCCGCAATCCGCAATTTTGTCGGCCGTCATCTTTAACGCGCTGATTATCATCGCGCTCATTCCGCTGGCCTTGCGAGGAGTGAAATACCGGCCCATGGCGGCTGCCAAACTGCTTCGAAACAATCTGTTGGTTTACGGGGTCGGTGGAATTGTGGTGCCGTTCATCGGGATCAAGATCATCGACATCCTGATCACGCGCATGGGACTGGCCTGAGGGATTTCAATGATGAAAAAGAATCTGATTATCGCGGTGTTGATGACGATCGCGACGACGATCCTGCTGGGGATCATATATCCGCTCGTGGTGACCGGGATTGCTCAGCTTGTCTTTCCCAAGAAAGCCAACGGACAGTTAATCGAGAGAGCCGGGAAGAAGATCGGGTCAAGCCTCATCGGCCAGGCTTTCTCGGGTACCTCCTATTTTCATTCCCGGCCATCAGCGGCTGGCAATGGATACGATGCCGGGAGCAGCAACGGCTCGCAACTCGGCCCCACCAACCGCAAGCTGATTGATCGGGTGCAAGGCGATGTCAACGCAGCCCAGGCTGATCGTCCGGGTACGGCGGTGCCGATCGATCTGGTAACAGCTTCCGCATCGGGCTTGGATCCCCACATCACGCCAGCCGCCGCCGAGTTTCAAATTGCCCGGGTTGCCAAAGAGCGTGGGGCAAGCCCCGACCAGCTCCGGGCGCTGGTTGGCAAACACACGGAAGACCGGCAGTTCGGTTTTCTGGGAGAGCCGCGGGTGAATGTCCTCGAACTCAACCTCGAACTGGACGAGGAATTCCCTACCGGCAAGCAGGCGGCGATTCGCTAGTTTCTTGTTCGCGCAGGCAGAGTCGGCGAATTGAATTGCAGGTTGTCGCCGTATCGAGCCAAAACGGCCCAAAAGGGGTGAAATCGGCTTCTGCTATAATAACCAGGACGCTTTTGCCACGGTTTGCTCGTCACGCGGTGGTCGCTTCTTCGACCAGATTCATCTCCGCCTTTCCTGCCCACCGTTTAGTTAGCGTGAAATCTAAAAATCAATGTGAGCGGCGTGGCGACTCCCGACGTGTGTCGAAGTCTGTGACAACAAGCCCCTCTAGAAAGAACCTAATCGAATGACCACATTTTCGGAACTGCCCTTGTCTTCCGCGCTACAGCAGAAGCTGGCGGCAGCTCAATTCACCAACCTTACCCCCATCCAGGAGCATGCGATTTCTCCTGCTTTAGAAGGTCGCGATGTCATCGGCACGGCTCAGACCGGGACCGGCAAGACTCTTGCGTTTCTCCTCCCGCTGATGGAGTTGCTCAGCCGCGAACCCGCGGGCCGCACGGTGGCGCTCGTATTACTGCCCACTCGCGAACTTGCCATGCAGGTTCACGAACAACACGAACAACTGCGCAGCCGAAATATGCCGAAGGCCGCGCTGATCATCGGCGGAGTATCGGAGAGAGCGCAAATTCAGAGCCTGCGTGCGGGCTCGGGACTGGTCGTCGCCACTCCAGGACGGCTTCAGGACCTCATGAACCGCAAGTTTGCAGACTTGCGACACGTCAAGATGCTCGTGCTCGACGAAGCTGATCGGATGCTGGATATGGGATTCCTGCCGGCGATCCGGCGCATTGTCTCGGTGCTTCCGCTGCAACGTCAGACTCTTTGCTTTTCGGCCACGCTTGAGCAGTCCGTCGCTGGACTGGTTCACGATTGCATGCGCAATCCGGTGCGCGTGGCGTTGGGTTCGATTCACAAGCCCGCTGAAAGCGTTCAGCTCAAAGCCTACGAAGTTCGCCCGGGCGAGAAACCGGCGGTCCTGCGGCAACTACTGTACGCAGAAAAAGGTCAGACTCTGATCTTCGCGCGCACGAAACGAGGCACGGAACGCCTGAGGAAAGACCTGGTGCGCGACGGCTTTAGCGCAACCATGATCCACGGCGACCGCTCCCAGTCGCAGCGCAACGCAGCGCTCAGCGGATTTCAGGAAGGGCAGTTCCAGGTGCTGGTAGCCACCGACATTGCCGCCAGGGGTCTTCACATGGACGAAGTTGCCCACGTGATCAACTACGATGTGCCGAAGATGGCGGAGGACTTCATTCACCGGGTGGGCCGCACCGGCAGAGCTGGCCTACAAGGCCGCGCCTCAACCTTGGTGGCTGGTGCCGAAGTCATGGAACTTCGCCAGATTGAGCGTGAGCTTCGGTTGCGGATCGAGCGAACGCAAGTCGAACCTTCCGATTGCGATACGCCCAAGCGGGTGATTCAGAACACGCTTGCGTCGAGAACGCTGACGGCTCTGCCCGGAGAAGTGTTCGTCTAACAGTGAAATCAGGTCGCCGGGGCAGAATGCTCCGACGACCTGTTATTCGCTATCCAATCTCACTATCCGAAGCTGACTCGTCGGAAGATCCCTGTTCATCGCCGCCAATGTTGAACAGGGCCGCCTGTGCCTCGGCGTGTGCCCGCAACTCAGCCATTTCGTCACTTTCGCCTGCAACCGGACCCTGCTGTTTGCGCTCGGCTTTGCGCTCTGCTTTGTCTCTTTGTTTCTGTTGTCGTGTCTGTTCTTTTCGACGCTTTGTAAATGTTGATCGGCCTCGCGGCATACCCACCCCCCATTGTCATCGTTTGTGCCGGCTCATCATTTTCCGCAGCCGGCTTGCTCGCGGATCTTCACGGGCCAAAACTTACCAGCGTGGTTCGCGTGGTTGGCGGGCATGACCACGATAGTCATCGCGTCCGCCGCCGCCTCCTCCACGCCCGAAGCGCTGTCCACCACTCTTGGGACGGTCGGCCTTGGGCTTGGCCTCGTTGATGGTAAGCGGCCGGCCACCCAATTCCGTTCCGTTCAGAGCCGCAACCGCCTTATCTGCGGCGCTGGCGTCGGTCATTTCCACAAACCCAAAACCACGGGACCGGCCCGTGTCCCGGTCTGTG
>Ga0307469_10000591_pt1 | contig 13327 bp, 15 predicted proteins | sample atmos_gasesAM2C__FD_203084 | JGI IMG/M metagenome (GOLD analysis project Ga0307469, IMG submission 203084) | Hardwood forest soil microbial communities from Morgan-Monroe State Forest, Indiana, United States - atmos_gasesAM2C_515 | ecosystem: Environmental > Terrestrial > Soil > Temperate...
AAAAGTGTGCACTATTGCACAAAAACTGCCAGCCCAAGTGTGATACTCATTCGTCCATGAAACCGACATCCCACCAAGATCAAAAGCAGTGTCTTTGAGACCACAATGACTCGTCGACGCCAGAGATCCTTTCAACCAGCGGTATTTCTAAGAAAAATGGGCGCGAGAAGTTTTATCGCCCTGTTTCGTGAGAGGCAGACCATTTGTTCACAGGGCGACGCCGGCAAGGAAGTGTTCTTTATCGAGAAGGGGCAAGTGAAACTCACAGTTAAATCGAAGCGGGGTAAGGAGACGGTGCTCGGGATTCTGCATCGTGGAGACTACTTCGGTTCAGGATGCATGACGGGCCAAGCGTTCCGCACGGTGACCGCTACGGCACTGACACGCTGTACGATCCTGGTCATCGAAAAGAAGGAGATGAGGCGCGCACTCCACAAGGGCCATGAGTTCTCAGACCATTTCATCGCCTGCCTGCTTGAACGGAACATCCGGATTGAAGAGGACCTAATCGACCAACACTTAAGCTCCTGTGAGGAGCGGCTGGCTCGCGCACTCTTGCTGGTTGCCCGCTACGACAAGATTCGCAAGCCAATCGCGGTCATACCGAAGATCAGTCAGGAGACGCTCGGGGGATTGATTGGCTCTGCGCGAAGCCGCGTCTGTTACTTTATGAAAAAGTTCAAGAAGCTCGGCTACATCGAATATGGGGAGAGATTGCGAGTTCACAATTCTTCGCTCAGCGGCGTTTTGAAAGACTCCGTATTCTCCGATCAACTTGCTTCTCGAGCTAACTGAACACCTGGGCGCAACTTGGGCGCAAGACAAGTCTAATGCGTCTTGGTGAGCAGCTAATTCCCAAAGGCGCAGGAAGGCTGCCACTTCTGTGGCTGCCAATATTGTCAGCAACCTTTCAGAGCTAGTCTCCAACAAGGCTTCAGCGATATGGCTTGTGCCGCGCAGGGCAGTTTAGTTCGAAGTTCACTGTGCTGCCTTCTTCCGATGCCAGCAGGGCATGAGCCTTTGCCGAACGTATGGCGGCTTTAACCACTGTCGTTAGGCAAGGCTTCAGGTCCGATGTTCAATCTTGAACACCCCAAGCGCTAACTTTTTGCGGCACAGAGCGCCTTCACTCCCTTTTTAAGCATGTGGAAGGCTCTAGATTATGTTCTTTTTTGCACACAGATAGGCCTATACTACGGCCATGCCCCGCAAAATGGTATGGATTGAGAGCCAGAACTTTCAGGGCTTCGGTTGCTCCGAGTGCAACTGGGTCTTTAGGCCTACTAATGCGCTCGGTGGCGAATCGTTAGACGAAATGAAGCAGAAGTACGAAGTTCAGCGTGATAAAGAGTTTGCTGCCCACACTTGCGTCAAGCACCCAAGAGCCTCGAGGCCAAAGACTGAATAGGTCGCAGCGGTTATTAAGGACATCGTAGGTTCAAGCTACGAACATGCGAGACGAAGAGTGGATCAAAAACTTGAAGACGGCAGAGGGGCGAAATTCATCTACCTAGAACTGCCGGATGTTGGGGTGTTTGTCACCGCGGTGCTTGAAGGTAACGAACGCGTCGATGTTTGAAGCAGGGTCAGTGCTGAATCGCGTAATCGATGAAGATGGCCGAACCGATTATTACAGTAAATCCGAGGGCGGAAGCATACACAAAGAACAGCAAATCAGGAATGATCTCGCGTCGTACTCGCCACTGGCGGCCCATTCGTGCCTCCACAGCGCACCCAGGAATCTGAGGTGCCGGGGACCAAACCGCCGCTAATCTATTAAATGGGGGGGTCCATTTAGGTGCAGTCTGGACGCGATTACGGCCTTGGTGCCCCGGCTTTATCGATCGTTGTAACGCGCGCGAACTCTTGTGTCTGTTCAGTTTTGGACAGTCTGAAGCGGGAATAGTCCACTTGGACGCGTAACGCGCAGACCGGTGATGTCCACTCATCCGAGCTATCAGGATCAGCGGACCCTGCCATGACGGATAACTGCTGGGAAAGCCCAGGTGGCCAAGCTACTCGCTAACGTTCCACACGTACAAGAAAGTGGCGTCGCTGGCGGTCGCAACGTTACGTCCAGCTTGCCGAGTTGCACGACTCAGTGCGGAACGAACTTTTTCCTTTGATTCCGCCAGATCAGCCAGTGGCACCTTGATTGCAGAACCAGCCTTCAAATTGTCGAGATCCTTGAGGATTGTGGCCACAATTTCCCTGTGCTTTCCATGCCGGCCTTGCGGCACATCCAATTGCATCATCGTCTTGAAGTGCATCGGTGCGGTTTTCGTCTGAGCGCGTCCCATAGTGTCCTCCCAGGTGGTGATACACTAAACATACCTGACGCTAACGCTAACGTATCACACCGTAGCGAATTCTGCAAGTAAAAACTTCGGGGCGCAAAAGAGCAGAGTTCGCCCCGCCTGGAGGGTTACCCCCCCCCGCCTCCGCTAACCGAGCCGCTTCGCCCCGACTAACGCCACTCTCCGATTGCCAACGGTTACGACTCCTCGTTAGGCTAACCGAGCCGCATCGTCTCGACTAATGCCAAGCCTCGATTTCCAAAAGATAGGACCCGTACGACTTCCCGTCTGCTAGCGTCTAGGTGATTCGAAGGAGTTCTGATGTTTAAGCCGAAAACGCATTTCGAGCAAGTTCCGCTGGAGATAGTCAGAAACATTGTCGAAGAACAAATCAGGCGGGAAACAGCGGCCGAACAGGATCAGGGAACCAAGGGGAGGACGTTGGAAGATCTTTTTGGGTGCGCACGAACGATCAATGGTGGAAAGGATCTTCGAGTTTATTGGCCGAGATACAAACCCGCTTAGCCATGAGGAAGTGGAGCGTCGTTTCGGATGCGAGCTCTCAAAAAGTTGGCAGCACTCAATTAGGTCGGTCTCTCTTTGTCAAGAAATCTTGCATCGTTTTGCTGCGTTAAGTTTTAAGGAGTTTTTATGGAGGGAGTTACCATTTCCAACGATAGGAAATCCAAAGCCAGGCCCGTCAAAAAGGGCGGATTCAACGCCCAGGCTTTTCTCGATTCGGCCGGCGTAGCGAGAAAAGTTGTGGATTATCGAAGATCAGAGAAGATCTTCATTCAAGGTGATCCCACCAAAGGTGTGAAGTACATCCAAAAAGGCGGCGTAAAGCTCTCCGTTGTCAATGAGATCGGCAAAGAGGCGGTCGTGGCGATTCTGGGACCGGGTGATTTTTTTGGGGAAGGATGCCTGGCAGGCCAGCTTGTTTGCATGGCGACGGCCACCGCGATTGTACCCACGTCAATACTATTCATTGAGAAGAAAGAGATGATGCGCGTTCTCCATGAGGAACATGCGTTTTCCGACCGTTTCATCTCTCACATGCTTAGACGGAATATACGAATCGAGGAGGACTTAGTCGATCAGCTATTCAACTCGAGCGAGAAGCGGCTAGCCCGCACTCTGCTATTGCTTGCCCGTTACGGTAAAGAAGACAAGCCTCACGGCGTGCTACCGAAAGTATCGCAAGAAATGCTGGCGGAGATGATCGGCACGACACGCCCACGGGTTAATTTTTTCATGAACAAATTCAGAAAGCTCGGTTTCATTAAGTACAATGGTGGCCTTCAGATCAACACTTCGCTGTTGAGCGTCGTGCTGCACGACTGACCCGAGCCGCCATACCCAAACAGTAGCAACTTATCGAATTTTACATGTGATGTTGGCGGGCGTGGCCGAGATCGAACCGGTAACTTACTGCTTTCAAAGCATTTTCTTCCTCACCGATTGGCCGGGCCGAGTTTTTGTGCCTGCTTCACTTAGAGGCTCCATCACTGGACTGTTCAAAATTGGACAGCTACGCGTCTTGGCGGCTTTTAAGATGCTGCCTCAAGACGCGAGGAATGAAGAATGGGAATGATTAAGGCAGCGGTCATTTCGCTTCTCATTCGCGGTGAAAGAGGGCTTCCTCCCGATACCGCAGCAGAACCTAACCACGATGAAGAAATTATCCGCTCGGGACAGGTTTATGGTGACTGGGAACAGTCTATCGAGAAGCTCAGGGAGCAATGGACTCAATTCATGACTGAAGCTTTCCGCACCATCGCCGAGGAGGAAATGAGGCTTCGGCGCGCGGAATTGAAGAGACGAGGTGACTAGGATGGCTGACCATGAATCACGGACGAAACGGGCGCCAGAGGAGTCTTGGGTGGATCGGCATTGCAACAACAACAGGCGCAGCCCATTGGCAGGGGAGAGGCACATTCTTGAGTTGATCTCTCAGGGCGCGCCGCTCCCCGGGATCTTGAACAAATTATGCACACTGATAGATGTTCAGGTTGGCAACGTGGTCTCGCTCTTCTTACTGCCGGATGGCGAACAGAATCATCTTTGTTCGGTCGCCCAAAGCGCCATCAAATTGGGCCTGCATGTTTTTTCGTCCACGGATATTCTCTCGCGTGACAAGTCTGACTTGGGAACTCTAGTAATTTACGGCTGCGATCCACGATGGCCCACAGCGGATGAAGATCGGCTGATTGAACGAGCGGTTTATTTGGCGGCCCTCGCGCTTCAACGTCGCGGAGATGAAGAGGATTTCGAGAGACCATCCAGACGCTCGAGAGACGAGATGGACAGCGCACCCGAAAGGCCGCCATTCATCAATTGAAGTTTATCCGTGTGCGGCTGACCAAGTTCAGGCGACAAATGAAACTGCGATTAGTCTGAACGGGCAAACATGTACAAACATTTCTTCGGACTGCGCGAGAATCCCTTCAACGTCAACCCAGATCCTCGATATCTGTTCCTAACCCCGCAGACCCAGGAGGCGTTGGACGAACTGACATACGGGATCCAGGCTCGCAAAGGCCTTATCCTGCTTACGGGCGAAGTGGGGACGGGCAAGACGACAATGATCAACCGCTTGCTCGATTGGCTGCGGCAACAGCAGACACCCACCGCGTTTATTTTCAATTCGCACCTGGAAATCAGCCATTTATTTGATTTCATACTCGCAGATTTTGGGGTGCCGTTCGACGCGAGACTGAAGGGTAATGCAGTGATGCGGCTGAATCAGTGGTTGTTCGAACGCTATCGTGCAGGCGAGACGCCGGTGATCATCGTGGACGAAGCGCAGGGTCTGCCGGATCATGTGCTCGAAGAGATTCGAATGCTGCTGAATCTGGAGACCCCAAGTGAAAAGCTTTTGCAGATCGTGCTAGTCGGGCAGCCGGAGCTTGAAGTGCGGCTCAAGCGGCCTGAGCTGCGCCAGATCAAGCAGCGGATTACGCTTCGATGCAGGACCGCCGCGCTTACTCTCAAGGAGACTCACGATTATATTCAGGCGCGCTTACACATCGCCGGCGCCAACGGCAAACCGGTCTTTGCGTCCCAGGCCATGGACGCCGTGCACTTTTATTCGCGAGGGATCCCACGCGTCATTAACCTGCTCTGCGAGCATGCGCTGATTAATGCCTATGTTGACCATGTCCAGCCCGTGCCGGTGCACATCGTCGGGGAGGTCGCTCGCGAATTTCAGTTCGACGACATCAAACCTGTGGCCCCGTTCAAAGATTCCAGAGATACCATGGACCCGGATCTGATTGTTCCCCAATCGAGATTCAAGAGCGGACCGGTTTCTCCGTCTGCAACGCCTGATCCACCTTGCAAAGAACAGCTAAGCGATTCGACGGCCACTTTTCTGGCTCCGTTTGCCAAGGAATCTGCCAAGCCGGTTTTGGTTTTGGAATCTGATCAGATTCCGGACCTTAATGGAGACGCTGAAGCGTCCAAACCATTGGACGTTCGGGTCATTGTGCCAGCTGTACCCTCGTCGACACGGATAGCGGCTGGCGGGCCTCCGGAATTGAATGAGTTCTTTTCCGAAGTCATAACTCAATTCGGCCCTGGACTGGAGATGAAACCTGTGCCGCCTGCGCTGCCTCCTCTGCTCCGTTTGGTCGAAGCGAAAGGAAGGTTCGAGCTCTTGCCAGGCTCCCACCGTTGGCAGGAGTCCAGTCCTCAAAAGCCCTGGCAGCCTTCAAACGAAGTTGACGCAACGAAGTCAGGAACCCTGCGCTCCAGCCTGACAAAAATTATTGCCCTGTGCGTTTTTCTGATGCGTTGGAGCACGAGATGGAGAGATCGTTCCTCGTCCCCCGGCACCTCGCCGACTGGGACGCGAAGGACTGCGATCGTGCGTCAGTGCCTGAAGCGATCGCTTCAGCCGCTCCGAGCGTGGTATCGGCTCTGCCTCGCTTGGGGGGACAGATTTCTGACTGCTGTCGGCTCAATAGCTTGGCGGCGAGGGAAAGCGTCTGTATATCGCTGGTTGCGGCAACCATCGAATCCGACCCCGTGGCGCTTGCCAGATTGGCGTCTGTTTGAAGGCCGCCGTAGCATTAATTATAAGAAAATGTGATTGCTGGTTGTCGACCCAGCTCCCCTTGAGGATTTTGCCCCGGCGCTACTCTGTTATGTGAATCGGGCGGTCAAGTGTGGGGACCCCGCCCCATCCGCGCGCTAGCGCGGCGCTGCAATTTTGGATTGGATCGAATCGGGCTGAGAGGTCAGGCCGTAGAAACGGTGATCGCATTCCGTGCACCGGAATGGACGCACAGGCGTCAGCCTCAGTACAGTTGATTCGAACATTCCCCTTCGCTTCGATCGGCGAATGGCTTTGCTATGACATTGTGGACATAAAACGGGCACCGTAGTTCTCCTCTTAAGCTCATCCGAATTAATTGGCCGCAATCACTCTCACCCAACTTTCGGAATGGATGCAGAATCTTTGATCAGCGTTCAACTCGAAATGTACATAGCTATGGCTGCTCGGTTGTGCTGCCATGTGCCTGATTGAACCAAGTTGAGTCTGTAGGAAACTGTTCCAAATTGAACAGCCCCGCCCCGCGACATTCCAATACATTCTGGGCGAGGATTTCTAAGAATTCGGCTCGTCCATTAAGATCTCTAATCGTCGGCCGCCAGGAATTCAGGGGAAGTTTGGATGGCCACTTCGGCAAACACGAGACCAGGCGGTGATCAGCAGGCAGCCACAACGCGATTCAAATCGAACCGCGGGCGAGAGCCGATACAAATCCTGTTTGTTCACAGTGATTTAGCGGCTGTAGATCGCTGCCTGCATGAGTTAAGTAGTGTACGATTCATGGTCAACTCGGACCTGGCTCAGAATGCCGAGGAGTTGGCTAAACGCGTGGCTTCCCAGCGCTATGACCTGATTGTAGCCGAGTGCCCGGGCACCGATCAGCAGGGGATGCAGACAATTGAACTTCTGCGTCAGTCGAAGAACGGAACCCCGCTCATTTTCGTAACAGACACCTTGCGGCGAGAAACTGCGACGGAATTCGGAGAGGATGGCGTCCAGGATTGTATCGAAATGGATCGCATCTCTCGTCTTCCCATGGCTGTTCGCCGAATTCTGGATGAAAGGAAACTGCGGGAAGAACGAGATCGAGCCGAAAAACAGTTGCGACATTCGAAAGCGCATTACCGCGCTTTGGTCGAAAACTCGGCTTACGGTATGTGCCGCTGCAGCAACGATGGCACCTTCCTTGATGTCAATCAGGTTCTTGTGACCATGCTTGGCTATAAATCAAGAGAGGAACTCAAGTCTGCGAATCTGGCGAGCGACATCATGCAGGATCCGATCAAGCGGGGGCAATTGCTGGAGCGCTCGCTTCAAACTATGCGTGTCGAACCCGTCGAAACCGACTGGAAACGGAAAGACGGTACGACGTTGAGAGTTCGGCTCAGCGGACGCAAAGTACGCGGCGAGAAGGGTTCGTCGGATGGTTATGGGATCATCGTCGAGGATGTCACCCAGCAACGTGCCCTTGAAGAGCACCTCCGGAATCAAGCGGCCAGCGACGGGCTGACTGGTCTGGCCAACTACCGGCAGCTTGTGGACGTGCTGGCCAGCGAAATCATGCGCTCTAAGCGGACGGGGCGAGAGTTCACTCTCCTATTCCTTGATCTAGACGGGTTAAAGCAGATCAACGACCGCTACGGCCACCAGATGGGAAACCAGGCGCTCTGTCGGCTGGCAAGCGTCCTGCGTCTCACTTGCCGGGACATCGATACCGCAGCGCGCTATGGCGGAGACGAGTTTGCACTCGTACTGCCGGAGACGGGAGCAGGGCCTGCGATGTTGGTCGCGCAGCGCATCTGCGAACGTTTTGCAGCTGATAGTGAGGAACCCAAGCTCAGCGTCAGCATCGGCATCGCCAGCTACCCGGAGGACGCCGAAACAATTGGCCCGCTGCTCTACGCCGCCGACAAAGCGCTTTATTCAATGAAGAGTCTGAGGAAAGAGGTTTCCCACCGAGAGTAAGTTCAGGATTGAAGTTGTAAGCCGAGCGCCAGGGCCATCAACACCATTCCCGCCAAACTTTGGCGAGCTTTAGATTTTAGCTTAGCCGCTGCTGTCTGTCTGCACAGCTAGATCGATCTCATTGCTGCGGAAACTCAAATCTTTGAACGGCGAGGCAGGCGAACAGTGCCCGCCCCAGCCCCGGATACGAGTTCTGGTCACCATTGCCTCGCCATTCGCGGGGGGCATCTTAATCGTAGGGCTACGCTGAGACTGTTCCATTTTGTACACCGCTCCAAATATGCTTTGGGAGGGTCGTCGGGCCGAACCTGGGGATTTATGGAGTACGACGAACTGCGGTGATACTACTCACTGCGCATTTGTTCGATATAGGCCGACGATTCCACCAAACTATCTGATTTAGTTAGCCCTGCGTCAGGCAATCGTCCAATCTAGAGATGCCGGGTCCTTCCTTCTCCCGGTCTCGGGATGCGTCCAGGAATGAAAAGCGAATCGATACAGGTGTTCAAAATTGGACAGACTCTCTTTTTCACGGCGTCTAGTATTCGGCATGCACAGGGAGATACCGATTCAAACTTGGGAAAAACCATATGAGCTTTAGACCAGCGATGCTGCTTGGAGGAGCTGTACTGATTGCGGCGGCGCCGGTTTGGGCCGATAGAATTCCTTACCCGGGATCCGCAGAAGAATCCCCGAAAATTGAAGCCTCCGTGAGGCTGAATCGTAGCTCCGTTCCGAAAATGAATGTGCTCGTAATCGTCGGATTTCGAGCAGAGCCCACTCCGATAGCGGTGCTCATCGATAGCTTTGAGACGAGCAATGCCTTTGATCTCCGTGACTCGAAGACTTCTGCAACTTTAGGAACGCTTTTTCACCCATCATTCGACCTGGACATTCATCCTGCCGCTCTGATCGACCGTGACTCCGACGAGCGCATTTCCTCCAGCGGGCGCGTCGGAAAGACCTGGGGTAAAGAGGGTGCAGGTAAGAGAGACAACGACACGGACAAGAATAAAGTCAAGAAAGGCGTTGTGACCGCTCCCGTTCCCGAACCCGGATCGCTTTCGCTCTTGCTGCTCGGGCTGGCTGCCGTCGGATTCTCTGCCTCCCTGCGCAGAAAACTGCCGCTGACAACATAGCTGAGCGAACGATTTCCAACTGAACGGATCTGAAATCTGCCATTTTGACTCCGTAGTCGCGTGGATTCTTCCAGTCCATTTTCTCCGCTGACATTTGAGCTCTTACCGCTCCCGAACGTGGCTTCCTCACTTCATGCACCTTGAAGCGTCACGTCATGGATCGTGTGGAAGATTAGATGCGAAATCAAAATGCGAAGTGTGCACAACGGGACAGACGCTTATCTGCTTTGCGACTAGAGTCCTGCCTGTAGATTGTTTTCCCGCACACGAATGGGTATCACCGCAGTTCGCGAGCACGAGATCGCAGGCGCCCTCGCCCCCAGAAGCTAGGAGATGAACACATGCTTGGGATAATCGCCGCAGTTCTGATTGTTCTTTGGTTGCTTGGATTCTTCGCATTTCACATAACCGCATCTTTCATTCACGTGGCTCTGGTTGTGGGCCTGATATTGCTTCTCTTTCACCTCCTGAGAGGCAGCACAACAAGCGTGTAGAACGCTGGCCTGCGCCAGACCCGGTGAGAGCCGCTGTCCCGACGAGGGACTCATCGGGAATTGCGCCGCGCTGGCACGCGCCGAGAGACAGCGGCGGGCAAGTATTTAGGATACGACGCGTTCAGGTTGAGGGAAGGCTCGTACGCGTGCTCAATGAGATTCAAGAAGGCAGCAACCTAAGGGGTCGCCAATGGCTTTTGTTCTATTCTATAATTCCATCCTTCAAGTGCTCGCCGCTTTTGTGATCTTCCTTTTTGGGTATCTCGCGTTTTTTGTGTTTCTTATGATCTGCCTGCTTATCGCAACAGGGCTTTATGAAAGCGCGAAGTTGATTCGGGCGTACGCGGAGAAGTCTGTCTCACCAAACAGTTCCATCTTCTATTTTAGCCGTGTCTTTAGCCGGTGGTGAAGAATAGTGAACCCTTGACCGGACCAATCTGGGAGTGCCGCGTTTTGCCGTTAACTTTTGGGCTTTTTCTTGACTGGCGGTTTCTTTTCCCCACCCGCGGTGCTGATTAGCGCCAAGTAATCTTTCGCATTAAAGGGGTAGCGGCGAACTGATTGTTCTCCCGTGGTACTCAAGGTGACATCTACACGCCGGTTGTTGGCCAGGACCAACACTGTCAAATGACTGAGCATTTGTTTCCTTTCGTCTGGACTCAAGTCGGGATCCTGGTCCATGAGCTGTTTTACTTGTTCCGCAGTCAGATTGTCATCCTTGCCAAACGACCGCGTATCTACGTGGTCCGCAGGAACACCGTGCTCAACCAGGAAACTCTTGGTCCGTTCTACACGACGCTCCGTGAGGCCCTTGTTGTACTCCTCCGAACCGCGCTTATCCGCGTGGCCACCGAGAATCAGGTGGGCATCTGGCTTGTAGGTCAGGTACTTCTTGAAGTCCTGGGCCAGAATCAGCAGGATCTTCTCCTGACTCTCGACCAAGCCGCCGCCGGGATTTTCGACGGTGGGACGAGCGGTTGGAAAATAAATACTATGGAGCGCAAGCCTGACTTCCAGTTGAGCGATCTCCGGGGCGGGAGGCGGCGGAGCTTCCACGGTTACGTTTGTTGTGGACGAGGCCGTGAGCGGTGGATTGCGGTCATCGCTTACGTTGCAATTGACCGTGATCGCGCCGGGTTGTGCGTCCCGTGTATTCAGTGTAGCGGTGGCATCGTTCCCGGAGATGTCGCCGGCGCTTGAGGCGTAGTTGTAGGCCAGCCTGCGGCCATCTGGGCTGCGGGCGATCGAGGTAATGGTTGAGGTCCCACCTGTCTGCACGCTTGCCGGATTTGACGAGCATGAAATCACTGGCGGACGGGGCTGCTTTACAATGAACCTGGCGCTGCAGGAGGCAACACCGTTCCTGGTCCCATCACTCAAGTTGGCCGTGACTCCGTATGAGCCAGGCTGCAGGCCTGCGGTGTCAATCTGCGTGGAGGCATCGCTCCCCGCGACTTTCACCCCGGTGCCATTCCAGTTGTATGTGACCACACGCTTAGGTCTGAAATTAGATCCACTTGCGGTCGCGGTCACAGGCTCGCCTGCATAGATTTCTGCCGGCAGTACCGAGCAAGCGGCGCTGGGTGGTGCGGGAGGCTCTCCGCCACCAAACATAAAATTGAGGCCAGTCTGTACTCTCACTCCTCGGATTTCAGTGTCGGGCACAGGCCGAGGGCCATACTGGTAGTTCGAGTATACAAAGTCGGCCCTGAACAGCCGTAGTGCAACGTGCCTGAACAGGTTGACGTCAAGACCGCCGCCGAACATGAACCCTACTTTGTCGATATCGTGGAAGGCATCAGGCATCAATCGATGGTCGCCCACCAAGAATTCAAGAAATGGCGAGAAATGCGTAGTGCGAAACGTAATCTTTGGGCCCAGCGACAGGTTGGAGAAACCGGCATCGTCAATTCTTCTGGCGAACGGGTTTTCGCCGCTGCCCCAATGAGTGCTGGCATCTAGAGTCAGTCCCAACCAACGATTGAAATTATAGGTAGCGCTGGCGCCAACGCCGCGAGGATTTGACTCCAATTGGCTGCTTATCGGGACCAATCCCAGTGGAAGGACACCATGCACAGTCGAATTGGGATACAGGAAAGAATATCCGCCGAAAAGCTCCCACTTCGGAGCAGGCTGGTCCTGAGCTGCGGCGGGAGTGCCAAACGCGCATAGGACAAATATCACAACCGCCAGCATTGCCAGGACACGGCCCAGATGGCTCTTTGAATGAGATGACATGCGAATATTCCTCCTCATTTGAATCACCCGAAAATCCATTTCTCCAGCCTGACCGGTAGTGGACCAGCCTCAAGCTAATCCCATTCCCAGATGCCTCAGTCTAAGGATCAAAGATCGTATTGGCGTCCAGTGTGACCGCGCCATTTCGTGCCAGCGCCCTGCCTTGCAGGCTTGCGCCAGTATCCAACGTGATTGATGCAAGGGCCATAATGTTGCCCACGAAAATTGAGTTCGTTCCAAGGGTGGCTGAGCTTCCTACTTGCCAGAACACATTGCTAGGCAAGACGCCGCCCGAGAGAACCACCTGCGTGGTGGACAGAGTGGTCAGTGTGGAACCAATCTGGAAGACAAAAACAGAGCTGGAATTTCCGGTTAGAGTGAGGGTACCTCCTACCGATAAAATCCCTGTCGAGCTCGAGGTTTTGTAAGTGCCCTCTGCAAGCGTAAGCCCCGTCAGATCTCCGGGCAGAACTTGCGGTGCAGGTAAAACGATACCGGCGGCGTAGTTATAGGCCGCGGTCAAGTCGACCTGGGCCTGCGCCGCGGTGGGATCGGCCACGTGCATAACTGCAGGCGGGGTGAGCACTCCAGGCGGGAATCCCGTGACCGAGGTTCCCGGACTAAGCCCAAGATCTCCGCCCGTAATCGTGGTGCCGGGGGTAGTGGTGCTGGTTACCGTGGAGCCAGCCAGGATTTTGAAGTTTCCAGCCGTTAGCAACGGCACAGGCGGCGGCCCCGCGCACGCCGCGGCAGCGGTCGTGAAGCTCCAAACGAAGTTCGCAGCCAGCCTGTCGCCGAACGTGTCAGCCGCACCAGTGGTGATCGTAGCGGTATATGTGGTACTCACCGCGAGGCCCGGGGATGCAGGCGTAAAGGTGGCAGTATCGGTCGCGGAATCGTAGGTAACTTGCCCCGTCACGCTCCCCCCGCTGGAGGCCAATGTAAACGTAGTGGAGTTGATCGTCGCGGGATTCATCGCCTTGTTGAATATTGCGGTGACAACGGTGTTGGGACAGATTCCTGATGAACCATCTGGCGGAAGTACTGACGCCGACACCACTGTGGGCGGGGTCAGGGGGCCGCCGGGGTTTCCCCCAATATTTTTGTCGGCGTCGCCGCACCCGGCAATTACGGCAA
>Ga0307469_10000592_pt1 | contig 13306 bp, 12 predicted proteins | sample atmos_gasesAM2C__FD_203084 | JGI IMG/M metagenome (GOLD analysis project Ga0307469, IMG submission 203084) | Hardwood forest soil microbial communities from Morgan-Monroe State Forest, Indiana, United States - atmos_gasesAM2C_515 | ecosystem: Environmental > Terrestrial > Soil > Temperate...
TCGTGACGATCCTCGAAGCGCCGGACAACGCCACCGTCGCCAAAATCTCGGTCGGGATGGGAGCGCGCGGCACCGTTCGCATCCAGTCGCTACCCGCGACGCCCGTCGACGAGTTCATCGAATCGCTGAAGCACTGACGGTTAGCGCGTCTCGACGCTGAACGCCACGACACGCTCGAGGATCATCTCGCCCGGCAGCACCGCACCGTCCTCGCCGCCCTTCAATTCGAAGTCGGCTTGCGCGAGTTGCTTGTGCATCGCGAAGAGCCAGTCCCACGTGAGTCGCGGTGCCTGACGGCGCACGACGCCGACGCGGCCCTCGGACAACCCGACGGCTTTCGCGATCTGCGAGTCCTTCATCTGCGGGTCACGTTCGATCAACGCTTTCACGCGGATGACGCCACGTATCTGCGACACGAGCCGGCCGAGCAGCAGCAACGGGTCCTCGATCGCGAGCATCCGCTTGAGCGCCTCGAAGGCCTTACCCCCTTCGTGCTTCACGATCGCGTCGAAGAGGATCCAGATCGGCTGTTCGGCCGAAGCGCTGAAGTGCTGCAGGACGATCTCTCGGCCAGCCTTGCCGCCGTGTCCCTGCCGGAGCGCAAGCTGATCGATCGCGAGTGCGAGGTCCCGCAAGCTCTCCCCCACGGCTTCGACCAGTGCCGGTGCTCCGTCCCGCCCGGGGTCGAGCCCCGCGCGCTTCATCCGCTTGATCACCCACGCGGTCAACTCTCCGCGGCGCGGGCGCTGCAAGCGCGCGACCGACGCGACGTCGGACAACGCACCGATCAGCTGCGTCGGCGGACGCTCCGCAACGGCGGCGACGACGACATCGGCCGGCGAGCCCTCGAGCGCGAGCGTGTGCACCAACTTCTCGACACCGCCCTTGTTGAGCGTCTGCGCGTTCCGCAGGACGACAAGACGCTTCGTTGCGAACAGCGATCCGGCGAAGATCGCCTCCTCGATCCCGTCGAGGCCCGCGTCGGCGTCGACGGTGACAACTTCGGACTCACGCCCTGCCGACTCGATCGCCTCGTCGATGGCCTCGGCCGCGAGGAGATCGTCCTGCGCCCAGATCAGTTTGTTCATCAGATCTCGCTTGCTCCGCGCTGACGCGCTCCGCAGTCGTTCATCGCTGCTTCACGACACGCGCTCCCGTTCCGTCGATACAGACCAGCACCCGTCCATCTTTATCGGTACGGAAGACAGGTCCGCGCGCAGCGTACGCCTGCACGGCCTCGGGCGCGGGCAGGCCGTAGGGGTTCGGCTGGCCGACGGTGATCAGTGTCAGTTGTGGTCCAACCGACGCCGGGAAGTCGGGGTCGAGGTCCTTCGAGCCGTGGTGTGGCGCGACGAGGATCGGCGACGTGACGTCCTGGTAGGCGGCGACCTGCTTCTGGACGTCGGACCGGATATCGCCGGGCAGCAGGACGCGCTCACCACCGACCGTCGCCCGCAGGACGAGGCTGTTGCGATCGATCTCGTCGGTGGTGAACGTCTCGAGTTCCCTGTCCTCGGGCCACAGCACATCGATGTGGATCGCGCCCGCGTCGAACGTTTCCCCCGCCGCGACCACTTCGAACGGAACGTGGTCGTGCTCCGCCTCACGGATCACCTGCGCACCCGCTTGCCACACGAGTTCCGCCGGACCGAACAGATGCGCGACGCGCATCCGGCGCATCACATCGATCGCTCCGAGCGCGTGATCGATGTGGGCGTGCGTGAGATAGATCGCGTCGAGCGATGTGACGCCCGTCGCGCGGATCTGATCGACCACACCGCCGCCCGCGGGCCCGCTGTCGACGAGAACGCCGTGCGTGCCGTCGCGCAGCAGCACCGCCGAGCCCTGTCCGATGTCGAGCGCCGCGACGAAGGAACCCGGACATGACGGACCACCGATCGCGCTCCCGCCCGATGCGCCGACGAGTACGACCGACAGGACGACGCACAGCGCCCTGATGCGGGTCGTCCGGACCGCGAACGCCGCGAGCGCCGCCGTGATCGCACACGCCGCGACGACGCTCACGCCGAGGCTCGCCGCCGGCACGCGCGCGAAGGCGTGCGCCGAGCCGAGGATGACATCGAGCGGCAAACGCATCGTCGCGGGAGCCCAGTCAACGAAGCGGAACAACGACGCAGCCGTCAGCGTCGCCATGCCGCCGAGCATCACGAAGCCACCGAGCGGGATCGCGACGATGTTGGCGAGGCCCCCGAGTCCCGGGATCCGTCCGAAGTGCCATGCGAGCAGCGGCGCGACGGCGATCTGCGCAGCGATCGTCGTACCGAGCCCGGACGCACCACCGCGCACGAACCGCGACTCGCTCCTCGGTGCGATCTTCGACGCGAGTGCTTCGCCCCACAGGATGATGCCGAGCGTCGCGCCGAACGACAGTTGGAACCCGATGCTGAAGAGCATCTCGGGTGAGAGCAGGATCAGAACGGCGAAGGCGAGCGACGCGGCGCGGAGCGCATCGGCCGTCCGCCCATCGGCGCCGACCATGAGCGCGACGCCCGCCGACACCGTCGCGCGCAGCACGGAGGGCTGCAAACCGGTGAGGAACGCGAAGAACACGAGCGCGGGGATCGCGACCGCGACGCGTACCCAGCGCCCGCGCCGGACAACGAACCGGACCAACAGCATCAGGATCGCGAGGAAGACGGCGACGTTGTATCCGGACACGGCCACGAGGTGCGCGAGACCGGTCGTGCGGAAGTCGTCCTTCGTCGGCGCATCGAGGAGCGCCGTGTCGCCGTCGGTCATCCCGAGCAACAGCCCGGCTTGCTTGCGCGGGAGCGCGTGGGCGGCGGCGTCCGAGTAGCGCCTGCGCACCGCGCCCGCCCACAGACGGAGTGGCGAGCCGGTACCGATGCGATCGACCGTGTCGGACGCGAGGAGCGGCGGTTCGTTCCGTCCGGCGCGCGCGGAGCGGAGCGTCCCGATGGCGCAGATGCGTTCGCCGACCGCGATCCTCTCGACGCTCGGGCCGGAGACGCGTAGTGCCTCGCGCACCGTCCAGGCGGTGCTGCGCCGGACGATGCGCTCGGCCTTGATCTGCACCGAATGCGGAGCGACCAGATCAACGGTGCCGCACGCGCGCACGACGGCCTTCGCGCGAGCGAGCTTCGGTGCGAGTGCACCGGACGACGCCGTTGTCCGCCACGCCGCCGAGGCGCCGGACGCGAAGACGACCGCGACGCACGCGGCGAGGAACAGCGCGCGCCGCCACACCATCCCGACGACGAACACCACGAACGCCGCGACCGCGGCCGGCAGAGCCAAAGCGGGACGTCCGGAGCCGACGGCCGTCCCGGCCCCCACGCAGATCGCGGCGACGACCGTCGCGTTCATACCGTGACGTGCGGACGGATCTGATCGAGCTTCCGGGGGCCGATCCCGGGGACGTTCAACAGATCGTCGACGGTCCGGAAGCCGCCGTGGTCCGTCCGGTAGGCGATGATCTTCTGCGCCGTCGAGGGCCCGACGCCGGGAAGCGTCTGCAGCTGATCAGCGGTCGCCGTGTTGAGGTTGACCAAGCCCCCGGCGGCCGGATCCGCCCCCGCCGACGTCGCCGCCCCGCCTCCGCCCTTCGTCGGCACGAGCACCTTGTCTCCGTCCTTCACCTTCGCCGCGAGGTTGAGCGCGTCGAGATCGGCGCTCTTCGTCGCACCCCCCGCCGCGCGCACGGCGTCGTTGACGCGCGACTCTTCCGCGAGCTGGTACAGCCCCGGACGCCTCACCGCCCCCGCGACGTGCACGAAGATGCGCGGCCCGGACGACGTCGCGGACGGCGACGCAAGCGAGATCTTCGTCGGCTTCGGACGAGCGCGCAGTGCGATGCCGTATCCGCCGACGAGGCCGATACCGGCGAGCACGCACAGCGCAACGGCCACGCGCCGCGCAGGCAGCGATCTGAGGAAGGACTCCACCACGCCTCCAACGGGAAGCTCGACGTGGGGAAGACCGTTCTGAACGCTAGCAGCAGCTAGTGACTACTTCTTCAGGACGAAGTTCACGAGGTGAGGGGGACGCGCGATCACACGCGCCACCTCACGTCCGTCGAGCAGCTCGCGGATGCGGTCCGAGGACCTCGCGGCCTCGATCGCCGCCGCTTCGTCGACATCGCCCGCGACCTCCACCTTGTCGCGCACCTTCGAGTCGATCTGCACCACCAGCGTCGTCGTGTCGACGGCGGCGAGGCCGCCGTCCACCGAGGGCCACGGCCGGTCATGTATCGAGCCGGACTCCCCTAAGCGCTCCCAGAGCTCTTCCGTCAGATACGGCGCGATCGGCGCGAGCGCGTGCAGCAGGACATCGATTCCTTCGCGTAGATCCGACGCCGACGCTCCGGACGAAGCGAGCGTCCGCTGCAACGTCATCATCTCGGAGATCGCGGTGTTGAAAGCGAAGCGGTCGAACCGTTCGGTGATCGCCGCGAGCGATCGATGGGTCGCGCGACGAGCCTCCGACGAGCCGGACGGAGCACCGGCGCTGCGCAGCGCGTCGATGTTGTCCGTCACGAGACGCCACACGCGTTCGCAGAACCGGTAGGCACCGACGCACGCTTCGGCCCCCTCCGGCGGCCACTCGTACGCATCGGTCGGCGGTCCGATGAACAGGATGAAGACGCGCAGCGCGTCGACGCCGAAGCGCGCGATGACTTCGCCGGGCTCGACGATGTTGCCGAGCGACTTCGACATCATCTTCCCGCCCATCGAGATGAGACCGTGGTTCATCAAGCGCTTGAACGGCTCGGTCGTTTCGACGAGTCCCATGTCGTGCAGGAACTTCGTGACGAAGCGCGCGTAGATCAGGTGCATGACGGCGTGCTCGATGCCGCCCGTGTACTGGTCGACATTCATCCACGCATCGGCCAGCTCGCGATCGAAGATCGCGTCGTCGTTGTGCGGGTCGCAGAAGCGCAGGAAGTACCACGACGAATCGACGAACGTGTCCATCGTGTCCGTCTCGCGCCGCGCGGGACCACCGCACGACGGACACGTCGTGTTCACCCAGTCCGTTGCCTTCGCGAGCGGCGACATCGCGTCGTCCGTCAGGTGGTAGTCGGCGTCGAGGGGCAGCTCCAACGGCAGCTGGTCGTCCGGCAGACCGACCATCCCGCAGCCGTCGCAGTTGACGACGGGGATCGGCGTGCCCCAGTAGCGCTGACGCGAGATCAGCCAGTCCCGCATGCGGTACTGGATCTCGGCCTGCCCGATCCCCTGCTCGGCGATGTGGTCGATGATCTTCCGCTTCGCCTCCGCCGTCGGCAGGCCGGTGAACGGCCCCGAGTCGACGGCCACGCCGTCGCCCTCGTACGGCTCGTCGGGCCCCTGCGCCTCCGCTTCGCTTCGGCGTGGCGGCGCTTCCACGACGATCTTCACCGGCGCGCCGATCTGGTGCGCGAACTCGTAGTCGCGCGAATCGTGTCCGGGGACGGCCATGATCGCGCCCGTCCCGTACCCCATCAGCACGTAATCGGACGCGTACACCGGTACCTCTTCGCCGTTCAACGGATTCACCGCGTGCGCCTGCAGGTCGAACGCGCGGCGCTCGCGCTTCGTTGCGAGGCGTTCGATCTCGGTTGAGTGACGAACATCATCCAGGAACGCCTTGAACTCGTCCGCCTTCCCGGCGCGATCGGCCAACTTGGCCGCGACCGGGTGCTCGGCGGCGAAGACGAAGAACGTCACGCCGTACAGAGTGTCCGGACGCGTCGTGAAGATCGGGATCTCGTCACCCGTCTCGGCGATCGTGAATGTGACGCGCGCACCCTCGGACCGTCCGATCCAGTTGCGCTGCTGCGTCAGGACGGCGTCGCCCCACTCCAGCTGGTCCATGTCGTCGAGCAGGCGCTGCGCGTAGTCGGTCGACTTGAAGAACCACTGCTCGAGGTCGCGGATCTCGGGGACCGAGCCGCATCGCCAGCACACGCCGTTGCTGATCTGCTCGTTCGCCAGCACGGTCTTGTCGACGGGACACCAGTTCACCTTGGCGGTCTTCTTGTAGGCGAGGCCACGCTCGAACAAGCGCAGGAAGAGCCACTGGTTCCACTTGTAATAGGACGGATCGCACGTGATGAGATTGCGATCCCAATCGAACGTGAAGGCGAGCTTCTTGCACGACGCAGTGAACTTCTCGATGTTCGCGTACGTCGACTCGCGCGGATGGATACCCAGCTTGATCGCGGCGTTCTCCGCAGGGAGTCCGAAGGCGTCGTAGCCGAACGGGTGCAGCACGTCGAACCCGCGCATCTTCCAGTAGCGGGCGAAAGCGTCGCCGATCGAGTAGTTCTCGACGTGCCCGACGTGCATGTCCCCGGACGGATAGGGATACATCTCGAGGACGTACCGCTTCGGGCGCTGAGGCAGGCGCGGCGCCGCCCACGCGTTCGCCGACTCCCACCGCGGGAGCCATTTCTCCTCGATCGCCTTGAACTCGTACTTCTCGCTCACGTTTCCTCGCGTCTCCGCTGCGCTGCGACGTGGCCTAAAGAAAAAACCTCTCGCGGGTACGGCACGAGAGGTCCGGCGAGCGCCCGTTCGGCGCCCGCCTACATAAGCCCGAGGCCCATGCAGCGGTTCGTCATCGCGCCGCCACTTTATCAAGGAAGCGTGTAGTCGAGCGTGAAGTCGTGGCCCCCGTCCGGGAGGTTGATGATCTGCGCGGTCCCCGCGATCCCTTCGAGCCCACCGGTGCCCGATCCAACGAGGATCGTCCACGACGTGGTCTGACCCTCGGCCGACGCCGACGCGTTGTGCAACAGGACGAAGCCGCCGCGGGATCCGCCGATCGTCACGTCGAATCGCTCGAAGCCCGAGTACGCCATCCCGCCGCCTTCGACGCCGCCCAGCAGGATGTTCGTCACGCTCGTGCCTTCGATGTCGCCGCGGAACGTCTTCTTCACCAGGGCCTTGCCGAGTCCGTACGCTCCGTCGCGGTCGATCTCGTCTTGGTCCCAGCTGTCGATGTCGAAGCTGCTCTTCGCGGTAGGCATGTCCGCTACCGTAGCGGCCGATGGAAGATCGCGTCATCGAGCTGACCTCGGCCCTCGTCGCGTTCCCCACCCACGAGCGCGAGGACGACGCGCAGGCCTACCTCGCCGACGTCCTCACGGCCGCGGGCTTCGACTGCCGCCTGCAGGAGGTCGCTCCTGGGCGGCCGAACCTGCTAGCTCGGAGGGGTTCGTCCGGCCCGTTCCTGTGTTCGCACATCGACGTGCATCCCCCCCACGCGCATCCCGATCCGTGGACGGTTCGCCGTGAGGGCGACACCCTCATCGGACGCGGCGTCCTCGACGCGAAAGGTCAGGTCGCCGCGATCGTCGCCGCATGCGAAGCCAAGCCGGACGCCGACGCGTGCGTGCTCATCACGTGTGACGAGGAGTACGGCGGCATCGGTTCGCGCGACGCCGACATCCCGGACGGCCCGTGGTTCGCCGACGGTGGCATCGTCTGCGAGCCGACGAACTTCCGTGTGTGCACCGCACAGATGGGCAACGTCGACGTGCACGTCGAGGCGAGCGCACCACCGCACCATGCCTATTCGATCGAGGCCGGCGCGTCACCGGTCCACGCGATCCTCGCCGTGATCGAAACCCTCGACTCGTGCTCGTTCCTGAAGGCACGCCACCCGCTGCTTCCGGCTCCCAGACTCAATGTCGGACGCATCGCCGGCGGCGAACACCCGTGGCGTGCGGCAGCGCACGCCGAACTCGACGCGACGATGGGGGTCGTCCCGGGAACGACGCTCGCCGAGGCCGAGTCCGACGTGAACGATCGCATCGCGGACCTCACGACGCGCTGGGCAGCACGCGGCCTTGCGTTGCGCGGCCGTGTGAGTGATTCGAGCGAACCCATCGAGGTGCCGCGGGATCTTCCCATCATCGAGCGACTCGGCCTGGATGGTGATGTGTCCGGTATGCCGTCGTGGACGGACGCCGCGTACCTTTTGCTCCACCATCAGCTTCCGTGTGTCGTCTTCGGCGCCGGATCGCTCACGACGGCGCACTCCGACGACGAACGCGTCGAGATCTCCGATCTCGTGCGGCTCGCCGAGTTTCTGACGAAGTTGCTCGTTCGGTGACCTATACGCGGGTGCGACAATCAAGCTGTGGTTGCTCGCGCGAAGCGCTTCCTCACTGCTGCCCTCGGCATCCTCCTACTGAGCGCGGGCCTGTCGTCGGTGCCGGCGCATGCCAACTCGCCGATCGTCGTCACGTCCACGAGCGCGACCGGCGCGGGAACACTGGCGGCGGCGATCGCCGCCGCGAACGTGGCGGCGGGCGCGGACGAGATCGACTTCAACATCACCGGTGCGGGCGTCCACACGATCACGATCGCGTCGTCGGGCTTGCCGCAGATCAGTGATCCGCTCACGATCGACGGCTACACGCAACCTGGGTCCTCGAGGAACTCGCTGGCGTACGGCTCGGACGCGGTTCTTGACATCGTTATCGACGGCTCGGCAGTGTCCAGCGCGAACGCCATCACCCTTGGTAACGGTTCCGGTGGGAGCATCATCCGCGGGCTCGTTGTGAACGGCGTCCCGTTGAACGACGCCATCCGCATCGCATCGAACACGGCGACCGACTACCGGATCGAAGGGTGCTTCCTTGGAACCGATCCGACCGGGACGACGGCGGACTCGAACGGGAACGGCATCCGCGCCAGTAGCGGGTCCGGCATCACGATCGGAGGGAACGATCCCGGACAGCGGAACGTCATCGCGGGGAACACGGGAAACGGGATCTTCATGCAGACCGGCGGCAGCACGATCCAGGGCAATCTCATCGGCATCAGCGCCAACGGGAGCCCGCTCGCGAACGGCGGGATCGGCGTCAACATCGATGCCACCGCGGCGGGGGTTCGGATCCTCGACAACGCGATCCACTCGTCGGCGACACCGCTCGGGATCGACCTGGGTGCCGACGGCGTCACGCCGAACGACCGGAAGGATCCGGACGCCGGCGCCAACCACCTCCAGAACTTCCCGAAACTCGCTTTCGCGACCGTCAACGCCGACGGATCCACAACCATCAGCGGACGACTCAACTCGCGACCGAAGAAGCTGTTCACGATCCAGTTCTTCGCCAACACGAGCGGGGATGATCCCGACGGCGAATTCCCGATCGGTCAGCTGAACGTACGGACGAACCGCAGAGGCATCGCCACGTTCACGTTCACCACTACCGATCCCGTCGTCGGGGGCCAGCCCATCACAGCCACGACGACGAACTTCGCGACCGGCGATACGTCGGAATTCTCGGGCCTCGTGATCTCGGCGCTCGGCTAGCGATAGATCCTCTCGCCTCGCTCACACATCTCGACGAAGTTCGCGATGCGCCGTGCGCGCGTCTCCGGCTTCTTCGCGTCGGCGATGCGATACAGGATCGCGTACCGGTTCCGGCCGTCGAGCTTCTCGAAGAACGTCCGTGCGCGTGCGTTCTTCGCGAACGCGTTGGCGAGGTCGTCGGGGACCTTGGCCGTGCTCGGTGGTTCGTAGGCTTCGTCCCACCGGCCGTTGCCCTTCGCGTTGTCGATCGCAGCGTGTCCGGACGGCTTCATCCGCCCGTCGGCGATGAGCCGCTCGGCGTTCTCGCGGTTCACGCGCGACCACTTGCTCCGCGGGCCGCGTGGCGTGAATCGTTGCACGGTGAACTCCGGGCCCCCGGAACGCATCATGCTGTCGATCCAGCCGTAGCAGAGCGCCGACTCGACGGCTTCGGGATACGTGACCGTCTTGAAGGACGCGGCCTTCTTCGCGATCTCGAGCCAGACCTCGCTCTCCGTCGAGTGGTTGCGCTTGAGCCACGCCTCCCACTTCGATTGCGAATCAAAGCGAATCGATGGCATGCAACAGTCGCTCCACGTTGTCGTCGCGGGCGTTGTAGCCCATCAACCCGATACGCCAGCACGTCCCTTTGAACGGGCCGAGTCCCGAACCGACCTCGATGTCGTACTCGTTCAAGAGCCGAGCACGCGCGGTAGCGTCATCGATCCCGTCCGGGAGCCGGACGCAGTGCAGCATCGGGAGCCGGGACCCTTCGGGCGCGACGTAGGAGAACCCGCGACCTGTGAGCCCTTCAGCCAGCATCTCAGCGACCCGAGCATGGCGTTCGAACCGAGCCGGAAGACCTTCGTCGAGGACGACGCCGAGCCCTGCGTGCAACGCCGTGAGCATCGAGATCGGCGCAGTGTGGTGATACACGCGATCGCTCCCCCAGTACCCCTCGAGGAGCCCGACGTCGAGGTACCAGCTCTGAACGGACGTCTTGCGAGAACGCACGACTTCCAGCGCGCGCTCGCTGAACGTAATCGGCGCGAGTCCGGGTGGAACCGAGATGCACTTCTGTGTGCCCGAGTAGCACACGTCCACGCCCCAACCGTCGACGTCGACAGGCATACCGGCGAGCGATGTGACGGTGTCGAGCACGAACAGCGTGTTTCGTCCGCGAAGCAGCGTTGCGATCTCGTCGACGGGTTGCGCGACGCCCGTCGACGTCTCGGCGTGCACCATCGCGAACGCTTTCGCGTCCGGATGCTCCTCGAGCGCCCGGGCGACATCGGACGGCTCGATGATCCGTCCCCACTCTGCTTCGACCTTCACCACTTTGGCGCCGGCGCGCGATGCGACGTCACCCATGCGCCCGCCGAAGACGCCATTCACCGCAACGATCACCTCGTCGCCCGGCTCGAGGACGTTCACGAGCGCAGCTTCCATCCCCGCACTCCCGGTTCCCGAGACAGCGAAGGTCATCCGGTTCGACGTCCGGAAGACGGTCCGAAGCCGATCGGCGATCTCGTCCAGGATCTGCAGGAAGAGCGGATCGAGGTGTCCGAGGAGCGGACGTCCGAGCGCTTCGAGAACCTCGGGTGCCGCGTTCGACGGGCCGGGGCCCATCAACAAGCGTTGCATCAGCGGGTGGCGGAGACGAGCGCGTCGAGGCGCTCTTCGACCGACCCGGTGAGCGTCTCGTACCGGACGTCGTTCACGTCGAGGAGGTGCAGCATCCGCCGGTCGATGTCCTGCTGGAAATCCGGGTCGTCCGGACGGAGCCCGTCGAGCACGATCCCGAATTCGATCGGCAGATAGAACACGTGCGAGTACTGCGATCGCAAGTGGTGCTTCGCGATCGACACGCATGTCTCCCAGAGGGCGAACTCCTTGCGGGGCTCCTGGTTCTCCAGGACCCAGCTCGCGTACGCCATCACATCGATCAGCGACCGGTCGCCGAGGAATTCCGGATGCGTCATCTCGTTGTGGAACTGCCGGAGGAAGATCAGCGTCTCGGTCTCGACCGTCGCATCCTTGTCCAGCTTGAAGCCGAGGTCGACGACCTCGCGCGCGACCTCCGGCAGCAGCGGCAGGCCGAGCTTCGGGGCCGCCGTCTCCGCGAGGGTCGTCTTCCCAGTCGAGAACGAACCCACGATGGCTACCCGGCGTTGTGACATGCGTGGCATCATAAAGGCGTCACGGGGACCCGAGCGTCGGGCCTCGATGTCAAAGGGAGGTTCCCTTGTCCGTGTCTATCCACCACCTCGCCGACTGGCGTGCGCGCGGCGAGAAGTTCGTCATGGTGACGGCCTACGACGCGCTGATGGCGCGGATCCTCGACGAAGCCGGGATCCCCGTCCTGCTCGTCGGAGACTCCGTCTCGAACGTTCTCCTCGGTCACCCGACGACCCTTCAGGTGACGATGGACGACATGCTCCACCACGCCCGCGCCGTGGCGCGCGGCGCGAAGGATGCTCTCCTCGTCGGCGACATGCCGTTCGGGAGCTACCAGACGCCACCGGACGCCGTCCGCAACGCGACGGAGTTCCTCCGCGTCGGCATGCACTGCGTGAAGCTCGAGGGCGCGGGCCCCGCCGTCGATGCGGTGGCGGCACTGACGGACCGTGGCATCCCGGTGATGGGCCATCTCGGTCTCACGCCGCAGTTCGTGAACGCGATCGGCGGCTACAAGGTCCAGGGACGGGGCGATGCCGGAGATCGGTTGCTCGAGGACGCGAAGGCCCTACAGGACGCCGGCATCTTCACCCTCGTCCTCGAATGTGTCCCGTCCACCCTCGGCGAGCGCGTGACGCGTGAACTCGAGATCCCGACCATCGGCATCGGCGCCGGACCGGACACGAGCGGCCAGGTCCTCGTGTGCTGGGACATGCTCGGACTCACACCCGGACCCTCGCCGCGTTTCGTGAAGCGCTACGCGGACGTCGCATCCGATATCCGGGACGCCGTGCAGCTCTTCGCGAAGGAAGTGTCCGAGGGGATCTACCCCGCGCCGGAACACGAATACAGATAGCTAGCGTTCTTCCTGGATCGACTCCATCGTCCGGAGCACCCGGAAGACCTCGGCGTACTGCATCCCGTGCTCCTGGCCGTTCGCGGACGCCCACTGACGGAGCAACGGATCGGGGTCCCACGACAGCTGCGATCGGTGCGCGCGGAGCGCTTCGATCTTCCGGTCGATACTCGTCGTGATGTCCTCGGCATGCATGCCGCCCGCCGGGCCCTGGATGTAGATCTCGCGCAAGCCCTTCCACGGTTCGAGGCCTTCCGCCAGGAGTTCCGGGAAGTGACCCGGCGTCGTCCCCGCGGTCACGGTGACGTCCAGCGATGCCTGACCGACGGCGCGATGGTCGGGGTGATTGACGAACCACTCCCCGAGGATCGGCGCTGAGTCCATCACGACGTAGCGCGTCGGCTGCACGTCGCGGAACACGCGTGCGATGTCCTTGCGGAGGTCGAGCGTGAACTCGACGTAGCCGTCGCGATAGTCGAGGAAGCGGACATCGGTCACTCCGCAGATCTTCGCGGCTTCGAGGGTTTCGTCCCGCCGGATCTTCGCGAGTTTCTCGCCCGCGAGTTCGGCGTCGGCGGTTCCCGTCGATCCGTCCGTGACGATGCAGTAGGTGACCTCGGCGCCCTCGTCGACCCACTTCGCGACCGAGCCGGCGCATCCGAACTCGATGTCGTCGGGGTGAGCACTGACCACAAGGACGCGCACCGTCTCACGATACCCGCACCGCGAGAGACGTCTCTGTGCCTGCCTGAACGGCCGATATACTCGCTCGTCCGTGACTTGGGGCCGTAGCTCAGTTGGTAGAGCACCTGGATGGCATCCAGGGGGTCAGGGGTTCAAGTCCCCTCGGCTCCACTAAGTCAGACTTACTCCAGTGTGAAAGTCCGCCTGATGTGTCGCTTCGTGGCTCCGGGAGATATGTCGCGTTCCTCGGCCCGGCTCCGGGTGATGGGCGACACTGGCTCCGGCTGATCTGTCCCATCCGTTCCACTTGTGCTCACT
>Ga0307469_10000593_pt1 | contig 13301 bp, 10 predicted proteins | sample atmos_gasesAM2C__FD_203084 | JGI IMG/M metagenome (GOLD analysis project Ga0307469, IMG submission 203084) | Hardwood forest soil microbial communities from Morgan-Monroe State Forest, Indiana, United States - atmos_gasesAM2C_515 | ecosystem: Environmental > Terrestrial > Soil > Temperate...
CCTGAGCGGCCCCCCGCGCGTGGGCACGAAGCCCGCCAGTTACAAGTACCGCCTGTGGCTCAACGACCAGATGGTCGGCCAGGGTGAAGTCATTCTCCGCGGGAAGTAGATTTCAAACAAGTTTGCGATTTGGGTCGCAAAGACGCGAATTATTTGCAGGAATCTGCGAAACGCGACTGTCAGTCGCCAGCGGCGACGGCGCGGGTGTTTTCTATCTCTACGGAGTCGGCAAGCCCGCGGCGCATGGGGCCAAGAGCAAAAGCCGGTACGGCGCGCTCCGGCGCCAGCGACAGATTCGCGGCCTTGCGGGGAAATTCGCCCCGGCGATCCAGCCTAAGCCCCACTTCGCGAAGAATTTCCGCCGAAAAGCCGAGATCGGCGGCACGGTCGACTCCCCAGAACCACAGTTTTTCTTCGTGCCGCTGGAGGAAGTCGAGGGATTCCTCAAGCTTTTTCATGGCGCGGTCGAACGAGGAAGCCAGGAAATAGACTCCCAGCGTCCAGGCATGGCGGGGGTACTGCACCTGAATCCGGACACAGTACTTGCCACCCTGATTGCGTTCCATGCTGCACCGATAGTCGTTGCGCGAAGGATTTGGACGAGAGAGGGTCTTTTTCATAAGTCACCGTCGTTCCAATGTGGAATTGTCAGTCGCGTAGAGGCTGCCATTGAAGTCAATCGTCAGCGTTGAAGCATTCGCCTGGGGGACTGGGGTACCCATACACCTCAACCAAGCAAACTGCACTTTCTGGAGACACTAATAGGGTAGCGGGAAGCGCAGGCAAAAACAAGCTGCCGGAGAAAAATTGATAAATCCTTTGTTTTTAGTTAGTTAGACTAGCCAAGGTTCTGGAAACCCCGGAGCTTATCCGGCATGATTTTGAGTTTTCCCTCTTGTTTGAGCCGTGCTTCCAGGGCCGACCGGAAGGCTTCAAACGCGATACCCCGCTTATCTTGAAGGACCTGGTCGACCAATTCCTTCTTTTGCTTGTCAAAGTCGGCGGGATTGGGCTCGGTCTTTTCCGCCACGCGGTAGACCATCCAGCTTGCTCCCAGGCTGAGTGGGGCGCCAAGGTCGCCAGCTTTCAAGTGAAAAGCCGCACTTAGCTGCTTGCCGCTGGCCGCACCGGTGATGCTGCCGCTGCGGGAGATAGCTTCGCTGGTCTTAGGCTCCAAACCGAGGGCTTTGGCCGCCGCGCCGAATTTCTCCCCGGCTTTGACCCGTTTGATAAGGTCGTCGGACTTGGCTCGAGCGAGTTCGCTGGATTTCTGCTGTTTCAGCTCGGTGACGACGCGATCACGCACCTCTTCAAGGGAACCTTGATGCGCGGGCAGAACTTCCTTCAGGGAAAGGACAACGTAACCGCGGTCGGTTCGAATGGGGCCACCCAGCTCGCCGGTTCGAAGGCGGAAAATGGCGTCCTTGGCGTCGGCGGAATTCCCGAGCTCCAGGAGAGGGTCAGTGGCGCTGACGGCGCGCGTTTCCCCGGCGGTTAAATGGAATTCTTTCACCAATTCGTCGAGCGGAGTTTTGGTGGACTTGCGGACGGTGGCGGAAAGCTTGTCAGCGGTCTCGCTGGCCAGTCTGTCGGCTTTCGAAAGGAGGAGGGGGGCACGGAGGGAATCCTTGACCTCGTCGAATGACTTGGTGTGCGCCGTCTCTTTATCGAGGACTTTGATGATGTGAAAGCCGTATTGCGTTTTGACAAGGTCGGAAACGCCTTCCTTGGGGAGACTGAAAGCGGTTTTTTCAAATTCCGGCACCGTCTGGCCCTGAATCACCCAGCCGAGGTCGCCGCCTTTGTCCTTGGTTCCAGGATCCTCGGAATTCTTTTTTGCCAGATCCTCGAAACTGCCGCCCTTTTTCACTTGCTTGAGGACGTCTTCGGCCTTCTTTCGAATCTCCTCGACTTCGGCGTCGGGTTTCCCGACGGTCATAAAGAGGATGTGTTCGACGTGAACACGATTGGGCACCTGATATTGCTGAATGTTCTGCTGGTATTCGGCCTTAAGCTCGTCGTCGGAGACTCGCGCGGCTTGCCGGGCCTGGTTCGCGTCCACCAGGCCATAGCGGATAACGCGGCGCTCCGCCACCATGTATTTTGCTTTGTTCTTTTCGTAAGAAGCTTTAATCTCCGCCTCATCGGGGGTGATTTTTGCTTCCAAGTCTTCCGGCTTGATAAGGGCGTAATCGAGCTTTACCTTTTCATTGCTATAGCGAAATTGATCCTGGAGTTCCGCAGGCCCCGCGCTGATTCCGTCGGTCACGAGCCTGCGAAATTTCTCTTCCAGCAAACCCTGGCGAATCAGCTCTTCGAATACGGGCACGGTCAATTGAAAGCGGGACTGCACCTGGGCGGCATACTGATCCATACCGACCGGGGTATCGCCGTTGAACGCGGTGGGCAGAAACTGGTGGATGCGATCGGCGATTTCATCGGGAGAAACGCGCATGCCGAGCCGATTGGCTTCGTACTCTAATTCCTTCTGAAAGACGAGCTGCTTTAGAATCTGCTGGGCGTACAGGGATTCGAGCTGCGGAGGAACCTGATTCTGCCGCTGGATCTGGCTGAGCTGCTGGCGCACCTCGGCCAGGGTGACGGTCAAATTGCCCACCTGAGCGACGCTATCCGCGGCGGCTTCGCCGGTGGTGGGCCCCTGGGGAACGAGATAGAGCAACATGCTCAGGGCGATGACGCCGATGACGACACCCAGAAAGATTCGATATCCGGTCTTGCTGCTGACGGCCATCCGATAACGCTCCCTAGCTGGTGGACAAACTTTAGATTATAGAGGATAGGGGCAGCGGCCTCAAATACAATCGTTCCGAGATCTTGTGCGCGAAACCTATTTGGCGCAGTCTCCATCGAACTTTGGGTGTCAATAACGATGACGCAACCAGGAATCGGAAGCGGGCTCTTGGCAATCGCGCTGGCGACATTGCTGATGACCAAGGAGGGGTTGCTATTCCCGCGCGGACAACAGGAGGCGCGAACGAAAGTGCCGCCGACGTTTTACAGGGACGTTTTGCCAATTTTGCAGAAGAGCTGTCAAAGCTGCCACCGGACAGGCGGCATTGCGCCCATGGCGTTCGAATCGTACACGCAGACGCGGCTGTATGCGGTAGCGATCAAAACGGCGGCGCAACAAAGGTCGATGCCGCCGTGGTTTGCCGACTCGAACATCGGCAAGTTTTCGAACGACCCATCCCTCAGCGAAGAACAGATTGCTGCGCTGGCAAACTGGGCCGATGCGCAAGCGCCGGAGGGAGATCGGCGGGATGCTCCGCCAAAGCTCCAGTGGAGCGAGAATTGGACTATTTCGCAGCCCGATCTTATTTTGCAGATGCCACGGCCCGTGGCATTGCCTGCGGAAGGCGAAGTGGAATACACGTACGAGATCGTCCCGACGGGGTTCCACGAAGATCGCTGGGTGCAAATGGCGGAAATTCTCCCGGCACTGCGGGGAAATGTGCACCACGCGGTGGTTTACATCCGGCCGCCCGATTCGAATTGGCTGCGCCACGCGCCGGTGAGTGTTCCTTTCACGGCTTCGACGCTCACGGAGCAAGACGACAAGCGCGGCGCGCACTGGACGGACAGCGACATTCTATTGGTGTATGCGCCGGGGAGTTCGCCGGACGAGTGGCCTTCGACGATGGCGAAGCTTATTCCCGCGGGCTCGGATCTCGTTTTCCAGATGCACTACACAACCAATGGCAGAGCCGCGGAGGATCGAACACGGGCCGGGCTCATTTTTTCCAAGAAACCTCCGCAGCAGCGCGTGCTCACGCTGCAGCTCACGAATGATCATTTCGTGATTCCGCCCGGAGCGCCCGATTACCGCGTCGAGGCGCGCGGAACGCTGCCCAACGACGCCGTGCTGCTGAGTTTTTTACCGCACATGCACCTGCGCGGAAAACGATTCGAATACAACATTTTGCACAGCGAAAAAGAACCCGGCCGCAAGCCCGCCACGGTGGGCAGGCCGGAACGCGAGACGCTGCTGCGCGTGAATTACCATTTTCATTGGCAGATGAGCTATCGTCTGGCGGAGCCGAGAGTGTTGAAGGCGGGAACCGAACTGCAAGCTGTAGCGTGGTTCGACAATTCGCGAAATAATCCGCACAACCCCGATGCGACAGCGGCAGTTCGCTGGGGGGACCAAACGTACGAAGAGATGATGGTGGGGTTTTTCGACGTGGCGGTGGCGCCCTCGGTGGACAAGAAGGCGTTTTTCATCCGGCACTGATTTTTAAATTTGTCTAATACCTGACAAGGACGAGGAGTTGAGATGGAGATCATGAACGGATACGAAACGTTGAAGGTGAGCGACGGCACAACTATGCGCGCGTGGATCGCGCGGCCCAAAGACGAAGCAGCTCGCGCGGGGCTGCTGGTGTTTCAGGAAGCGTTCGGGGTCAACGCGCATATTCGCGACATCGCGGAGCGTTTCGCGAGAGAAGGCTACCTGGCGATCGCACCGGAATTATTTCACCGCACTGGCGCTGGGTTTGAAGGCCGCTACGACGATTTCCCGAGCACGATGCCGCACATGCGGGCGCTGACGGACGCTGGAATGACAGCGGACCAACGAGCGTCGTACGACTGGCTTCGCGCGAACGGCGCGGGAGAATCGCCGATTTCCGCGATCGGGTACTGCATGGGGGGACGCGCGGCGTTTCTCGCGGCGCTCAGTTTGCCGCTGGCGTGCGCGATTTCGTACTATGGCGGCGGGATCGCGCCCAATGCGAATAACCCCGGACTGCTTGGCCGGGCGAGTGAATTGCACGCGCCGGTACTTTTTTTCTGGGGCGGACGGGACAAACACATCACCCCGGAACACATTCGCGCGATTACCGAGGGGCTGCGAGCCGCGGAGAAGAATTTTGTGAACGTCGAAATTTCGGACGCGGATCACGGATTTTTCTGCGATGCGCGTTCCGCGTACAATCCCGCCGCCGCAGCGCAAGCGTGGCCGCTGACGCTGGCGTTTCTAAAAACACATCAGACCGGCAGGGTCGAAAGCGCGAACGCGGGCTCATAAAGCGTATTTTCTGGCAAGCGATCCTTTACGTTAGCGTCCCTCTACAAATCGGGGACAGAAAGTCGCTTGGCTGGCAAGCTGGGGCGCTCGCCGCAGCGGACACCCCCACAAAAGATTGGGAGAAACAGCCGCCATCTCGACCCCTCGACATCCGGTGCTCGGCACTGGCCTGGAGGACTGGTACGCGCGTACAGGTAAGAACTAGTTGCAGTTTGAGAACCGCTGCAACGCGCATTTTGGACGCCCACCAAACGCTGTGCTAGATTCAAAAGTTAGCGCATTGGTGAGCGCGTTGCCATGATCACACAGACACCCACGGAGCCGCCCCACACCTCCGCACAACCGAAGATCCATCGCGTGGAAGTGTATTGGACCTCGGTCACCTACAAGACGGTGATTATTTACGCGTTTTTAGCGCTGGCGATCATTGGCGGCGGGGTCTTTATTGCTTTTCCGAATCTGTATTCCAGGATCGTCAATGGCGTTTCGAACGCCGTCAGCGACAGTGCCACGGCGAGCGTGGCCATCGAGCAGAACCAAGCGAAATTCGTGAACCTGGACGGCAAAGTACAAGTAAAGAAGGTTAATTCGGTGCAATGGGTGGACGCCGATTACCGCACAAAATTGGACAAAGGCGACCAGATCCAGACCTCCGGGGATGGGGCAGCGCGCATAACGTTTGCCGATGGCACAACGTATACGGTAAAGGCAGACACCTTCATCACCGTCGAAGAGAATTCGATGGGGCACGAACGGCCTTCGAGCTCTGTTGTGAGCATCAAGACCGGGTCGGTGGACCTGTCAACGCCGAGTTTGGCGTCACCCGATTCGAAGGCGGCCGTAAATGTGGACGACGCTACGGCCCAGGTGCACTCGAACAGCCGGATCGCGGTAAAAGCAAATCCTGATCAGAAAGAAAGCGAGATCGTGGTCAAGAGCGGCAACGCGGAAGTCAAGCGCGGCGAAGAGAGAATCGAACTGGCGCCGTGGCAGAAGGTCAACATTCCTACGGGCGGGCCGATTCAGAAGTCCCAAGTGCTGGCGCCGCCGGAACTCGTGGAACCTTTGAACCTGGCGCCTATCATTGTTGACAATCCAAAGAGTTCGCCGGTACGGTTCGAATGGAAGCCGGTCATGGACGCGCTCTCGTATACCGTGCGCATCAGCACCACGGCGATGTTCACCAAGACGGTGAAAGAAGCGAAAGTTTCCGGCACGAACACGGAGATCACGGGACTCGATGCGGGCGATTATTTCTGGAACGTGATCGCGACGGACGTGAAGAAGCAAACCAGCGAGGTCAGCGAAACCTTCAAGTTTACGCTCGTGGCACAAGGCAAATCGCAGGAGATGCTCCTGCAGATCGACGGCACGCAACTCCACGGGCGCGTGGCGGAAATTTATGGCCACACGGAACCGGGGGCGGCGCTGATCGTGAACGGCCAGCCGGTTGCCAGCATTGCGCCCGACGGAAGCTTCCGGCACTTCACCGATGCGCTCGAACCCGGCCAGCACACCATCGTGATTATCGGTTCGAACCGCCGGGGCGGCACGGAGAAGCAGCAGATTTCCATCGTGGTGCCGAAGTAAGGGCCGACGAACAGGATTAGCAGAAAAAGACGGAGCGCCCTTTGCGCTCGTCGTGACGTCCGGAGACAATAGTCGGAGAGGCGGAGTAGCCCTAAGATTATCCACCGGGAAGCATAGAAGTCTTCTCTGCGGGGGGAAGTAGTAATGAAGAGCAACGGTTACAGTTTAAGGTCAATTTTCAGTCTGCTGTCGTCCGACCTGGCGATCGATCTGGGCACGGCAAACACGCTGGTGTTTTCCGCGGGCAAAGGGATCGTGGTGAACGAACCGTCGATTGTGGCCATCAACAAATCCACGGGAGAAGTGGTGGCGGTCGGACGGGACGCCAAGGAAATGCTGGGGCGCACTCCGGGGAACGTGGTAGCCATCAAGCCGATGAAGGACGGCGTGATCGCGGACTTCAAGGTAACGGAAAAGATGCTCACGCACTTCATCCAGAAAGCGCACAACCGGCGCTTGCTGGTGCATCCGCGAATCGTCATCGGAGTGCCGAGCGAAATCACGCCGGTGGAAAAGCGCGCCGTGCAGGATTCCGCGTACCGCGCGAGGGCAAGCGAAGTCTACCTCGTGGAGCAGGCCATGGCGGCGGCGATTGGTGCGGGGCTGCCTATCGATGAGCCTTCGGGAAACATGGTCGTGGACATCGGAGGCGGCACCACGGATATCGCGGTGATCTCCATGAGCGGCATCGTGTACTCGCGGTCGGTGCGCGTCGCGGGCAACGAGATGGACGAAGCGGTGATGCAATACCTCAAGCGGAAATACAACCTGCTAGTCGGCGAACGCACCGCCGAGCAGATCAAGATGGAAATCGGCTCGGCCTATCCTCTGGAGAAGCCTCTGACCATGGAAGTGAAGGGCCGGAACCTGATCGAGGGCGTGCCGCGGACGGTCACGATCGACGACAGCGAGATTCGCGAAGCGCTCAGCGAGTGCGTGGCGACGATATTGAACGCCGTGCGCGTGGCGCTGGAGCGCACGCCACCGGAACTCTCGGCGGATATCAGCGACCGCGGCATCGTGCTCACGGGCGGCGGCGCACTGCTGAAGAATCTGGACAAACGGATCCGGGAAGAAACGGGCTTGCCGGTCTCGATCGCGGATGATCCGCTGGCCTCGGTGGTGCTGGGGACGGGGAAGATGCTCAGTGATTTCGGGCTTTTGCGCAAAGTTTGCATCGATTAGGGTTGGATTTGTGCTGGCAGTCAACTGGGGCGCGAATAGCGCAGCCAGTTTGCGAACAAGAATTCTTCTTGAAACGGATCACGCGCGACCAGCGGCAGCTTCCCGGTCACTAGCCGGCTGGCGCTCCAGAAAAAAGACGAGCTGATCGCCTCATGGCCGCTATTCCTTCTCGCCACAAATCGCTAGTCCTGCTCGCCGGGGTGGTCCTGGTGCAGGTGCTGTTTCTGGCGGTGCAAATCAAGCGCGATTCCCAGGGACGTCTTCTTCGTTCCTGGACGGTCGGCGCGATCTCACCATTCGAGCGCTCGGGAGCTTGGGGCTTTGGCAGAATCCGCGACGTCTGGCGCCACTATTTTGCGCTGCAAAACACCAGCCATGAAAATGAAACGCTGCGGCGGGAAAATGACGCGCTGAAGCTGCAGCTCGACCAGCTCCAGAGCAAAGCGGCGGAGGCGGACCGGCTGGCGACGCTGCTGAACTTCCGGCGGCTGAACCGGGATGTGCCCATGCTGGGCGCGCGGGTGATCGGGGCGAGCGCGGATGCGGGAAGCCAAACCATTTTCGTGGACCGCGGGGAACAGGACGGCATACGCCGCAACATGGCGGTCATCACGCCCGACGGCGTTGTCGGCAAAGTGAGTGAAGCGTTTTCCAACTCCGCTCAAGTGCTTTTGGTGACGGATAAGGACAGTGGTCTCGGGGCGATGCTCGCTGATTCGCGCATACAAAGGCCGGTGGGGGGAACGGGCGAGCAGATGCTGCAACTGAAGTATGTAACGAACGACGACACGGTGAATGTTGGCGAACGAGTGGTCACCAGCGGCATGGACCGCATCTTCCCGAAAGATCTTCCCGTTGGCATGGTCGCGGACGTGAAGCCGGGAAATCCGTTCAAACAGATACGCTTACGCCCTGCGGCGAATCTCGGGCGACTGGAAGAAGTCCTTGTACTCCTGACGCTGCGCCCTCTCGAGCTGCAGAAGCCAGCCGAAGCCGTCACCGATGCGGGAGAAAAGCCGCCTTCCCCAGGCCCGCTGGTGCCTAAGCCATGATGCCCAAACTATGATGAACGACACCTTTGACATTGCCGGCGCCGAATCGCACATCGAGGTGCACAAATTTCGCGCGGGCTCGATCGTGCTGGCGACGGGTTTTGCGCTGTTGGTGCAAGCGCTGATTCCGGTTTACTTCCCCAAAGCCGGAATGCTCGATTTGCCGCTGCTCATCACTATTTATTTTGCCTTGAGCCGGCGGAATCCATCGACGGGGCTGCTCCTAGGGACGTTCATCGGCCTCTTGCAGGACAGCCTGAGCAAAGTGCCGCTGGGATTCTATGGCATCGCCAAAACCATCATCGGGTACATCGCGTCCTCGATTGGCGCGCGGCTGGACACCGAGCATCCGGCGGCGCGGTTTGCATTGACGGTGTTGTTCTTCGGAGTGCACCAGGGGATCGCCGTATTGATTAAGCGCCTGCTCCTGGCGCAGCCGGAAGACTGGTTCACCCTGCATCTGGCCATCGCGGCGGGCGTGAATGCGATCGTGGCGGTGTTTCTGTTTCTTCTGCTCGACCATCTGCGCAAGCCTTCCTGAAACTTTCCCCGAAATATACTTTGCAGTGTGCGGTTCTCCATATCTTTGAAAAGCTCACGATAATAGAAACTGCTTGAAGTCGTCGTAGGCGCTGGACATGGGTAGCGACAGTTTGTCGCGCTTCAGATAAGCGGCGAGGCGATCGGGCAATGGCGGCGCAGAGCCGATAGCGCGCTGGACCACGTCGGCGAATTTTGCGGGATGGGCGGTGGCGAGCACCAGCCCCTGCGAGGGCTCGGAGTGCTCGCGCTTGTAAGCCTCCCAGCCAAGTACGCCGACGGCCGTGTGAGGATCGGCGATGTAGCCGAAGCGCTCGTGAATCCTTTTCATGGCAGCGAGCGTTTCTTCGTCACTGGCGGCGTGGCCCCAAATTTCCTTGCGAACATTTTCGATGCGGTTGCGGCACAAATCAAAGAGGCGGGGAAAGTTGTTCGGATTCCCGACATCCATGGCGTTCGAATAGGTCGGCTTCGCCAGACGCGGGTGAAACTCCCCGGTGCGCAGATATTCGGGCACGACATCGTTCGCGTTGGTGGAAGCGATAAATTTTGCAACCGGCAAGCCAATGCGTTTCGCGAATAGGCCCGCGGTAAGATTTCCAAAATTTCCGCTGGGGACGGAAACGATGAGCGGCACGGAGGCCACTGGCAACTGCCGGTACGCGGCCACGTGATAGAACATCTGCGGGAGCAAGCGCGCGATGTTGATGGAATTCGCGCTGGTCAAAAACGCGCGCTGATTCAGAGCGGAATCGGAAAAAGCCTGCTTCACCAGGCGCTGGCAATCGTCGAAGGTTCCCGTGACTTCGAGGGCGGTGATGTTTTCGCCGAGCGTGGTGAACTGTTTTTCCTGCGCCTCGCTGATGCGTTTGGAAGGATACAAAATCACGACGCGGATTCCCGGCACGCCCAGAAATCCGTGCGCCACGGCGCTACCCGTATCGCCGGAGGTGGCAACCAAAACCGTGAGCGGCCGCGTTTCTGCGCGGACGAAGTAACCCATCAGACGGGCCATGAACCGCGCGCCAAAATCCTTGAAGGCCAGCGTGGGGCCGTGAAATAACTCCAGAATGTGCAAACAGGGCGAAAGCGACACCAATTTCACGGGAAAATTGATGGCTTCGCTGACGATTTGCCACAAGATTTCGTCCGGCACTTCGGCGCCGGCGAACGGCCGCACCACTCGGTAACAAACTTCGGTGAAGGGCAGGCGCCGAAATTCCTCAAGTTCTTCAGGTGAGTGCCGTGCGATTTCGACGGGCATATACAGGCCGCCGTCGGGAGCAAGGCCGCGCAGCACCGCGCCGCGCAGCGACGTGAGCGGAGCCTTGCCCGAGGTGCTGCGGTATCTCATCGTGCACCTTCGAGTTTTTTCCCGATCATGGCGAGAAACGCGGCGGCATCCAAAGGAGCGTCGCGCGACGCATCACGCGACGTGTCACGTAATTCCGCAACGGGCAAGGTGCAGTGCGCCAGCGCTTCGTAACTCCGGCGGCGCGCCGCGATCAGTGTGGGATAACACCGGGCCACCGTTTCGCGGGGCGCTTCCCCGGGACGTGGTAGAAATGCGCCGCGCCATAGCACAGGCTTTGGATCAGAGAGATACCGCTCGATCAAGAGTTGCTGCTCGCTCTCGGAGGCCGCCAGATAGACAACGGTCATCTGGCGGCGCAGCCGCATGAGCAAATTGTTTCCGACGTAAATCACGCTGCCGGTTGTATCGAGAACCAGTTCTTGCAGAGGATTGCGTTCCAGCGCCGTCAAGATTTCGTCAAGGGTGTGAATTTCGGCGGCCAGATAATCGGCTTCCCGCCCGGCATAGGTTGCATTGTCGGGCCAGCCCATCCATGCAGCTACGCCGTTAATTCCTACAAAACCGCGGCCCGAGAGCCGGGGCGCAAGGCGCTGCTCGATGCGGTCGTCGCAGGAGATGCTGGACCGCCCGCTCTCCGCTAACCTCTTTGCCCAGAAGGTCTTCCCGGTGCCAGACATGCCGATGAGCGCCAAACGGAGAGGCTTTGTGCTGTGCGATTCCGGGTTCATCGTGGAATCACCTAACATAACGTGACAGGCCAGAACGAGCAAGACGCTCCCCGCGTCGCAACTTCCCGATTCGATGCATTCCTGGAACCTGTACTCCAGGACGGCTTGCGCGCTTATTTGCCAAGTGCTAATTTTGCAGGGAGTTCGGCTGCGTATGCGCCGCCGAAGAAGAGCGGTAATTCGGGAGTTCCCGAGGGATTTTTGTAGCCGGTTCAGGGACGAAATTTTCGACGGACATTTCGAGACCGCCCTGTGGAATTTTGAAACGCGAGCAACGTCCGGTAAAACCGGAACGGCCCCGACAAGAACGGGGCAGGGCTGCGACTGGTCCTGAAAACGACGCCGGGACATCGGCGAATTGCAAGAGGACTCGCGCGCGGGGATTTCGTGTCGTACTGGTTTCGTAACGACAATCGTTTGCCGCAAGCAAGGCTGGCCATCGTTTCCTACATCATCGTGGGAATGGTGGGGCTGCTCCTGCTGGGTTTCTGGAAGCTCCAGGTTATTGATTCCGAAAAATATTCCTCGATGGCGGAGCGCAACCGCGTCCGCTACATCCCGATCATAGCGCCGCGCGGACGTATGCTGGACCGCGACGGCGTGCCGCTGGTCGACAATCGGCCGTCCTTCAGCGTACTTCTGTTGCGTGACGATCCAGCCTTGGTGGATAAGAATCTTCCGGTCATCGCGGACGGCCTGAGCATTCCCATCGATGATTTGCGAGAGCAGCTCAACAACGCGAAAAACCTTCCCAAGTTTCAGCCCATCGTCATCAAGCCGGAAGCCAGCAACGCCGATATTGCCTACATCGAATCGCATCGTTCGGACATACCGGTTCTTGAAATGATTTCCGTGTCGCGGCGACGCTACTTGCCGGGTGGATTCATGTCCCACGCCGGCGGATACGTTGGTGAAGTCAGCGAAAAAGAGATCGAGAGCAGCGGTGGAAAGCTGCGCCCGGGTGACTTCGTCGGCAAGAGCGGCCTGGAGCGCGAATACAACGACGTGCTGATGGGCACCGACGGCATGCGGCGCGTTATCGTGAATAGCGTCGGCCAGGAAAAAGGGCATCTTTCCACGCAGGAAGCCGTGCCGGGAAAACAGATTCAGCTCACCATAGATTACGACTTGCAGCAGATGGCCGAGCAGTCGCTGGGAGCGCGGCCGGGCGCGGCCGTTGCGCTGGACCCGCGCACGGGAGAAGTGCTGGCGATGGTGAGCCATCCTTCACCGGACCCCAACGATTTCGCGGTGCGGATTTCGGGCGAGGAGTGGAAGAAGCTCAACGAGGATCCGGAAAAGCCGCTGCTTAACCGGACGATTCAAGCGCAACTCGCACCGGGCTCGGTGTTCAAAATTATCACGGCCACGGCGATGCTGGAGGACCACAATCCCCCGGAGAGTTTCACGACGTATTGCCCGGGTTACGCGACATTTTACGGACGACAGTTCAAGTGCTGGGTCTTTGGCAAGAGTTCGCATGGCGCGGTGGATTTGCGCAGAGCTATCCTTCAGTCGTGCGACGTCTTCTTCTACAATGTGGGGCAGCGGCTGGGCATTGACCGGCTCGCCTACTACGGCACGAAGCTGGGTCTTGGCCACCGGACCGGCATCGACCTCCCCTCCGAAGAAGCAGGGAACATGCCGTCGGCGGAGTGGGTGGAACGAGTTTTTCACCGGAAGTGGTACGCAGGCGAGACCATCTCGGTGTCCACGGGACAAGGAGCCGTCACAACGACGCCGCTGCAACTCGCGCGAACCATTGGGGGAATCGCGATGGGCGGCATTTTCAAGCAGCCGCACATGTTGAAAGATGCGCAGAAGGTGGGCGAAGAGCGATTCGA
>Ga0307469_10000594_pt1 | contig 13298 bp, 11 predicted proteins | sample atmos_gasesAM2C__FD_203084 | JGI IMG/M metagenome (GOLD analysis project Ga0307469, IMG submission 203084) | Hardwood forest soil microbial communities from Morgan-Monroe State Forest, Indiana, United States - atmos_gasesAM2C_515 | ecosystem: Environmental > Terrestrial > Soil > Temperate...
CGGTCTACCAGGTTGTAGGTAGAGCAAAGCCTACCGATGTTCATGAGATGCTCACTCATGCGATGAAAGGAGATTTCATCAAAGCCCGCGAAGAACTTCGACAACTCCTAGTCAAGTACGGATTATCAGGATCCGAGATAGTGCGGCAGGTTCATTCCGAGATCTTCCGGCTTCCCGTTCCAGAGAAGAAGAGAATCAGCCTGATCGAAGCGGTCGGAGAGATCGACTACCGACTTGTTCAAGGTGGAGATGAAGAGATCCAGCTGAGCGCGTTGCTAGCGAAACTCGCTTCGGACGCCTAGTCTTGAGACATTCAACATGACAGTAGAACCCTGGACGATCAAATACAAACCGAAGACAAGCAAGGACGTCGCTGGGAACAGGCCAGCCATCGAGAAGCTTCGAGACTGGATCGAGTCATGGAACAAGGGCAGACCTAGCAAAGCAGCAGTACTCCTCTATGGTCCAGCCGGTGTCGGCAAAACCTCGGTGACGGAGGCCCTAGCCAGAGAACGCGGCTGGGATCTCGTCGAGATCAACGCCTCGGACAAGAGAAGCGGAGAAGTTCTCTCGAAGATCGCGGGGCTTGCTTCGACCCAGAGTACCCTCTTCAGTAAAGGGAGGCTCATTCTCCTGGATGAGGTCGACGGGATTAACCTGAGAGCAGATCAGGCCGCAGTAACGACCATTCTGCAGATCATCAAGGAAACCCAGTACCCGCTGATATTGACAGCCAACGATCCCTGGGATTCAAAGATCCGACCATTACGAGAAGCGTGTCTCCAGATAGAACTCAAACGACTTGGAATACGGGATGGGCTCCCACTGTTAAGAAATATTGTCAATCAAGAAGGAATCAAGGCTGACGAGGATGCTCTGAGACTAATCCTAGATCGCGACCGGGGCGACATCAGATCAATCCTAAACGACATGCAACTGCTTTCGAGCAGCCATGGGACCCTGACCGTAGACGATGTCGATCTTCTTTCAGGACGAGACCGGACCGAGTCGATCTTCGATGCTCTGCGAGTAATCTTCAACAGTCGAACAGTAGCAGCCGCAAGACGGGCCCTTTCAATCTCAGACGTTGATCAAGAGATGCTGTTTCAGTGGATCTTCGAGAACACACCTTACCAAATTCCGAAACCGCGAGAGCTGGAGGAAGCCATGTCTGCTCTTGCCGAAAGTGATCTATACTTCGGCCGGATCAAGAAGACCCAGTCCTGGCATCTCTTGTCATACGCCCTAGACCTCATGACGGCGGGGGTAGCTGTCGCCAAGCAAACCCCCCCGAGCGGCTGGGTCCCGATGAGGTTTCCACAGAAAATCAGTTCAATGTCCAGAACACGATCGATCAGAGATACGCGGAAGAAGGCCGCCACATCTATCGGCGCCCGAAGCCATGTGTCCGTCCGTCGGGCCCAACAACTCTACTTTCCCCTCCTTCGATTCATCTACGAACACAACCCGGACGAATACGAACGTATTGCCGCCTCCCTAGACGCGAAAGAGGAATTGGACGATCTCCTATCCAGCGAAGTGAAACTGTCAAACTAAGACACGTCTCGGCGTAGGACCGAGGCCGGCTAAACCGCTTGAAAATGCAAGACAAAATCAGGAAGTTACGGTGAAGCGATCTTCTTCATGTATTTCTTCACGAGTTCATCAAACATCTTTTCCACGCGCTCAGGATTCGGACCTTCAACTTCTACCTCATAACTTCCCTTTTTCACGTGGATTCTCCAGTTGGCACTCTGATCGGTCATAAGTGACGATTCAATCTGGGCGGGTATTAAGCAGTAACTGTCTCTCTAACAACAACTGCGATGCGGATGCTCACGATGTCGTCGGCCGGAAGTCGTTTCAAATGTCTGACTAGCGATTTCGAATAATCAGAGCGGCTCCGATGAACGCGATTACTGTGAATATGCTGATAGACCAACCCATCTGAACAAGCGTTGCCTGAGTAATCAAGGCTCCAGCACCCATAGGGGTAGTCGCGGCTATGGCACCTAGTCCACCAAAGAACAACAGGAGAGTTCCTACGGTAAGCATAGCTTCTCGCAAATAGCTCCTCTCATCTCATTGTTGCGAGAAAGGAACAGAATTAAGACTTGCTCTTTAGAGAATGGTGATCGGTCCTGAAATCCTCACCCGTTGAGAGCCATGTTGATGAGTTGTGAGGTGACTCCGAGATAGTTGCGGTAATCCAGAGCCTCTTTGACTTCCTTGGGGGTAAGTCTCTTGGACACGAAGTTGTCCTCTTGAATCGCTTTGCTGAAGGGGACTCCTGAGTCTAGCGATCTCACTGAGACTTTTCGGACCCTGTCGTAAGCGTCTTGCCTTGCTTCTCCTTTCTCAACTAGCATGTTGACAATTCTCTCTGCTAGAACGGCTCCCTGGGACGATTCGAGATTGTGCTCCATGTTTCTTGGCGACACTTCCAGTCCTTTGAGGACTCTAGCCGCGATCAGCAGCATCTCATCAGTTAAGATGAATGCCATTGGGAAGAGAAACCGCTCGTTCGCAGAATTAGACAGATCCCTCTCGTGCCAGAGGGGGACGTTCTCCAGGGCAGGTATTGCAAGGGCTCTTAGAAGCTTGGCTAAGCTGGAAGCACGTTCGCTGAGTTGCGGGTTTCGTTTGGAGGGCAACGCTGAACTGCCAATCTGTTTTTTTCTGTCGAAAGGCTCTAGGGCTTCGGCGATCTCGCTTCTCTGAAGATTGCGAATTTCTGTTGCGAACTTGTCCAGACTGGAACCAAGTAGAGCGAAGTAGGCGACGACTTCCGCATGAATATCGCGCTGGATAACTTGGGTTACCAGCCCAGCTGGTTTCAGCCCGAGACTCTTGAGGGCCTTCTCTTGGATCTTCAGCGCGTTCTTTCCCAGCCCTGCTCCGGTTCCTACGATGCCCAGTATCTTTCCAACGAGTGCTCTTTCACGGACTTGTCTGAGACGCTGTTTGTGTCGCTTGATTTCGGATAGCCAGACTGCGAGTTTCAGACCGAAGGTGATTACTCCTGCGTGTCTACCATGGGTCCGAGCCACCTCAAGCTGACCCCGGTACTTTCGGACCATTGTGCTCAGGGTTGACTCGAGCTCGTCCAGTCCCTTCTCGATCACAGCGAAAGCGGCCTTGAATTGGAGAGCGGTGGCGGTGTCTTCCACGTCCATGCTCGTTAGTCCGTAGTGAACGTACTTTCTTCCCTCGCCCGAACAAGCCTCCGACAGCGCCTGGACCATCGATGCGAGATCATGTCGAGTCTCCTCTTCAATCTCCCTCGTCCGAGCTAGGGTCACAGTCTTCGTGTTAGCATTCTTTGCAATTTCTTCAGCAGCGATCGTGGGAATATCCCCTACGGCAGCTTGAGCTTGGGCAGTGGCCGCCTCAACATCAAGCCAGAGCTGAAGCTTGTTCTCCTCATCAAAGATGCGCCTCATTTCAGGACTGCCGTATCTGCCGGTGTCGATTGGGAGGATTGGCAAATCGAAGTCAGCGACGAACGCGCGTGGCTTGATATTAAACAACTACGAGTGACTTACATCCGCCTTTGACCGGAATAGCAGGGATCATAGGACCAGACGCAGGTAAGGAAGCGTCCAAGTTGGACTCGGTTCTCAAAGCTATGAAGAGCCGAGGCTCTCTCACTCAATCGATGGCGATATACGGAGAACATGAATCAATCGCATTAGGATCATGTTCTCATCAACTCCTCCACTCTTCGAAGGTTGACATTGAGAGAACTAGTCTTGCCGTAGACGGAACGGTTCCTGCGACGTTGGAGCTTGAAGAGATTGGAGGAGAAGCTGGACGAGAGGCGTTTTCCGAAGCAATTCGAGAAGATGGAGGATTCTCCCTGCTCGCAATCTCGGGCGGAAAGCTGCTGGCCGGTAGAGACCTTCTGGGGCTGAAACCTCTCTACTATGGCAGAGACTGGTCGGGAGCAATTGCATTTGCGAGCCTCAAGACAGCTCTATTTAGAATCGGTATCAGGGACCCGAGGGCTGTTCCTCCAGGCCATTTGATCGAGGTGTCGAACAAGCAGGTGACGGTCCTCTCAAAACGGTCTCTAACAAACTCCAACGAAATGGAAGTTAGCGAGGACGACGCGACAGCTAGAGTGGGGGATCTTCTCTTAGAATCATTAACTGAAAACCCTCCGGAAGACTACGCCATCGCATTTTCTGGAGGGCTAGACAGTACCCTAGTGACGTACGCCGCGAAAGAAAACGGGTTGCGACCCGAGTTGATCACTGTAGGTCTGAAGGATCAGGCCGAGTTAGAACACGCCCAACGTGTAGCAAAGGAGCTTGGGATTGAAATTACTGTTCGAGAACTCTCACAATCAGAGATCATAGATCGCCTTGGAGAGGTCGTTGAGACTGTCGAGAGTACTGATTCGACACTAGTCGGCCACTCAGTCCCCCTCTTCTTCGTATGCGAGGTAGCGAAAGAAATGGGAATGGGACATCTTCTTGTTGGTCAGCTAAGTGACGAACTATTTGCGGGATACGGCAGATTTGAAGAGCTAGCTCTGAAACGCGACTTCCTAGAAGCTAACAAGGAAGTCTTGAGGAGCGTACTGGCCGCCTCGACTAACGACTTTGAGCCTGGAGACAAGCTAGCTGTATCTCATCGCCTCGACCTTCAAAGTCCATTCGCCTATCTCCCACTTGTCGATTACGCATTGAACATCCCCATTTCGCAGAAGCTACGACTCATTGACAACGTAGTAGTTCGAAAGTATGTCCTTAGGAAGCTTGCCGCTTTTTGGAAACTGCCTGAGTCGGTAGTCAATCGGCCAAAAAAGGCCGTGCAATACTCAACCGGAGTCCAGAAGGTCCTTCTCAAGGAGGCCAAAAAACAGAATAGGAAGCTGACCGAGCTTCTCGAATCCCTGCGTTCAAATTCGTAGATTTATCTAGCAAGCCGGAACGTAGCCCGCCCATTCATGTCGACTGTCAACGTCAAAACCGCGCTGGAGGGACCGAAGCAAGTAAGAGCGATTCTCTCCGGCGGTCTCGGAGTCTTCTCGAGTCTCCTTGCCATCGGTTGGGCACTCTGGGCGTACAATTTTCCGAGCGCTGTTAACGTGAATTCTTCGCAGTCACAGAATCTCATGCTGGCTCAGCTCGTGCTGGCTTTTGTAATGCTATTGGGAAGTGGCCTAATGCTTGCAAGGTTCACACTCCCCGGTGGGATAATCAATATTCTCGGGGCATTGTCAACGTTCGTCATAGGAGTATACTTCTCAACCGGAATAGCTGACTCGGCCAGATCAAAGGACCTGACACTTCTCCGGTTGCATTTCTCAGGGGTCTACACCGGCACAGTGAGCCTGGCGACCGATAGAATAGTGAGTACCTTCCTGATCCTCCCAGTGTTTCCAATAGCCGCGCTTCTTCTGATAAGTGGCTTGGGAGCGCTAGCAACTTACCGAAGTGGCAAGAGAGATTACACCCACCGTTGAGGGAAGGTCGTCAACGGGTTGAATCCTCATACTAGACTTGGAACAGTGCCGAGAAGAAACCGACTACGATGTCACGTACCGATAATAGAAACGTGTGCCTGACGGGCTCTTGTCTCCCCGAGTACTTTGCTAGCCTGGCTATTCTGAAATAGATAGGGGGATGAGGGTCAAACTGGAACCAGTCGAACAGCTTCGCTCCAGGGTTGTATTTCTCACGGTAAAGTTGCCTAAAGCCGATCTTCGTCAGCGCAGACGCTAAGGCATCCGGATTTCCAACTACTATTGCCGACTCGGTGTCGGCTCTAGTCTCCAGAAACTTTCCTACCAAATAGATCCCCCCAAACGCTAGGAGGAAATAGAAGAGTCCCAGGTAGAGAAGCAAAGGAAACCAGAGGTAAAACCTTCCCAGAAACTCGAACGAGGTCGTCGCGAAGAGAATCACAGGATCATGGCCCGCCACGTGTCCCAGCTCATGACCGATAACCGCCTCCAGCTCCTCGTCGTCTAAGTCTTCTAGTGAGCCTGCCGTTATCATTACTGTGGAACGGGTCGACGAAATTCCGGTCGCGGACGCATTGGACACTATCGAGTTCGCAATGGTAATCTTTGGAGTCGGTCTACCGAACTTTTCAGATACCCCGTGAACGATGCGATATACGTCTCGCGTCTTAATGCTGATCTCTCTGCCTGTTGCTACAATGCCGTGCTTCATTAGCGAGCCTATGACTGTTGATTTGAGCTCCTCGTTGGCCGCTTCCGAGTATGCAGCGGTCCCGCTTTTAGCGATCTCGTCACGAATTTGTGAAAGTATCTTCTTGCCGTGCTGTGATACTGACTTCAGGGTTTCCGCGTTAGACCGCACGCTTACCACCGAAACAAGAGGCCGCCCGGCGTCAGGGCGGACACTACCAAGTCTGTAGACAATCTTGTCCGATAAGACGAGGGCTATCAGTTGGGTGCTGATCAAGACGAAGACCGTGTAGACCCCAATAACGAAGAAGAGAGCGAAGCTTAGAAGAACAAACGATAGAAAGAGGCTCGTGGTGTTTCCTGTGAAAATTCTCTTCAAAATACTACGCATCAATCCCCTCTGATTGGGCGCCTCGGAGTGTTCTTCGGACGTGCCAATTACGAAGTAGAGACTGGTCGTCTTTATGTTCTGAAAATAGGATAGAACTGTTGCTTCAATCTCGTCAACAGTTCTTTCGACATCCTTCTCTCGTGACTTGTCGTTCGGATCTAACTTCGGGAAGTCAACCTCGACAGCAACTTGGCGTATCGTTAGCCTGACAGGAAGTGGTGTTGCCTGCTCAGGTCCGATGGGCCTTAGAATCCAGAAGAGTTCGAGGCCGGTCCCGCTTACCGTCTTCCGATAAGAGAGGGGCTCGATGAATCTAGTTTTCGAACGGATATAGTATCGATCGATGAATTCAGCTAGTCCAGACACGGCGGGTCCTGGAATACCCCGTTCGAGAACAATCCGTCCAGCTGTTTCTGTTATGGGGGCTGTTTCCAACAAACTCGAGCGCTCGTTTGCGAACCTTTGAGTCTTGTCCTCGCGATAATTTGTGAGCTTTGAGAGCTACGCCTCACGGATGAGGCATTACCTTTGTCGGTTCCCAGAGTTCGATTCGGTTGCCCTCAGGGTCCATTATCCACCCAAACTTACCGAAGTCGTATTCCACCACGTTGTCATCAACTCGTATTCCTTCCTTTCGCAGCTGTTCCAAAACTCGCTTCAAATTACTAACGCGGAAATTGATCATGAACTGAGCTGATCCAGGATCGAAGTATTTTGTATCGTGCGGAAAGATCGCCCAGACCGTTTGTCCAAAATGCTCTGGGTGCTCCTCTTCTCGCCATTGGAACATCGATGTAGTTGATCCTTCCTGCTCTGGCTTGATACCGAGGTGCTCTTGGTACCAGGCCATTAGCTTCTTCGGGTCCCTCGCTTTGAAGAATATTCCACCTACCCCCGTGACTCGTCCGGCGGTGGCGAGAATTTGATCGGAAACGCTGCTCAACAATAATCATCAGGACACCGGGACGATGCAAGGATTAAGGCATTACCCCTTGAGCGCGAAGAGGGTCGGCGTTTGCCGTGTTCGAGATTTGAACCGATAAATATCGCACTCGAAGAGAATCATCTAAGTTGAGTGAAGTGAGTGCTCATTCAATAGTAAAGACCCAGCCCAGCGGATCGAGAGTTATAGGAATCCCTCCTGGGGACCCTAAGATTGCAGAGATGCACTTTCAATCAAAGTTGGCCTTTGAGACGGATCCGTCCGATGTCTACACGGATCTAAGCAACGGCAACACTGAAATCCTCCTCGTTGATGCCAGAACGCAAGAAACCTACGCCCAAGGACACGTCCCTGGAGCAATCAATCTTCCATGGCGCAAGATCGACCTATCCTCGACGGTGGCCATACCGAAGGGCAAAGTTCTCGTCACCTACTGCGATGGAGTCCATTGCAACGCATCCACCAAAGCGGCGATGAGACTTGCCGCCTTAGGCTTCAGAGTGAAAGAAATGCTTGACGGAATGCAAGGCTGGAAGCGAGAGGGCTACCCAGTCGACGGAACGATCATACAGTTATCCGCGCAAGTGGCGCGCTAAACAGCGATACCACAAGCGGAAACAGGCCCTAGTGTGACTAGAATCAACACCATGATAGTCTAACCGACGGAAAGGTAGAATACCTGTAGATTCAACCCCGAGCAACGGGGGCCGTCGTCTAGCTTGGTCCAGGGGAATTAACCCCCGCCCAGAGGATACCAGAGTCCAGAAATGGACGGTGACCCTGGGGCGCTGGTGACTCCGAGAAAATCGGGGCCAGAGGTCGTGGGTTCAAATCCCACCGGCCCCACCAAGTCAACCATATACACAGATCATTGGACCAAATTCTCGAAGACCTAAACCCCTTAAGGGTTAGATCATTCTGTCGCAAATGAGATGTGAAACGATAGTCCGCGGAAGGGACGGCATGAGAATCATCCAGAGTCGCCCTTGGCTACTAGGTATGTGTTGCGTAGTGTGCTTGTTTTTAGCAGAAGACTAATCCGTATCTTCACCAATTATTCCACGGTTAATCGAATGAGCAGTGATGACGGTTCACTATTCGGCTTGGGGCGGGGATCACTAACGGCCATTGGGGGAGTCTTGATGGTCATAGGAATAATTCTCTTCCTCGCAGCGGCGACGTCCTTAATGGCGCCTTCCCCAAACCCGTTTGACTTCGCTGCAAACCAAGCCCGGATGAACTCATCGTTCGTTACCGCTGTAATTGGCATGGTCTTCTTAGCGGTTGGAGGCGGAGCGCTTAGATTTGGGTTGATAAGGCCGGTGACCACGTACGTAGCGTCTGAGGCATCACCAGCAATTGAGCGAGTTTCAGAAGCTGCTGCCGAGGGCCTAAAGCAAGGATTTGGAGCAAACCCCCTCAGAAGCGACTCCGTAGTCAAAGTCAAATGCCGCAATTGTGGTTACCTTGAGAATGAAGATGCAATCTACTGCGGGAAATGTGGAAGGCCCCTCTGATTCTCAATCCCGTTGTTCGTTAGGAAACAAGAGTCGAAGAGACCCCGGTGTTTTCTTGGATGCTCGCTAATCGAGCAAGGGTTAATCTTCACATCTGATTAACGTCCAGTCCGTGAATATTCAGCAGAGGACCCTCTCACCAGAGCAAATCCGAGAATTCGTTATAGCTGGTCACGGAAACCTCGAGAAGGTAAAACAGATGCTTGCCGAGGCCCCTCAACTCCTCAATGCATCCTACCGATGGAACGAGAACGACTCGGAGACGGCCATACAAGCCGCAGCCCAAGTAGGCAGCGACACCGTAGCGCACTTCCTCCTCAAACAAGGGGCTCCATTAGAAATCTGCACTGCCGCCATGCTTGGCATGAGAGACGAAGTAGAAGCTAGACTCAATAGTGATCCTCGGAACGCCAGCGCCACGGGGGCTCATGGAATACCTCTTCTGCCCCACGCAGTATGGAGCGAAGACCCTCGTTTGGTTCAATTGGTCTTCGAACGAGGCGCGAAATCTGGCGCGACCCTTGCACTACACAATGCCATTTCGGGGGGCAATTACGAACTCGTCGAATGGTTGGTTGACAATGCGGGACCCGATATTCGAGCAAAGAATTTTCAAGGAAAAACTCCACTCGCAGTCGCAACGGAACACAAAAACGAAAGGATCGTCGCATTTCTCAACCAACACGGCGCCACCGAATAGGATCACAGGAAGCTCAGACCGCGTGAACTAGATCTATGGTCCAACGGTCGGGAGGAGGAACTCAATGAGCTTCGCCACCTCCATCACGCTCTCTAGCCTTGAGCTGACCAGGTTTTTCTTCGCGATGGTCCTTCTACTCTTCACAGCACACTCTTTCGGCTTCTTGTTCTATGAAGCCAAACTTCCCCGAGTGATCGGAGAGATTTTCGGAGGACTAATTCTTGGTCCAACTTTCCTTGGATATTTCGCCCCTGGCGCGGAGAACTGGGTCTTCGCCGCCTTCCCATCCGAGGGCGCGTTAATCTCCGTAATCTCCTACTTTGGTCTAGTTCTCCTGATGTTCATCTCCGGCTTTGAGATCCAGAGATCCTTCTCAAGGCAAGATCGTAGGATCGCGATTTCATTCCTCCTAGGGGCAACCGTCATTCCATTCATCATTGGCGTTCTGACACCCTACATCTACAATTTCACTCCATATTCGGGACCGAACGGGAACACACTTTCCCTTGCCATCATCGTGGGCATCGGTGTCTCGGTCACCTCGATCCCAGTGATCTCGAAGATCTTCATCGATCTGAGGATCATGGACTCTCGGTTCGCAAAGATCGTCTTGGCGATCGCGACGGTGGAAGATGTTATCCAGTTCGGCGCATTAGCTATCGCCACGGGGGTTGGAGCGTCAGCCTCAGCTTCCTTATCATTGGTTGTCTACACAGCGCTTGTAACAGTCGCGTTCTTCGCTGCATCTCTCCTAGGCCTTCCTAGAATGATCCTCTACACCATCAGCTCTAGATTCAATATCCTGATCAAGACCCACCCGTCGAGGTACGCACTGTTCCTATGCTTTTCACTAGTCGCCGCAGCGAGTCTCCTCAGCGTGAACATAATCTTCGGAGCCTTCCTCGCAGGGATCGCGATCGGAGTGATGCCAGAGGAAGTCTTCACCCTCGCAAAAGCCCAGATCAAGTCGATATCCCTCGCACTGTTCACGCCAATTTACTTCGCAGTCGTTGGTTTGAAACTCGATCTCATACATTCCCTCGACATCTTCTTCTTTCTGGGTTTCTTGCTCTTCTCCACAGCTCTGAAAGGAGGCGGCGCCCTGGCCGTAGGCAGACTGACCAAGCAGAAGAGACTAGCGAGCCTCAACCTTGCCATTGCCTTGAATGCTAGGGGCGGACCCGGAATCGTGCTGGCGACTGTCGCATTTGATCTGGGATTGATATCTGAAACGTTCTTCGTCGCGCTAGTGCTGACTGCAATTATCACATCGTTGATTGCCGGATTCTGGCTAAGGTACGTGAAAAAGCGAGGCTGGGACCTATTGTAAGAGTTGATCTATCAAATAGTCTGCCATCTGAAGACGCGGCAAGTCCTGTGTATCGACGTCTAACGCTGAGTACACGGTTCTGTTAACTCTTCGTCGGATGAGTTGGCTTCGGAGCATCGACTCCGGGGATTACCGTAGGCGTCGGGTTCCCCATCACGGCTTCAGCTGATCCGCCTTGCGCGTCTGGAAGAATGGGAGGCCGGGAACGTGCGAACCTCACCCGTCCCCAAACCTGAGTACACTAATTTTAAAAAACGGGTCGTTTGGAGGGAGGAATCGAGTCGCGGATGGCAACGCTTACCCAACGGAATAGGACCCGAAGCCTCGAGGAACGCTATGAGATGCTGAGGAAGACTCTGGCTCACTATCTTCTTCTCCAGGTAGGCACCTTCGTCACCGCGGCGGGCTTCGACGCGATTGCGCCAGCGATGAATATACTGACCGATATGAAGGCAAATCTGAAAGTTCAAGATATCAAGAGTAACGGCCAGGGCAGCACAGTGCAGGCTCTCTCCCAGAACTTGGCTGATAGCATGGGCGAGACCTTTGACAGCGACTACGAAGTCGAAGCTGGAGAGTCATCTAGGACCGTAAAGTTGGACCGATGCGGATGCATAGAATCTGTCGTTGCACAGGCGGAAGGGTATGGACTGACTAAGGCTCAAGCTCGGTCGATATTCTGCGGCACATGCATCAGCAGCTACAAGAAAGCCGCAGAAGCTCTCGACGTGGGCTTCAAAGGAAGACTTCGCGGGGATCATGGCTGCTCAATGAGTTTCTCTGAGAAATAGCGCCATTTGTTGCGCGACATCTTCGCGCTTCATGCCCTCAATTGCTGACCGACGCGTGAACTCGGTCAGACTGGACTAATGATGCGCTGAGATCCAGATTGCTACGTACGTATCCCGAGAAGGCTCTTATACGCTGGAAAATCGCTACGAAACCTGAATCTTTATCTTCTGAGGCACGGAGAAGCGGGCAACCGGACAGCTATCCCTGTGAAGGATGCCGAAAGATCCCTCACCGTTGCCGGACGGAAAGAGCTGGAGGAAATAGCTGCGTCCATGCTAAGTCAGGGGATGAGGTTCGACAGAATTCTCGCAAGCCCCCTAAAGAGGACATACGAGACCGCAGCTATCGTCTCGAAGACGTTCAAGACTCCAAGCTTGCTTGAGCAGTGGAATGAGCTTAGACCGGAAGCAAGTAGACCCGACTTGTATCGCAAGCTTTCAAGGCTCAAGCAAGATTCGGAAATCCTAATCGTAGGTCACGAACCGTATTTGGGTACAATGATCGGCGAGATGGTTTCTGGAAACGGGAACAGTCACATCTCACTCAAGAAGGGAGGCTTGGCTAAGATCAGGGTCACTTCATTTGTCCCGAAAGCTTCAGGCGAGCTGCGCTGGCTCTTGACCCCGAAACAGATCCGGAAACTCTCTTAACAGTCACGAAGTACCCCCCGGACAACTAGATTGCTCGAACCTTTGCCTCCCAGGTCTATGAGAGCATGAAAATATCGGTAATCGACCTAGGATACAACTCGCTAAAGCTAGTGAACTACGACGTTCGCATTGACAACACCTTCTCGGCGTACTCGCAACATTCTGTTCTTGCCAGACTGGGCGAGGGCCTGGACAAGACAGGATTTCTGAACGATGACTCGATCATTCGGACAGTAAAAGCTCTGAAGCTCCTTCAGCAAACGGTCAAATTTGAGTCATCAGCACAAGTGCTCCCAGTCGCAACGAGCGCTGTCCGAGAAGCGGGAAACAAAGACCAATTCCTAGCGCTTGTAAGCGGAGAAACTGGTTTCGACTTCAAAGTCCTTTCGGACAGGGAGGAAGCCCTCTATTCTTTCGCCGGCTCTTACACCGCGACTAATGTTCCAGCAGGTGTTTTCTTTGATTTGGGAGGAGGCACTTTGGAAATGGTCATTGCAGAGAAATCTCGAGTCAGGAGGGTCTGCTCGACTCCACTTGGAGGCTTGAGACTTACCGACCTTTACGCGAGTGGTAACGGAAGATTCACAAAGAAGAATTACAACAAGATGAGCGAACGCATTCTCGAACTGCTGCCTACCAGGAAGGAACTCCCCCAAGTAGGAAAGCTGGGGCTCGTGGGTGCCGGGGGTACCGTCAGAGCGATTGGTAGATACCACCAGATGATAATAGGCTATCCACTCGACAAGCTTCACAACTATTTGATGGACATTAACTCTGTCGATCGGATTCACCGAACCCTACGAAAGTTGAGC
>Ga0307469_10000595_pt1 | contig 13277 bp, 8 predicted proteins | sample atmos_gasesAM2C__FD_203084 | JGI IMG/M metagenome (GOLD analysis project Ga0307469, IMG submission 203084) | Hardwood forest soil microbial communities from Morgan-Monroe State Forest, Indiana, United States - atmos_gasesAM2C_515 | ecosystem: Environmental > Terrestrial > Soil > Temperate forest...
TGGATGATGTCGCGCACGACGCCGGTCTCTTCGTAGAAGTTGCCACGCCCCTCGATGCCGAGGCTCTCGGCGACGATGATCTGCACGTGGTCGACGTAGCGCCGGTTCCAGATCGGCTCGAAGATGCCGTTCGCGAAGCGCAGGACGAGGATGTTCTGGACGGTCTCCTTGCCCAGGTAGTGGTCGATGCGATAGACCTGGTCTTCGGAGAGATACTTGAGCAGTTCGGCGTTGAGCTGCTTCGCGCTCGCGAGGTCGCGGCCGAACGGCTTTTCGACGATGATGCGGACGAAGCGATCCGCTGAGTCCGCGGCGGCGAGCCCGGCGTCGTGGAGCTTCTCGACGATGTCGCCGAAAAGACTCGCAGGCGTCGCGATGTAGAAGATGAGGTTGCCGCCCGTCGCGTACTGTTTGCCGTACTGTTCGATCGCTGCTTTGAGCCGATCGTACGACGCCGGGTCGTGGAAGTCGCCGCCGACGTAGTGCGTGCGCTCGACGAGCCGCGCCAGCACCGCGTCGTCTTTGACCCGCACGTCACCGCTCGTGGCGACGGCGTTCCGCAGTTTGTCGCGGAACGTGGTCTCATCGAGCGAGTCGCGCGAGAAGCCGATGACCGAGAACGACGGCGGCAAGAGGTCGGCTTGCGCGAGATTGTAGATCGCCGGGAGCAGCTTGCGATTCGTGAGATCGCCCGACGCGCCGAAGATGACGAGCTGGCATGGAGCCGTTGCGCGATCGGTCCTCAGACCTTCGCGGAACGGATTGACGAGGTCGGCGGTCGTCGTCGCCATCCTTACCCCTTCGCCTTACCGTCGCCGGCGGCGGCCGGTTCAGCGTAGACCGCATGGCCGCCGAACTGATTGCGCAGCGCCGCGATCACTTTGGCCGAGAACGAATCTTGCTGTCGCGAACGGAAGCGCATCATGAGCGACAGCGCTATCGTCGGCGCGGGAACCGCAAGGTCGATGGAGTCCTTGACGGTCCACCGGCCCTCCCCGGTGTCGTCGACATAGCCTTCGATCTTGTCGAGCTTCGGATCGGCCTGGAACGCGAGCTCGGCGAGCTCGAGCAGCCACGAGCGGACGACGCTGCCTTGGTTCCACAGGTGCGCGACCTTGCCCAGATCGATACCGTCGCCGAACTCCGACGCGCGGATCATCTCGAAGCCTTCGCCGTATGCCTGCAGCATCGCATACTCGATGCCGTTGTGGACCATCTTGACGAAGTGGCCGGCGCCCGGCGGCCCGACGTAGAGGTAGCCGTCTTTCGGCGCGAGGGTGAGGAATATCGGCTCGAGGCGCTTGCACGTCGCGGCTTCGCCGCCGACCATGAGGCAGTAACCGACCTTGAGACCCCAGACGCCGCCGGACGTGCCCGCGTCGACGAGGTCGACGCCGTTGGCCTTGAGACGCTTCGCCTGTTCCTGGCCGTCCTTCCAATACGAGTTCCCGCCATCGATCACCGCGTCGCCCGGCGAGAGCAGGTCGCCGAGCTTGTCGATGGTCTGGATCGTCGGCGGTCCCGACGGCACCATCACCCAGACCGCGCGTGGCGGCGTCAGTGCCTTCACGACTTCTTCAACCGACGCGCAGCCGGTGGCACCTTTACCGACCGATGCCTTGACGGCGTCGGCGCTGCGATCGTACACGACGACCGAGTGGCCACCTTCGAGCAGGCGCTCGACCATGTTCGCGCCCATCTTGCCGAGGCCGATCATCGCGATCTGCATTGAACTTTCTCCTGGAGAGGCGGCGTTTACGACGCCGGCGCTAGGTGTGGTGCGATCTTGTCGACGGTCTTCGCGAACGCCGCGAGACCGGCGTCGATATCATCGCCGAGATCGATCGAGATGACCCGGCGGCCGTGCGCTTTCAGCGACTGCAGGTCGCCGAGGGATTGCGCCGCGATGAGCGTGCCGAAATCGAAGGCAGCGCCCGGGATGGCGATGCCGCCGCCCTCGGTTCCGACGAGCTGCACGAAGACGCCGGCGTTCGGTCCGCCTTTATGGAGCTGGCCGGTCGAATGGAGGAAGCGCGGTCCGTAGCCGAACGTCGTCGCCGCGCTCGTCGCGTCGCGCAGCACCGCACGTGCACCCTGCACGACGTGCGTGCGCGCCTGCGTCGGCATGATGAACGCCTGGATCGCGAGGTAGTCGCCTCGGCGCAGCTGACCGACGTGTTCGGCGAGCGCTTTCTCATCGGTCGGCGCGATGCGTGAAGGATCCGCTTTCACACCTTCTCCGAGGATGCGGTTCGTGTTGTCCTTGCTCTCCTGCACGTTCGGTTCGTCGAATGGGTCGATGCCGAGCAGCGCACCCGCCGTCGCGGTAGCGAACTCCCACCGGAAGAATTCCTCGGCGACGTCGAGCGGATCGCGCAGGTGGATGCGCGTCACCGGATGCCCGGCTTCCTCGAGCGAGCGGCACAGCGCTTCGTGCGCGCTGTCGTCGCCGCACTTGATCGAGACGAACGACCGGTCGTCGCCGTAAGCGCCGGGCGGCCCAGGCGGCTCATCGGAGATCGGGATGAGGCCTTTGCCTTCCTTACCCGTGCTCTCCGCGATGAGCTGCTCGAGCCACATGCCGATCGTCGCGATCTGCGGCGAGGCGAGAAACGTGACTTTGTCGCGGCCGCCGCGAAACGCGGCCTGCGCGAGCGCGGCGCCAAGAGTCGCTGCGGGATGGCGGTCCGCGATGACGCCTACGGCGCACGCCTGAGCCATGCGCAGCGCGCGCGTCAGAAGGCCGGCCACGTCGACGCCCGCGACGGCGCCGGGGACGAGTCCGAAGTACGAGAGCGCCGAGTAGCGTCCACCGATGTCCGGCGGATTCTCGAAAACGCGCCGATAGCCGCGATTGCGCCCGGCGGTGGCCAACTTCGTACCGGGGTCGGTGATGCATGCGAACCGATTTGCGGCCTCGGCGGCCGAACCGAACGCGGCGGTCGCCTTCGCCAAGAAGTACTCGGCGAAGCTGTGGCTTTCGAGCGTCGATCCCGACTTGCTCGCGTCGATGAACAGCGTCGCCTTGATGTCGATCTTCTTCTCGACCGCGGTCACAGCCGCAGGCGACGTGCTGTCGAGGACGATGAGCTCCGGGTAGCCGGCGCGCACGCCGAAGGTCTCGCGCAAGACGATCGGACAAAGGCTGCTGCCCCCCATGCCCATGAGGACCGCGTGCTTTATGCCATCGCGACGCACGGAATCCGCGAATCCGACGATGTCGTCGAGACACGCTTCCATCAGCTCGGGGACCGTCAGCCAGCCGAGGCGGTTCTTGATGACGTTCGCGTGTGCGGCGTCGCCTGGCTTCCAAAGATCGGGGTCGTGTTGCCAGACGCGGGCGACGAATCGCTCGTCGTCGAGCCTGGTCAGCGCGCCATGCAGGTCGAACGCGTCGAAGCCTGCGAGCCGCTGACGGTCGATCGCGTTTAGCACAGCGCCGCGACTTTATCTTCGAGGACCGAGAACAGCTCCTGGTACGACTTCTCGAACGCGACGAGGCCGTCGGCGAGGAGCTTCTCGGTCACGTCGGCGAGCGATATCCCGAGCGATTCGAGCCGAACGATCGTCGCGTCCGCCTCGTCGTAGCCCGCGTCGAGCGTGGCAGCGACCTTGCCGTGATCTCTGAACGCGTCGATCGTGGCGGGCGGCATCGTATCGATCGTATCCTCGCCGATGAGCGCTTCGACGTAGTACGTGTCCGGATACTTCGGATTCTTCGTCGAGGTGCTCGCCCAGAGCGGACGCTGACGGCGCGCGCCGGCCGCTGCGAGCGCTTTGAACCGATCCGATGCGATCGAGTCCTTGTACAGACGATAGAGACGTTTCGAGTTCGCGATCGCGACCTTGCCGAGCAAGGACTCGACTGCCGAAGCGCGGGCCGCATCCGCACCTTCCAACACCATCGCGAGGCGCTTGTCCGTCTCCGTGTCGACGCGGCTGACGAAGCACGATGCGACCGACGCCACTTGCTGAAGCGGCAGGCCTTTTGTGCGACGGTCCTCGAGACCGCTCATGTACGCGTCGATGACCTTGGCGTAGTACTGCTCGCCGAACATGAGGGTGATATTGATGTTGAGCCCTTGCGCGATGAGCCGACGGATGACGGGGATGCCTTCAGCCGTCGCCGGCACTTTGACCATGAGGTTCGGGCGGTCGACGAGCGACCAGAGGCGCAAACCTTCCTGGATAGAGGCGTCCGAATCTTTCGCGAACTTCGGCGGCAGCTCGATCGAGACGAACCCGTCACCGCCCTTCGTCGAGTTGTAGAGATCGCGGAACACGTCGCACGCCTCGCGGACGTCGTCGGTCGTCAGCACGTCGTAGACGTCGGCCGGCGTCTTCTTCGCCGCGACGAGCGTTTTGACGGCGTCGTCGTAATCGTCGCTCTCCGCGATCGCCTTCTCGAAGATCGTCGGATTCGAGGTCTCGCCTCGCAAGCCGTCGACATCGATGAGCCGGCGCAACTCGCCACTGCGCGTGAAGCCGCGGCGGATGTTGTCGAGCCAGAAGCTCTGACCGAATTTGATGAGGTCGTTCAGCGGACTAGACATTCAACGATTCCTTCTCTCACAACAACGCCTTGGCGCGTTCGGCGACGCGCTCGGGCGTGAACCCGAATTCCTTGAAGAGCGTTTCGGCCGGCGCCGACGCGCCGAAGCGGTGCATGCCGATGACGGCTCCCCGATCGCCGACGTAGCGCTCCCAGCCGAAGACGGATGCGGCTTCGACGGCGACGCGCGCGTGGACGGCCGGCGGGAGGACGTCGTCGCGATACGTGCTCTCCTGCGCTTCGAAGATAGACCAGCACGGCAGGCTGACGACACGCGTCGGGATGCCGTCCTTCTGGAGCAGATCGCGCGCGGCCATACAGACGTGCACCTCCGAGCCGGTGCCGATGAGGATGACGCGCAGGTCGCCTCCGCTTTCGCGCGCGAGCGTGTAGCCGCCGCGCGCAGCGCCAGCGACGGACGCCGCCTCGTAGACCGGCAGCTTCTGGCGCGTGAACGCCATCCCGACGGGGCCGCCCTTATGCTCGACGGCGATGCGCCAGCAGATGACTGCTTCGTTCGCATCGGCGGGCCGCATCATCGTCATGTTCGGGATCGCGCGCAGGCTCGCGACCTGCTCGATCGATTGGTGCGTCGGACCGTCCTCGCCGAGACCGATGCTGTCGTGCGTCCAGACGTAGATTGGATTCGCGCCCTGCAGTGCCGCGAGGCGGATCGTCGGACGCATGTAGTCGGAGAAGATGAGGAAGGTGCCGCCGTACGGGCGCAGGCCGCCGTGGACCGCCATACCGGTGAGCGCGGCTCCCATCGCGTGTTCGCGGACACCGAAGCGAAGATTGCGTCCTGAGTAGTCGCTCGGCTCGAAGTCGCCGCAGTCTTTCACCGACGTCTTGTTCGACGTCGCGAGATCGGCGGCACCGCCGATGAGCGCCGGTACCGTAAGGGCGAGCGCGTTGATCGCCTTCTGCGACGCGTCGCGAGTCGCGACCGCTCCGTCTTCCGGTTTGAAGACGGGAAGCGTGTCGGCCCAACCCGGCGCGAGTTTTCCAGCCTGCTCGTCGAGGAACTGCTTCGCAAGCACGGGGCGCTTGCTTTGATACGCGTCGAAGGCCGCTCGCCATTTCGATTCGAGCTCCGCACCATGCTCGACCGCGGAGCGGAAGTGCGCGAGCGCATCGTCGGGCACGAGGAACTGCGCGTCCGGGTCCCATCCGTACGAGAGCTTCGCGGCTCGCACTTCGTCGGCACCGAGCGGCTCGCCATGCGCCGCCGATGTGTCCTGTTTGTGCGGCGCGCCATACCCGATGTGCGTACGCACGCGGATGAGCGACGGCCGCGGATCCGCCTTTGCGGCGACGATCGCCCGGTCGATCGCGTCGATGTCGTTGCCGTCGGCCACGAATTGCGTGTGCCAGCCGTACGCGTCGTACCGCTTCTGCGTGTCTTCGTTCGTGAACGAGAGACTTGTCGGGCCATCGAGCGACACGAGGTTGTCGTCGTAGAGCACGATGAGGCGACCGAGCTGGAGGTGTCCGGCGAGCGACGACGCTTCCGACGCCACGCCTTCCATCATGTCGCCGTCGCTCGCGATGACGTACGTGCGATGATCGACGATCGAGCCGTCGGCGTTGTTGAAGCGCGCGGAGAGGATGCGTTCGGCCATCGCTAAGCCGACGGCGTTGCCGACGCCCTGGCCGAGCGGCCCTGTCGTCACCTCGACGCCCGCCGTGTGGCCTCGCTCCGGATGGCCGGGCGTCTTCGAACCCCACTGGCGGAACTGCTTGAGATCGTCGAGCGTCAGGTCGTAGCCGGTGAGGAAGAGCAGCGCGTACAACAGCATCGAGCCGTGGCCGGCAGAGAGGATGAAGCGATCGCGATCGAACCAATCGGGGTTGCGCGGATTGAACCGGAGGTGACGCGTCCACAGCGTGTACGCCATCGCGGCGGCACCCATCGGCATGCCGGGGTGCCCTGAGTTCGCTTTCTGGACCGCATCGATGGCGAGCGTGCGGATCGTGTTGACGCAGAGCAGGTCGAGCGACGGCGAAGCGACGGCAGTTGGCGATCTCACTCGTTGGCCTCCGGGAACGGGTCGGGGTGGGCGTCCTTGGGCGACCCGCAAAGCGGTCCCTGTGTCGCGCCGCTAGCGCACTTTCAAGCCTTGCTCACTCGTGATACGGCCGACGACGGCCGCTCGGTTCACACCGCCGCGGACGAGTTCGTCGAGCAACGCACCGGCGCGTTCCTCGGGTACCGCGATGAGCAAGCCGCCGGACGTTTGGGCATCGCAAAGAACGAGCTGAAGCGGTCCGGGAACGGACTCGAACGCCGTGCCGAGCGCGAGCGTGCGTTCGAGGTTCGACTTCGAGCCGCCGGGGGCGTGACCGAGCGCTGCGAGATCGAGGGCGCGATCGAGCAGCGGCACGCAAGCCGCATCGATCGCGGCGCCGACTCCCGACGCGTCGATCATCTCGCGCAGATGGCCGACGAAGCCGAAGCCGGTGATGTCGGTCGCTGAATCGATGCCGACCGAGAGCATCGCCTCGGAAGCGGCGCGATTGAGCGTCGTCATGCTCTCCACCGCCGCAGCGAGTTCCGCGTCGCCGATCGCATCGCGCCGCCGGGCGGTCGCGATGATGCCGGTGCCGAGCGGTTTCGTCAAGACGAGCGCGTCGCCGGGCCGCGCAGTCGAGTTGCGGACGATCTTGTCGGGGTGGATGAGCCCGACCACGCAAAGGCCGTACTTCGGCTCTGGGTCTTTGACCGTGTGACCGCCGATGATGGCGATCCCGGCTTCGCGCGCCTTTGCCGCGCCGCCGGCGAATATCGCCCCGAGCACGTCCTTGTCGAGCCCGCTCTCGGGAAAAGCCGCCACCGCGAGCGCGACGGCCGGCTTCGCACCCATCGCGTAGAGATCGGAAAGCGAGTTAGCGGCGGCGATCGCCCCGAATGTCGCCGGGTCGTCGACGATCGGGGTGAAGAAGTCGACCGTCAGTGCGAGCGCAAGATCGGTCGTGATGCGATAGACGCCCGCGTCGTCGGAAGTCTCGAATCCGACGAGGACGTTAGGATCGTCGAGCGGCGGCATGACGCGCAGGACCTGCGCGAGGACGCCCGCGTCCATTTTGGACGCTCAGCCGGCGCAGTCGACGACGTGCGTCAGGCGAGCGATGTCGGATGCAGACATGACGTCGATTGCTTTGGTGCGCCGACGAAGGCGACCTTTGGTGCGGACAAGAACGATGCGCGCGCGAGAGGTGCGAACGACGTGTCAGAGATCTTGTTGATCCCGGGTCCGGTCGCCGTTTCCGAAGACGTGCTTGCCGCCGCGGCCGCGCCGATGCAAAACCATCGCGGCCCGCGCGCGCGAGCCTTGTACGAACGGCTCTACGAGCGTTTGCGCGAGATCCTCCAGACCACAAAGCGCATCGTGCTGCTCGGAAGCTCGGGGACCGGCGCGCTCGAGGCCATCGTCGTCAATCTGTTCTCGCCGGGCGACAAGCTGCTCAGCTTGAGTGTCGGGTCGTTCGGCGATCGGCTCGCTGCGATCGCGCGTGCATACGGCGCCGACGTCGAATCGATGTCCGAGCAATGGGGTTGGGGCAACGATCCGCAACGGCTTCGCGATCGGCTTCGAGCGGACACGGCTGGTTCGATCAAGGGCATCCTGATCACGCACAACGAGACGTCGACCGGCGTCGGCAACGACCTCGAAGCGCTCATGCAGGCGAAAGGCGATCACCCGGCTCTCACGATCGTCGACTCCGTCAGCGGCGCCGGCGCGGTCGAGCTGCGTACGGACGAATGGGGCATCGATGCGCTTGCGACAGCCTCGCAGAAGGCGCTTGCAGCCCCTCCTGGGGCGGCGATCGTCGTCCTGAGCGACCGCGCCTGGCAAGCGGCCGAGCAAGCCAAGATGCCGCGATTCTACCTCGACCTGCTGAAGGCGCGCAAAGCAGCCGACGACGGCGCGACCCCCTGGACACCCCCTGTCCCGATACTAACGGCCCTCGAACGGGCGTCCGATAACTACATGAAGGAAGGCCGCGAAGCGGCGCATGCGAGGCATGCGCGCTACGCCTCTGCCGTCCGTGCCGGGTGCATGGCGGTGGGGCTCTCGCTCTTCGCACAGCCACGTTGGTACTCGCAGACGGTCACGGCCGTCCGAGTGCCGGCGGGCGTCGAAGCCAAGGCATTCCTCAGTCGCCTTCGAGAGCGCTACGGCGTGGTCGTCGGCGGCGGACAACAACAAGTGGAAGGCAAGATCTTCCGCATCGGCAACATGGGAGCGCTCGCAGAGCGCGATCTGATCGGCGCGATGGGAGCGCTGGAGTTGGCGCTCGGAGACTTGGGCGTGAGAGTGGCGCTGGGATCGGCGAGTGCCGCGACAGCGCGCACCCTCGCCGGCGCGGACGGAAACGGTCGCGCGGCGGCAGCCCGGGCAGCGGTGTAGCACGATCGGTTCGACTGGGGGAAGGGACTCTTCGGTGAGACTTATAGTGAGCGTTCGTGCGCTGCAGCGTCTTGCGGCGTGCATCATCGGATTGGCGATCATCGGCGCGGTCGCCGCGCCGGCGGCATCACCGGCACGAGGCGACGGCACGACCGCGATCGCTGTCCAATCGTTCTCGAACGAAGCCGGCGCAAACGGCGCCATCGCGGTCGACCTCAGCAACGCGGCGTATCGCGCGGTGTCGTCGACGTCCGGGTTTTCACCGCGCGGCGGCGGCCCGCTCGGTTTGCCGAAGACGTTGACGGATGATCCCTTCATGAGCGCGCTGAGCAGCGCGGCCAAGGTGGGCGCAGACGAAGTGCTTCTCGGCAGCGTCGTCCAAACAGCCGGCGGACAAGTGTACTACCGTCTGTCGCTCTATCGCGTCGCGCCGATGTCGTTCATACGCTCGCAGGTGTTCTCGCAGCCGTATCCCGGCAACGCCAGTACGCTCGCGGCTGGGATCTCGAGCAACCTCAACGCGCTCGCCGCGGGTCATCGCGGCATCGGCACGATCTACTCGACGACCGTAGGCGCGAGAGCCGACCTCGGAACCGAAGACGGGTTCTCGCTCGGCGACACGTTCACGGTCACGCGCAACGGCCAGCAGATGGCCGGCGCGACTATCACGAGCATCACCGATGACGATGCGCTCGTGAGCATCTCGAACGCGGCTCCGGGTTATCAGCCCCAGGTCGGCGACGCCTTGACGAGCACGAAGTCGATGCCGCCGCTTCCGCCGCAGCACTCGCATGGCGGCTTCAACGTTCTCGCGCTGCTCGCAGCAGCGGGCGGCGCACTGCTCGCGATCGGCCACCACGGCCAGCCCGGTGCGTTTTGTTCGAGCTGCGTGGCGCCGTCCCCGAGCGCTGCGGCGTTCGACATCACCGGATTCGGGCCGAACGGCGAACCTCCGACAGGCACCATCACGTTCTTCTTTTCGCAGCCGGTGAACTCGACTTCGCAGACCGGGATCACGGGAAATAGCACCTACGCGTCGTTCACGCTCCAGCCTATCGGCGGTAACGCGACGACGCCCCCCGCTCCGCTCTCGTCCTTTGGCCAAGTGTCGTTCGACCCGACCGGGACCGTGATGACTCTCGGCGAGCAGGGGTCGGGTTTGGTCCAAGGCGAGGGCTACCAGATCGTATTCACGACCCTCGTCACGGACACGCTCGGCCAACCGCTCCCCGCAGAGTTCACGACAGGCATGAAGACGTTCTCGATCTTCCATCGCGGCGTCAGGGTCAACCGGCCGAAGGGCGGCCCAGTCGTGCCGGTACCCGTCATCCCGGGCAAACCTGGCAATCCGAAGAACCCGCCGCCGCCGCCGAAACCCGTGCCGGCAAACCCACCGCTCCCGCAATAGGCGAAAGCCGTGCCACCAAAGAGCACGCCGGACCAAGGTCCGGCGCTCTTATTTTGCGCTCGTCGACGACACGACGATCAGAGTCGATGATGTTTGAGAATCGACGAGGCGACGACGCGGACGGAGCGCGGCAGCGCGCTTTCGAGCATGGCGTACGCGGGGGTGTCGAGGGAATCGATAGCCCGTGCGCTCGGTGACGAGCGCATCGCGGTGCGAACCTCGGGCGACATCGGGAAGAAGAGCGCGACGAACAGCAGGAACCACAAGAGCAGAACGGATTTCGCAGCCGCGACAATGCCGCCGCCGATGCCGCTGACGACCTTGATGATGGGCAGCGAAGCGAACTTCTCGAGCAGCCACCCGCCGGCGCGAACGGCGGCGAAGACGACGAGGAAGAGCAGCCAGAAGCCGATCAGATGCGCGACGGAGACCGAGACGCCGAGCTGCACGCCAAGCGCGTCGGAGAAGGGCCCCGCGAACGCGCCGGCGAGCACCCATGCGATGACGATCGCGGCAAGGCCGATGAGCTCGCGGACGACGCCGGCTCGATAACCGCCCCAGAACGCGACGGCGAGCGTCAGGAAGACGAGCGCGTCGACCCAGTTCACGCCGCCGGACCGCGAAGTTCCGCGCCGAACTTGTCGCGCAACAGCGCGACCGCGCCGGCGACCGATGCGTCGGCCTGGGCATCCGTGATCGTCGTATCGCGACGCCGCAGCCAGACGGCGAGCGCGATGCTCTTCTTGCCGGACGCGATCTGCGGGCCGACGTATTCGTCGAAAGCGGCCACTCGCTCGAACGCGTCGATGCGCGCGTCGACGATCGCATTCATGAGGTCGCCCGCGGTGACGTCGAGGCCGACGACGACCGCGATGTCGCGTCGCGTGCCCGGGAACTTCGGCAGTGGAACGAACGGCAACGCCGGACGGACGTGAGGCAATTCTTCCATATAGAGCATGAACGTATAGGCCGCCTGCGGGAGCTCGTACGCGTTCGCCAACCGGGGATGGAGGCGTCCGAACTTCGCGACCGTCTTGGCGCCGAGCCGGAGATCGGCCGAAGCGAGCGGGTGCAGATAGTGGCGCGGGGCTGGAACCGTCTCGGCCGGTTCGCCCGCTAGTTCGAACACGAGCCGCTGCGCATCGCCTTTCACCGTAAGCAAGTGCCGGTCGAGCGCGCCGCTCTCGTCCTCGCTGTCGAACACCGCGAGGCCGCAAAGCGATGGCCACTCGATGACGCCGTTTTCGACGAACATGCCGTCGTGAGAATGGAGCGCGTCCTTTTCGTCCGATGAGTCGAGCGCTCGGAAGACGTGGCCGATCTCGAACAAACGGAGCGATCCATTCGCGCGAGGCCACGCGCGGCTCGCTGATGCGAGCAGCCCCGGCAGCAGGCTTGGTCTGAGAAAGCGCTGATCGTCGGAAAGCGGGTTGTCGACGGTCGCAAGACCGCTCCAATATGGAAGCCCCGAACGCTCCCACGCTTCTATGACGCGCGTGCCTTGGAGTGCGATCGAGACGATCTCCAAATACCCGAGCGCGGCGCTCGAGCGCGCGAGCGTGCGGTCTTGGTCGAAGAGGGAATCGTCGACGGCCTGCGGCGCAGCGACCGAGCGGCGCTCGGCGATATCGTCGTAGCCGATGCTGCGCGCGACTTCTTCGATGATGTCGACTTCTTCGACGAGATCGGGCCGCCACCACGGCACAGACACCTCGAGCGTATCGTTCCCCTTGGCGGAAAGGCCGATCGGCTCGATTGCCGAGATCATCCTCGCGGCGTCGTGGTCGGTGCCGAGGAGCGCGTTCGCGCGCGACGGCCGGAACGAGATCGTCCGGCTCGCTCCAGGCTTCTCGCCGGTTTCGACGACCGCGCTCGGCGTCGCGCCGGCCGCGATGAGCAGATCGGCGGCGCGGCGGCGGCCGAGCTCGGGAAGTTCGAGCGGCAGGTTGCGCTCGTGACGCATGCCGCCTTCGGTGCGTAGTCCAAGCGCTATAGCGGCGCGGCGGATCCGCGGACCGACGAAGTTCGGCGACTCGAGGAAGACGTCGGTCGTCGATTTCTTCACGCCCGCCTCGTGTCCGCCGAAGATGCCCGCTATGCCGACGACGCGCTCGCCGTCCGCTATGACCGGCGTTCCGGCCGCGAGCGTTCGCTCGATGCCGTCGAGGGTGATGACGCGTTCGCCGTCACGCGCGGACCGCGCGATGATGCGACCGCCTTTGATCAGCGCTGCGTCGTAGAAGTGGAGCGGCTGGCCGGTCTCGAGCTGGACGTAGTTCGAGACGTCGACGAGCAAGTCGATGCTTCGGAAATTGGCTGCGTGGAGGCGCAGCGTCATCCACAGCGGCGCGCGACGGTTCCGTAGGCCGGAGAAGAATTGTCCGACGAGCCGGCGGCAGACCGCGGGATCGCCGATCTCGACGGCGATCGGCGAGGGCGTCGAACCCGCGCCAAATCCCCACGAGGGCTCAGCGAAGCGTGCTCCGAGGCCGGCGGCCGCTTCGCGCGCGAGTCCTATGACGGAAAGGCAATCGGCGCGGTTGCTCGGCACGTCGACGTCGAGGACGGCATCGCCGAATCTGACGCTCGACCAGATTTCCGCGCCGACGGGCGCATCGGCGTCCATGATGAGGATGCCGTCTTCGAATTCGCCCGGCAACGCGAGCTCGTTCGCGGAGGCCATCATGCCATTCGACTCGACGCCGCGCAGCTTGGCCTTGTTGATGGCCTTCGTCTCGGGCTCGCCGTCCGCGCCGACAGTACCGGTGTAGACGACCGATCCGACGAGCGCGATCGGCACCCTGTCGCCAACCGCGACGTTGCGAGCTCCGGTGACGATCTGGAGCGTGCCCGAGGCTCCGGTGTCGACCGTGCTCACCTGGAGCTTGTCGGCGTCGGGGTGCGG
>Ga0307469_10000596_pt1 | contig 13276 bp, 10 predicted proteins | sample atmos_gasesAM2C__FD_203084 | JGI IMG/M metagenome (GOLD analysis project Ga0307469, IMG submission 203084) | Hardwood forest soil microbial communities from Morgan-Monroe State Forest, Indiana, United States - atmos_gasesAM2C_515 | ecosystem: Environmental > Terrestrial > Soil > Temperate...
TTGGGAAAATCGCTGGCCGGCCGCGTGCTTCTGGTGATTTACATGATTCGGAGGACAAGCGATGGCAAAGAGACGATTCGGATCATCAGCGCGCGGCAGGCGAGCCGCGAAGAGCGCAAGGCCCACGCCGGACAGCCGGATTGATTTTTCGGACATTCCGGAATCGAGCGAGGCAGAGCTCCGGCGGGCACGGCGGGTAGGTCGACCGAAATCCCCGCACGCGAAGCAATTGATCGCGATCCGGATCGATCCGCGTCTGCTTGCACGGCTGCGCCGCCTCGCGCTGCGCCGGCAGAAGCCATATCAGACACTCATTCATGACCTGCTCGAGAGAGCCGCTCGGCAAACGGCTTAGAAACGGGTGGGTTGAGAGGGACCCGCCATTTAGTTTTGACGGGCGGGGATTTTGGTTTGGCTTCGACTTTCCATTCTCAATATTCCGCTTCTGATAAAATTACGCCATGGCGATCGAACGCGAAAAATTGGAAGCGGATGTGCTGATTATTGGCGCGGGGCCGGGAGGTCTGGCGTGCGCGCTGCATCTGGCGAATTTGATCGAGACGCACACGGCTGCGAGAAAATCCCCGGCGCTTTCGAGCGAAAATATCTACGTGCTCGAGAAGGGGCGCGAGATCGGCGCCCACCAGCTTTCCGGCGCAATTATGGACCCGCGCGGATTGCGCGAGCTGGTTCCCGACTTCGAGAAGACTGCGCCGCTCGATTCGCCGATCACCGGCGACGCGGCGTACTACTTCACCGAAAACAGCGCGTGGAAACTTCCGGTTACGCCCCCGCCGCTGCGGCAGCATGGCAATTATATTGTCTCGGTGAACAAACTTGTGAAATGGCTCGGCGGGCTCGTGGAGAAAAAAGGCGTCAACCTGTTCACTCAGTTCGCTGGGAAAGAGCTGCTGTACGAAAAAAATGGGATTGCCGGAGTCTTGACCGAAGACAAGGGCGTGGACAAAAACGGCAAGCCGAAAGACAACTTCACGCCGGGGTACGAGCTGCGCGCGAAAGTGACGGTGCTGGCTGAGGGGCCGCACGGATCGTTGACGAAAGACCTGGTGAACAAGCTCAAGCTCGACGGACTGAACCCGCAAGCCTACGGAATCGGCATCAAAGAATTGTGGGACGTGCAGCCGGGGCGAATCGAAACCGGCTACGCCGCGCACACGTTGGGCTGGCCGCTGGACTCGAGCATGTATGGCGGCGGCTGGCTGTATGGAATGCAGAACAACCGCGTGTCGGTGGGCATGGTCGTCGCGCTCGAATATCACGATCCGTTGTTCGATCCGCACGAGGCGTTTCAGAAATACAAGACGCATCCCTTCGTGAGAAAAATTCTCGAGGGCGGCAAGCTGGTGCGCTACGGCGCGAAAACAGTTCCGTACGGCGGTTGGTACTCGATGCCGCGAAGTTATGTGGATGGTGGGCTGATCATCGGAGATTCGGCGAGCCTGCTGAATTCACAGCGGCTGAAAGGCATTCACACGGCGATCAAGAGTGGGATGCTTGCGGCGGAAACAATTTACGAAGCGCTTTGCGCGGGCGACACTTCGGCGAGAACGCTGGAAAAATATCCGCAGAAGCTTGAGAAAAGTTGGATCAAAAAAGAATTATGGGCGGTGCGAAATTTCCACCAGGCCTTTCACAACGGCCTTTGGCCGGGGCTGGTGCAGTCGGGCCTGCAATTCGTCACCGGCGGACGCGGGCTGGTGGACCCGATGCGATCGAAACCGGGATACCAGGAGTACAAAAAGCTGAATCGCGATGGCGTGCTGGTGGACCAGTCAACGCGATTCAAAGGTGACGGCAAGCTCACATTTGATCGGCTTACGGATGTCTATCATTCAGGGACGCGTCATGAAGAGGATCAGCCTTGTCACCTGATCGTGCTCGACCCGAATATTTGCGGCGATCGCTGTGTCCGCGAGTACGGCAATCCATGCCAGTATTTTTGCCCCGCGGCCGTCTATGAAATGGTCATGGAAAAAGGCGCGCCGAAGCTGAAAATCAACGCTTCCAATTGCGTGCACTGCAAGACTTGCGACATTGCCGACCCGTACCAGATCATCAACTGGGTTCCACCCGAGGGCGGCGGCGGCCCGAATTACGAGGGGATGTAGTGAAGTAGCGCGGGCTGGACGAAACTATTCTTCAGTTGCGGCCTGATTTCTGCGATCAGCCCCCGACGAAAGCCCGCTTCAACCTGGCCCAAAAGCCTCTTTTTTTCTTTTCCATTTTTGGTGCCTGCGGAGGCTGCGCCTCGGTTGATGCAGGGGCGCGCTGCGCCACTTGTTCCAGATGCGGTGCCTCCACATGCCCAGTGAATTGCCATTGCGGTTCGGCGCGCGCCACGCGCACCAGCATGATCAGGTCCGGCGTCGGGTCGGGAGGCGGCTCGGGCGAGTTGGCGGAATATGTGAGCGCCGGCATCACGATCTTATACTCGGGGACCGAAATCGCGGGGGGATCGGGGACTTCTTGATTCTGGGGTGGCGACACAGGATGCGCCTCGTTGGCGTTGGCGAGAGCGCCGAGCGTGACTAGCGGTTCGGGCGCTGGTTCAGCGGTCAGCGGTGCGGGATCGGGCTGGGTGGCGGGCACAGTAGCCGGACTCGGAGCAGGTTCCGATTTCGGTGCCATCACCACATCCGGGATGGCCGGTGCAGGAGCCGCGCGCGCCTGCAATTCTTCGCACCGGCAGCTTCCGGGTGTGCCGGCAACGGGGCTGAGTTTTCCGGCGGCAAGAAAGAATTCGCCCGACTGTGGCACATCAAGGATTTCCCCGGTGAATTGCTGCTCCAGGCGCAGGGCGCCGCTGGTGGCCAGCACACAAAGCGAATCACTGAGGTCTAGGCCGATGGTGACATCGCGGCGTGCGCCCCTGATTTCGAGAGGCGTGGCCACGATGGTGGGCGTGAAAATACGCAGTGTAGTGGTGACTGGGAGCAGCACATGCACCCGCCCGAAATTGAGGGCCAGCGTGATCGCGCCGCTGGATTGCAGCAGCGTGAACTTGGCCGGGCCGCAGATTTCAACTTCTCCTCCGGCCACGAGCACCATGCGCGCCATCCCGGAGTGCACCGTAATCACGCTGCCGTTAGAGACGAAAATGCTCGGCGCAATATTGGAATTACCGCCGCTGGCCGCCGCGCCGCCTTCCACCGAAATGTCCTTCCCTGCGACGCGGCCGATTGCTCCCGGGGGCGCATCCTGCGCGCGAACCGGCGCAAAACAAAAAAACAGGAGGCCGAGCGCCAGCAGCGGCCGCGTCATGAGCCCGCGTTGGGAGAAAAGGATGGTGCAGTTCGCGAATTGGACTCGGGGAAACATTTAGATAGGGTCGAGGTCGCCTATACTATATCCCAGTGGACAACTGCACGACACCCGCAGTCCCAGCGGCGGCGCCAAAGGCACCGCCGACCTCACGCATGCCGATGCCGCGAATTTCGCGCTGGCGAAGAATGCAAATTCCCGTCATCGCCTGGGTGGTGTGCTGGCTGGTTCGGCTGATCGGGCCAACCCTGCGCTTCGAATTCGTGGGGAAACGGATCGTCGTGAACGGGCCCGAGACCGGGCAGGCGCCCATCGGCGCGTTCTGGCACCGCTGCATCTTCCCGGCGCTTTGGTATTTCCGGAACCACGGTATTGTCGTGATGATTACGATGAACTTCGATGGGTTGTGGGCAAGCCGTGTCGTCAAGAAATTCGGCTACCGCGTTGCCCAGGGGAGTTCCAGTCGCGGAGGCATGAACGCGCTCATAGTGATGGCGCAGGAGATGGAGGCAGGGTGGGTTGTTGCGTTCACGCCCGATGGGCCGCGTGGGCCGCGCTATGTGGCAAAGCCCGGCCCGGTGATCTTGGCGCGGCGGACCGGAAAATCCATCACCATGTTTCACATTGGGTTGAGCTCGGCGTACACATTCGAAAAATCATGGGACCACTTCCGACTGCCGTTTCCTTTTTCGCGTGCGGTCCTCGTGGTGGCGCCGCCCATCCATGTTTCAAAAGACGCGGACAGCGAGGAAATGCAACAGAAAATCAGCGAGATGCAAACGGCGCTTGATCGCGTGCGTGACATTGCCGAGTCGTGGTTTCAATTAAGCGAGACGGAACGCCAACGACTGCGCAGGGAATGGAATGAAGAACGCGTTGGTGGTTCGGCGCGCGGAGTTTCCTCCTAGAAACGCCTAGCCTTCACCGAGTTTGACGGGTACTTCCATTTTCTTGCCGTCGCGGAAGATCGTCAGCGTGATGGTGTCGCCCGGGCGCGCGCGATTCAGCAGCAAATTTAAATCCATCTGGCTGGTGATCGGTTTGCCGTCCACTGCAACCAGCACGTCGCCGCCGATCCGTAATTCCTGCAGGCCCGCAAGCACGGACTTCATCCCACCACGGATTCCTGCCTGTGCGGCAGGTCCACCGGGAGTCACGCGCTCAACCAGAATGCCTTTCTCAACTGACAGGTTCAGCGCCTCTGCGAGGCCCGGCCAGAGGGCGCGACCCTCAACGCCGAGGGTGGCGCGCCGGACGCGGCCCTGGCTGATTAAATCGTCGGCCACGCGGCGCGCGGTGTTGATCGGAATAGCAAAGCCGATCCCGGCCGTTGTTCCCGTGGGGGAATAAATCGCGCTGTTGATGCCGATCACTTCGCCATGCGAGTTCAGGAGCGGGCCGCCGGAATTTCCGCGATTGATCGAAGCATCCGTTTGAATCGCTTCATCAATGAATGTGCTCTCGCTGGTTTGCACGGTGCGGCCCAGAGAACTGACAATACCGGTAGTAAGCGTGCTTTGAAATCCGAAAGGATTGCCGATCGCCAGCACGCGCTGCCCCACGAGCAGTTTGCGTGAATCACCGAGCTGCAGTGGCGCCAGCTTGCGGCCTTTCGGGTCGATCTTGATCAATGCAATGTCGTTGCGTGAATCCGCGCCGATTAATTTTGCTTTGAAACGCGATTGATCGCCGAGCGTCACTTCAATCGTTTGCGCGCCCTGCACCACGTGATAATTCGTCAGGACATGGCCATCGGTATCGATCAGGAACCCGGAGCCAGCGCCCTCTATCGATACTGGATTGAAAAAGAAATCGTACTCGACAGTGCGCGTGACGATATTCGCGACAGCCGGAGAGGCTTGCTTATAGATTTTGATGTTTTCCGTTTCGGTTTGGTCGAAACCTTGCTCACTCACGGCCGCAGGCGCTCGCAGCGCGTCCACGGTGACGGGAATCGGCTTTCCATAACGCGAGCCGGCCCAATATGCCCCAAGCCCGATAATCAACCCGATTGCCAGCAGCCGGACCGCGCGCCCTTCACCTTCATTTGGCCTCATTTTGTATGTCCCTTTTTTGCCGGCGGCAATATGTACCGCCGAGTACGCCTGTCGTCCTTGTGAATTGTTACGCCGCGGCGTCAGGATTTGTTCCGGGTGCCAGTGGCAGCCTTTTGGAGTTTTGCAAACACCATATCCACTTGCCGGACAGTTTCCTCGAATGAGCCCGAGCAATCAATCACCTCGTCGGCCAGCGCGCGTTTCTCCTCCGCCGGCATTTGCGCTGCGATACGCAGGCTGGCCTCCTCCCGCGACAGGCCGCGCTCCATCAGCCGGGTGAGTTGCTGGTCCGGCCGCGCCCAGCAGACGATCAGCTTGTCGAGCTCCTTTTGATAGCCAGCCTCGATGAGCAGCGCTGCTTCGGCGACGGCGAGGTCGGGGCCGCCCGGGCGATCGAGCACAGAAAACCATTGCAGCACGACTTGCAAAATCCGCGGGTGAAGAATTTGATTTAGCCGCCCGCGTTTCGCGGCATCGCTGAAAACAATCGCGCCGAGTTTCGCGCGATCCACTTTATCTCCGGGGCCGAGGATGCCATTTCCGAATTCGTGGACCACTTCGTCGTAGGCGGGTTGTCCGGGCTCGAGCAATTCATGGCCGAGGGGGTCCAATTCCAGCACCTGGTAATCCCGGTCGCGCAGCAGGGATGCCACAGCGGATTTACCAGATGCGATCCCGCCAGTGAGGCCGACTCTAAGCATGATGGGTCATCGAGGTTGCACAGCGGCGACGACGGGTGCGCGCGCCCCCCGCCGCAGCCGCGCAGCTTTCACCGTGTTGTTCATGAGCATGGCGATGGTCAGCGGGCCGACTCCGCCGGGGACGGGCGTCAGCGCGCCCGCGATGCTCGCTACGTTGGGATGCACGTCGCCAACCAGCGCCGTGCCTTTCGCGCGAAACGCGGCAAGGCGTTCGGGGAAATTCGCGAAATATTTTTCTGCCAGCGCGAGATCCGCGAGGCGGTTGATGCCCACGTCTATCACTGTGGCGCCGGGGCGGATGTAATCGGGCGTCACCATCGCTGCACGTCCCATAGCTGCGACTACAATATCGGCGCGACGAACGACATCCGGCAAATCGCGCGTCTTCGAATGGCATACGGTGACAGTTGCATTCGAATGCGTCAGCAGCAGCGCCATGGGCTTGCCGACAATGTCGCTGCGGCCGAGAACCACCGCGTTGGCGCCTTCGAGGGGAATTTTGCTCCGGCGGAGAATTTCCATCACACCCGCTGGTGTGCACGCCACCAGGTTCGGCCGGCCCGCAACCAGACGGCCCACGTTGATGGGGTGGAATCCGTCCACGTCTTTTGCCGGGTCCACAGCTTCGAGGATTTTCTTCGCGTCCACCTGTGGCGGGAGAGGAAGTTGCACCAGGATGCCGTCCACATCGTCGCGGCGATTCAAATCTTCGACCATGCGCAGCAACTCCGCAGTGGTGATTGTGTCAGGCGGCGTGAGGTTGAACCCGGCAAGGCCCAGCTTCTCGCAGGCGGCGATCTTGCTGGTAACATAAATCTTGGACGCCGGGTTTTCGCCAACAAGTACCGCAGCAAGCCCAGGACGAATTCCGGCGGCACGGAGCGCAGCGATTTCACCGGTCAGCTCCGAGTAAATTTCGTCCCGGATGAAATTACCGTTCAGGATGCGCGCAGCCAATCACAGCCTCCATCGCGGCGTTTTATTTTTGCCGAACGCGCCATCATAGCACAGGGAAATCGCGTGCGAATCCCGGCTCTGACACCAGAAGGCAAACCAGGACCAAGCAATATAGAATGGACGGTGCATCCTCTGCCAAAGAAGGGAATCTCCGCATGATTCTTGGAGAAGGTAGTGAGCGCAAGACGCTCGAGCGTGCCATGCGTGATGCGGGGCGCTTGCCGCCCGGACAATCGCTGACGCTCAAGTGGCCGGTGCTGCATGAAGGCATTGTGCCGCGCTTTGATCCGAAAACATGGGATTTTCGGATCACCGGGCTGGTCGAAAAACCTGTGCGGCTCTCCTGGGATGAATTCATCCGCCTGCCAATGAAGGAAGTTACAGCGGACATGCACTGTGTGACGCGGTGGAGCCGGTTCGATGTGCGCTGGGAAGGCGTCCCATTCACTGAAGTCATGAAGCTCGTGCAGGTAAAGCCCACAGCGAAATACGTGATGGTTCAGGCCGAACAGGGTTACACAGCGAATGTTCCGCTCGTGGATCTGGTGCAGCCAACTACTCTTTTCGCGCTGAAGCACAATGGCGAACCATTGCCCGCCGACCACGGCTATCCTGTGCGGCTCGTCGTGCCACACCTCTACGCCTGGAAAAGTGTGAAATGGGTGCGCGGAATCGAATTCATGGCCGAAGACGCCCCCGGCTTCTGGGAGCAGAACGGCTACCACATCTACGGTGACCCGTTCAAAGAGCAGCGCTACAGCAACGACCGCGGGTAGCGATACAAAGACTCACATTTTGGCCGCAGCGGCCGAGGAGGGCAGCGCTTCCTCTAGCTCCGTGGCGAGTGTGGCAACTGTGGCAATGCGCGCGAAACGGCGGCGGAGGGCATATTCGGTCCGTTCACGGATTGCATCTACACCGAGCTCTTCACCGGGCCGATCGTGGTTGGGGATGGGGAAAGTCATGGTCGCCTCAGTGATGAAGTCCACTGCATAGCCGAGATCGGCGGCGACCCGGGCGGAAGTTTCGCAGCATTGCTCCATCTGGATGCCGGTGATAACCACGCGGCGCACCCCTTTTTCCAACAGCACCGCAGGCAAGCCCGTGCTGGTAAACACATTCCGCGTCTCCTTGTGGATTACCAGTTCGGAATCGTGAGGGGACAGAAAATCCATGAGCTTGTAAAAGGGGCTGGTCCTTTCAAAGCCTGGGTCTTCGTCGGAGTGGATGAAGTAGATCACCGGCAGGCCATGCTTACGGTAGAGGTTGACGAGCTGCGCCACGTTTCTTTCGAAATCTTTGTTGTTTCTCTTTTCCCAGCGATCCGTTGACTTGAAGGAATCCTGGGCATCGATGACGAGCAGCGCGGACTCGGAGATCGGAACGTCTTTGCTATGAAGCATGGGGCCTCCCGCTGGATGGAATTGAATTCCCAAGGTAACGCGACGCCCCTTGATTAAACAAGCGCACGGCGAGCGGAAGAATGGACAATTTGGACTAGCGGCCAAATGAGGCGCGTCCTGTTGCGCGGGACTCGACGGGGGGTGCCTTGCCTCACTGGAAGAAAAAACGCCGCGGATCGAATTCTCCGCGGCGTTTCTAGTGTCCAGCCTCTGGTCTCCAGCCTCTAGTAAATATCGTACTGCTCCCAATGCAGCGTGGGATCAGCTTGAATGATGATGCTCTTCTTGGTCCACTGCTCAAGCTCTTCGATCAACGATGACTCGCGGGTCTTCAGCGCCTTCGAAATTTCCGGATGGACACGCAACGTAAGGCTACCGGAGCTGACTTCCGCGGCCATCTTGCGCGCTTCGCACTGGATTTCGTAGCACAGCGTGGGGATGGATTTCACCATGCCGGAGCCCGTGCAATACGGGCAGGGCTGGCAGAGAGTGCGCTCGAGCGCCTGCTTGGTGCGCTTCCGCGTGATGGCGACGAGTCCGAATTCATTGAAGCGTAGGACTTTCGACGGCGCGCGGTCGGCACGAAGGGCATCCTCGAGCGCAGCCATCACTTTTTCGCGGTTGCGCCGCTCTTCCATGTCGATGAAATCTATGATGATGATGCCGCCGAGATCGCGCAGGCGCATCTGACGCACAATTTCCTTCACCGCTTCGAGGTTGGTTCGAACGATCGTGTCTTCAAGCCGGTTCGAGCCTTTGCCCACGAATTTTCCGGTGTTGACGTCGATGGCCACGAGCGCTTCGGTATGGTTGATGACAATGTAGCCGCCGGATTTCAGCCACACTTTCGGGCGGAGCCCCTTGTCAATTTCCTGCTGGATGCCGAACTCTTCGAAAACGGGCGTGTCCTTGGTGTAGAGTTTCACGCGATTCACAAGTTGCGGCTGGAAGCGGCTCATGAAGTCCACCACCTTGGTGAACTCTTCCTCGGTATCCACCCAGATGGCGGTGTAATCGGGGCTCATGTAGTCGCGCAGAATGCGCTCGACGAGATTGAGATCGCGATGGAGCAGAGAGGGAGCTTTGCGCTGCTCGGAGCGCGATTTGATTTCGGCCCACGTGCGCATCAGGAATTCCACGTCGGTGCGAATTTCGTCAGGAGTCGCGCTGCCGGCGGCGGTGCGGACAATGAACCCGCCGCCACCGGCGCCCTTGGCTTCGTTCACCAGGTGGCGCAGCCGCGCGCGGTCTTCTGCCGACGCGATTTTGCGCGATACCCCGGTGTGATCGAGCGTAGGCATGTAAACCAGGTAACGGCCGGGCAGTGCGACGTGGCTGGTGATGCGCGCGCCTTTCTTGCCGAGCGGTTCCTTGGCAATCTGCACGATGATTTCCTGCCCCTGCTTCAGCATGTCCGCGATCAATTGGGTGCGGCGAGGCTGCGGACGATGATGGCCCTGGCTTCCGCCGTGCCCCTGCTGCGGGCGGCGCCCGCGATCATCACGGCGAGGACCGCGGTCACGGCCGCCCCGACGCGCAGGATGTTGCATGCGCGCGCGGAAATCGCCGCGCACTTGCGCTTTCCAGGGCTGCTGCTCCTGCGGCGGATCATTTTCTGCATGCTGATTCTCGGCAGACAGATCGGCGCCGCCTTCGGCATGCGCTCCCTCCGCCTCGCTTCCCTCAGTGTGTTCCACATCCGCGGGATGCGCGATCATTCCCTCCGCTTCGGCCTGCGCCTCTTCGGCTTCTTCTTCGGCGTCCGCTTCTCTGGCATCTTGCTCTTCTTCCGATTCGGCGGAATCCTCCTCGGCGTCGGAGAGGCCTGCCTGGTGCGATTCTTCCTGTGCGGCGAAATCTTGCTGTTGCACGTTGCGAGCGATTTCCTCGGCTTGTGCCTCGGCAACCTGCTCGGCGAGAGCAGCGGCTTCGTCTTCGCTCAAGGTCGGAGCGGCGTGATCTTCCTGCGTTGATTCCGTGCGATGCAATTGTTCCGACTCGTGTGCAACAGGCACGTCGTGCGCCGGTGCCGAGTGAATTGTTGCGTCCGATTCGTGCTCGCGAGACTCCTCTTCCTGGTGATGCTCGACCGCCGGGCTGGCAGTTTCCGAGTGCTCCTCGGCCGGATGTTCGCGGGTCTTCCATTTTGAGAGTGACTCGCCGGGAAGAGGTTCGAGACCGCCGGATGCGGATGAGAACGATTGGAATTCTGAGTGCGCAGGTACAAAGCTGCGCGGGGCCGGTTCCCATGGCTTGTTTGCGGGTGTCGCGGGCGCGACCGATTCCGGCGTCGTCTGCGCCACACTTGTCGCGGGGAAAGTTTCCTCGCCAGGGGCGCTCGAAATCGGAGGGGCAGGAGGCCGTTCCTTGTATTTCGCGAGAGATTCTCCGGGGAGGATAGTCTGAATGGCGCCTTCCCCCGGCGCGGCACCGGCCGAGTGATCCTCGTACGGGCGCGATGAGGCATATTTCGATTGGGGCAGCTCGCGGCTAAATCGGTTGGGGCGGTCACCTCGTCCACCGCCCGGGCGTCCACCATGGCGGCTGCCACCGCGTCCGCCACGCCGGCCAAAGCGCCCCTCGCGGCGGCCTTCATGGCGGGGGCGCTCAAAGCCTCCGCGATCGCGACTGCCGGATGCAGGCGGCGGATTGAACGACGGCGCAAAATTTCGCTCTGGCGGGGCAGACGCACTTGCCGGAAACGACGGCTCGGGAGCGAGACCTTCGTTCGCGGCAAGGGGCGCTGGTTCGACGTCAGTGGGCTCGATAGCAGGAGCGGTGCCGCTGTCCACAGCAAACACTTGCCCTCCCTGCGCTTCCATCTTCTGGACTTTTTCCTCGACGGTGGTGACGATGTGGTCGAACTCTTCCAGATCTTCGAGGAAGTCGCTGACGTAGAGGAAGGCGTCGCTATCGAGGCCGATCTCCACAAAGGCCGATTGCATGCCGGGAAGCACGCGCGTGACACGCCCTTTGTAGATGCTGCCGACTAAAGCAAATTCTTTTTCACGCTCCACATAATATTCACAGAGCTGACCTTCTTCCATAATGGCGACCCGTGTCTCGTGGGGGTTCGCCGATATAACCATTTCCTTCGACATGGAAACTCCTTAAGGAGCATCGGGACGTGGCGGGTACGTCGATTAGCAGGGCGAGCGCGCTCGCTCGGTCGGCATGGCGAATGGCCATGCCTTGTGCAAGCCGCGACGGACCGCCCAGGAAGTATCTGTGCTGTGGTTGGATTGCTTCCTTCACCCGATGCATTCCTCAGTCAATTCAAAACTCAATTTCCGGCTGCCACCGTGATGCGCGGCCGGGATGTTGCTGATCCCTCGCGGGCTCAGTTGACGAATCGCCGCATGCGCACGTTCATCACCAGGCCCAAAGCCAAAAAAACGAATGCGGTTGCCGACCCTCCGTAACTCATCAGGGGCAGCGGAATTCCGGTGACGGGCACATAGCCGATCACCATGGACGCGTTAACCAAGACGTGGAAGCCCAGAATCGACGTGACTCCCATGACTACGAACATCCCGGCTTTGTCTTTCGCTTTCTGCGCGTTATCAACCAGCCGCAGAATCAAACCCAGGTACAACAGCAAGACGACGCAAACTCCGATAAAACCCATTTCCTCGGCCAGCGCCGCCAGAATGAAATCCGAGTAGCGGACGGGCACAAAGCCCAATTGGTTCTGGCTGCCTTTGCCGAATCCCTTGCCCCAAAATCCACCCGAGCCGACGGCAATTTCCGACTGCAAAACCTGGTAGCCGGCGCCGCGCTGGTCCTCCTCGGGGTGGAGGAAAGTCTCGATGCGCTGCTGCTGGTACGGCTTCAGATGATGGCGCATGTTCATCCCAACCGGAATCAGCAGGCCGAGCAGGACCACGCCCACCGCAGCATGCTTCCAATCAATCCCGGCGAGAAATGCGCCCACCACAGCCACGGGAATGAGCACCATCGCAGTTCCCAGATCCGGCTGCTTTAATATCAATGCCACCGGGACGACGGTCAGGATGGCCACTTTTACCAGATCCGTGAACGTGAGCCGGTCGGTGCGCACTTCGCTGAAGTAGCGTGCCAGCACAATGATTATAATCAACTTCATAAGCTCTGACACTTGTAAATTGGGGCCGCCGCCCAGGGAAACCCATCGCTTCGCCCCAAAGCGGGAATGCCCGATTGCCAGCACGATCAGGAGAGTGGCGATCCCGAGCAGGTACAGAACAGGCGCCTGGTCCAGCAGCACATGATAATCAATGCGAGAGATTACAAGCATTCCGATAATCCCGAAGCCAACCCACATCAACTGCTTCCACTGGATGCCAGCCATGCCACTGGCGTGCGTGGAGGAATAAATTTCCAGGATGCCGATACCAGTGATGGCCGCGACGATAGCAAGCAAGGCCCAATCAAAATCCTGTACGCGCGGGCGGTCTTTCATGGGTGTTGCGCCCCCACCGTTGCGATCAGGGGACGCGGCGCGGCGGACTGATCGGGGTTTTCGTTGTTGGCCTGCTGCTGCAAACGGGCATTCTTTTTGTCGTAGTAAGCTTTTACAACATCGCGTGCGATCGGGCCGGCCACTGCGCCGCCGTGTTCGCCGCCCTGAACCAGCACAGCAACCACGATTTCCGGATTCCGCCGCGGAGCATAGCCCACAAACCAGGCGTTGTCTTTGAACTCCTTTTGTTTCCCCAGGCGATTGCGCACAGCATAACCGATCACCTGCGCGCTGCCGGACTTGCCGCAAAACTCAATGTTCTGGAGCCTCGCGCCGGCGGCCGTTCCCCCTTCGTTGACCACGCCATACATCCCCTGGGTCACTTTCTCGACGGTATCTTCGGAAATGGTGAAGTGGTCTATGCGCGGGTTCGGG
>Ga0307469_10000597_pt1 | contig 13244 bp, 10 predicted proteins | sample atmos_gasesAM2C__FD_203084 | JGI IMG/M metagenome (GOLD analysis project Ga0307469, IMG submission 203084) | Hardwood forest soil microbial communities from Morgan-Monroe State Forest, Indiana, United States - atmos_gasesAM2C_515 | ecosystem: Environmental > Terrestrial > Soil > Temperate...
AAGTTCTTGGAGTTACCTAAATTATATGTTAAATGCGCTTGCAAGAGGTTTGGGGTAGGAGACTGACGGTCGGTTGCCCTGTGGTGGTTAGCCCCCTACCCCGCGAGTGGTCTTGCGTACATAGACGATGTTTCCCCGCAAATAGTTTCCTCGAATCGTCAAGTTATTTTGCGTCTCTAAGCCCCCAAATCAACTGTATCCAGATACCTAGCAACCCCCACTTTCCACTGGAACTTCTGCTGTATAGCTGCTTGCAGCGCTTGCGCTGCCGCCGGTTCTCCGTGCACCAGGTAAGTTTGCTTAGGGGAAGCGGGCAGAGCGGTTAGCCAGCGCAACAATTCACTTTTCCCAGCGTGAGCCGAAAGCTGCCCCATCTCCACGATTTCGGCGCCGACGGCCACCTCCTGTCCAAATAGATTCAAGCTCTTGGCACCGTCCTGCAACGCGCGTCCGCGCGTGCCCTCGGCCTGAAAGCCCCCGAGGATGACGGCATTACGCGAGTCCGGCAGCCGCTGCGCAAGGTGATGGAGCACGCGTCCGCCGGAAGCCATGCCGCTTGCCGAAATAATGATGCACGGAGTCTTCACATTATTGATGGCTTTTGATTCCTCGACCGACCGCGCCAGGTGAAATTCATGCACGTTCAGCGGGTCGCCCTTTCCGTCTCCTTCTTCACGCGTAAATTCCAGGTCGTGGTCCTCGTGATGCCGCAAGTACAAATCTGTCGCGCTCAATGCCATCGGGCTGTCCACGTAGACTGGCAACCGCGGAATCCGCTGCCCGTCTTCGAGCTGCCGCAAATAGTACATAAAAGTTTGCGTTCGTCCGATCGCAAACGCGGGTATCACGATCGATCCGCTGCGCTTCGCAACTCGGTTCACAATTCCAGCAAGAAGTTCCGCCGGATCGCCCTCTTCGTGTTCGCGGTCGCCGTATGTCGATTCGCACAGCAGCACGTCCGCCTTCGACGGTGGAGTTGTCGGGTCCTTAAGAATGGGCTGGCTGTATCGTCCCACGTCGCCCGAAAAAACCACCACGGTCTTCTTCCCGTTCTCCAGGATTGTCAATTCCAGGCTGGACGAGCCAAGGATGTGGCCCGCATCGTACGACTCCACGTGAAATGCCGGGCTAATATCGAAGCTCCCGCTTCGCGGCATGGGCTTCAGCAGCTTCAGCACCGGGTCGACATCGTCCGGTCCGTAGAGCGCCTGGGAATCGGGATGGCGGCTGTATTTTTTGTTGCGGGCACGCTCCGCTTCTTCTTGCTGCAAGTGCCCAGAATCTTTCAGCAGAATTCCGGTAAGTTCGATGGTTGCTGGATTGGCGAAGATCGGCCCGCGGTAGCCTGCTTTCACCAACACCGGCAGCCAACCGGTGTGGTCCAGATGCGCGTGGGTGAGCACTGCGTAATCGATGGACTTGGCGTCGACGGGCAGCGGCTTCCAGTTACGCTCCTTCAATTCAGTGGTGCCCTGGAATAATCCGCAGTCCACCAGCAGCCGCTTCCCCGCAGCCTCCACGAGATATTTCGATCCGGTAACGCTTCCCGCCGCGCCCAAAAACGTCAGTTTCGCCATGCTCCCGCCCGTTTGCTGGATTGATCGTGCCGTGCCACTTTACCACGCGCCCCCAAACAAAACAGGGCGGACATCTCTGTCCGCCCTGCCTTTCCTCTTTATTACTGCCGGTCTTTCCCGCCGCGCCGTTTAGTCCGCCGCGCTTGCCGCCTTCCTCGCGACGACAGACTCGATGTCCAGGCCCAGACCCTTCGCCACGCCGGTCCCGTACGCCGGGTCGGCTTTGTAAAAATGCTGGATTTGAAGTTCCTGGATACGCTGGGGAACGCTCTTCATGCTGACCACGATATTGTCGATGAGCCGCTGTTTAGCATCCGCGGGCATCAAGCGGAACAGATTTCCCGGCTGCGTGTAGTAATCGCTGTCCGTGCGGTGATCGTGCCGATCCACGACGCCGCTGACCGGCCGCGGCCGTTCCCGGTACGCGGGATCCTGTTGCGGTCCGCCAAAACTGTTTGGTTCATAATTCACGGCCGAGCCGCCGTTCCCGTCGAAACGCATGGCGCCGTCCTTGTTGTAGGTGTGGTAGGGGCACTGTGGTTTGTTCACCGGCAGGGAATCGTAATTCACACCAAGGCGATAACGGTGGGCGTCCGGATACGAAATCAGCCGCGCCTGCAGCATTTTGTCGGGAGAGAACCCCATGCCGGGCACGATGTTTCTCGGTTCGAACGCCGCCTGTTCCACTTCCGCGAAATAATTTTCCGGGTTGCGGTTCAGTTCCAATTCGCCGACTTCCAGCAGCGGATAGTCCTTGTGCGGCCACACCTTGGTCAGGTCAAACGGATTGATGCGATAGGTCTCCGCATCCTTTTCCGGCATGATCTGCAGGCAGACGCGCCACTTCGGGAAGTCGCCCTTGGCGATGGCATTGAACAAGTCACGCTGGGCGTAGTCCGGATCGGTCCCTTCCAAAGCGCCGGCCTGCTCGCGGAAGAAATTCTTGATCCCTTGCTTGGTCTTGAAGTGCCACTTAACGTAGAAGAGTTCATTCTTCGCATTGACCAAGCTGAACGTGTGGCTGCTGTAGCCGTTCATGTGACGGTAGCCGTCGGGAGTGCCGCGGTCGGAAAAAAGAATCGTCACCTGATGGAGCGATTCCGGCGAGAGCGACCAGAAATCCCACATCATCGTCGGGGACTTCAAATTTGTTTGCGGATCGCGCTTCTGCGTGTGGATGAAATCGCCGAATTTCAGCGGATCGCGGATGAAAAAGACCGGGGTATTGTTTCCCGTCATGTCCCAGTTGCCTTCTTCCGTGTAAAACTTCAGCGCAAATCCGCGCGGGTCACGCGCGGTGTCCGCAGAACCCTTTTCCCCGCCCACTGTCGAGAATCGTATGAACGTCGGCGTTTTCTTGCCCGCTGCGGAGAACAATTTCGCCGTCGTGTACTTGGTGATCTCCGCGTTGGTGCAAATGAAATGTCCGTGCGCGCCCGATCCTTTGGCGTGCACGACACGTTCGGGTATTCGTTCTCTGTTGAAATGTGCCATCTTCTCGAACAGCAGGAAATCTTCAAACAGCACCGGTCCGCGAGGTCCCACGGTAAGGGAATTCTGGTTGTCGCCCACGGGACGCCCCGCGTCCGTCGTCATTCTCTTTTTTTCTTCCGCCATTGATTCCTCCTCAGGTCAATCCCAGCGTCCGCCGGGGGGCGGAACGCTGCAAACTTCCAAGCAAGCCTATGCGCCGTGCTCCTATACTTCCAATATATAGTTCGGATACGATGGATAGGTATTGCCTATGGCTCGGGGAAGCCGAATACCGGGCAGTCTGCCTGCCCCCGGCTTCTGCTTTTGCCTGGCGCAGCACCCATGGAACTCCACCAGCTCCGCTACTTTTGCGCTGTCGCGGAAACCGGCTCCTTCAGCCGCGCCGCCGAACAGTCTCACGTCTCGCAGCCTTCGCTCTCCCAGCAAATTCTTAAGCTCGAGGATGAACTGGGCGCTCGGCTCTTCGACCGCCTAGGCCGCTCGGTTCGCCTCACCGATGTCGGAAAGACTTTCCTTCCCCGTGCCCGCGCCGTTTTGCGTGAACTCGAAGCCGCCCGCGGCGACATAGTCGAGCAGAAGGAATCCGTTTCCGGGACTATTTGCGTGGGCGTGATTCCGACCGTGGCTCCTTATTTTCTTCCGCAGCGCCTTACTTTGTTTTCGCGCAAATTCTCCCAGGTTCGGCTCACGATCGTCGAAGAGATTACTCCGGTTCTTCTTGAGCGCCTCCGGGCTGGTGCTGTTGATGTCGCAGTTCTTGCTTTGCCGATTCGTGGACACGAATTTGAGGCAACGCCGGTTCTCACGGAACGCGTGTTTGCCGCTTTGCCCAAAAAGCACAAGCTCGCGAATCGCCGTTCAATCTCTCTGAAAGAGCTTCAGGTTGAACCGTTCCTGCTCCTGCGAGATGGACATTGCTTCCGCGATACCGCCGTGGCCGCTTGCGATCGCGCTCGCCTCCATCCGCAGATTATTTTTGAAAGCGGCCAATTCAGTAGCCTGCTCAGCATGGTGGGCGCAGGCATGGGTGTGTCCATCGTTCCGGAAATGGCCATCGAAAAGAATTCTCGCTGCCGTTACATACCCATCGCCGACGAGGAAGCTATTCGCACCATCGGCTTCGTGGTCCTCCGCGGGCGTTCACTCACCCGCGCGCACCATGCTTTCCTCTCGCACCTCCGCGCTTCTTCCGGGCTCGCCCCCGCCTAGCTTTCCTCATTCAGCGAGTCTCTCCCGCTGCGGCCGTCTCCGTCACCCGGCGCGCTTCACCTTCTGCAGGAAAATATTCATGTTGTGAAAATCCAGCGTGAGGATGGTATCTGAAAAAAGCTCCAATCCGACCGTCGCGTCGAACAAACCGTCGGGTTCATGCACTCCGGGTGTGGGGAAGTACACCTTGGGTTTCACATCGCCCAGCGGCACGCCGCGAAAACTTTCGCGTTTCGCGGGCGCTGCTTTCATCGTCACCCCTCCGTCGGTAAATGCAAATTGCCGTGTCTCCGTTGTTTTCGCTGAATCGCCGAGTCCAAGTTTTCCGATCGACGCGTTGTAAACCAGCAGCGATCCTGTATACATCGTGTCGATTTGCGCGGTCACGCTGTTCCCGTTAATTTCGAAACCCTTAGCCACCACGATGGGCGGTCCGTGCTTGCCGAACGTGATCAGTGAAAACTTGTCGCAACTCTCTTCGCAATCTACTGGTCCCGTGAGGACATCGGAAATCCGCAATTGGTGCGCGGCAAAATCGAGTTGTAAGACGCGATCTTTGAAAACCGTGTACGCCAGCGTCCCTGCGGCATGCGGCATCTGGTTCTTCGCCAGCCAATCCGTAAAGTCCATTGCCGTAACGTCAACGTCCTTCAGAGTCAGTTCCCCGATCCGCAGCGCGGCAATTCTTGCAGGATACGACCCCGCCGGCATTCCCTTTGCGGCCGGTCCTGTCGGCTTGATTCCCGCCACTTCGGCTATCTTCGTATCCAATACAGTGTCTTCGTCGCCGGTATCAATCACCAGCCGCACTGGCTTTCCTTCTCCGATTCGCGCTTCGATGCAGGGCGTGCCGTCGCAGTTCAGCAGCGGGACCTTCGCCACAAACGTCAGTCCTTGCTCGTTATTGGCATGCTGCGCGTAGGCAGAGCCCTGTCCCACCGCCAGGCAAATTGCCAAACATGCAAATGCTGAAAAACCTGCTGTTTTTCCCATGTTTAATGACACCCCCAGTGAACTCTGGCTAACCCAACGTATAGACGCATCCGGCGCGCGGATGTTAACATTGCTTTGTGTAACGCCCCGGTGGGGCCGTGGCGCAGTTGGGAGCGCGCCTCGATGGCATCGAGGAGGTCGTGGGTTCGAATCCCATCGGCTCCACCAACATCAAAGGGGGTCCGGCCCGGAGACATGGGTGACACAACGTACCTAAGACATAGGTAACACTTTTGGGCCGAACGGATTTTCCACGGGTTCCAACACGCGAGTCTCCAGATCGAAGTATCCCAGATCGTAATCACCATTGCTTTCCACTTTGTTTACAATGCTCGTAGCCCCACCGCAGCCGACTTTCTTGAGGAGTTGTGATGAAATCCAACCGAACTGTTTTTTTCCGTCTGATTGGGAAATGTCTCTGCGTCGCATCTTTCGTCCTCTTATTTCTTGCGTCCGGTGCCTTGCGCTCCTCTCAGGAGCAGCATCACGGCATCGTCATGCCTCTGTCGGACGTAAAGTTTGCGCCCGACGACGACGTCAAGTGTCTCGACTCGACGCTCGAGAACGGCGATCCCGCAAAGGGCGCCTCGACCTTCATTCTTCGCGCCGCTCCCAATTGCATGGTTCCGCTGCACTATCACACCGCAGAAGAGCAGTTGATCATAATTCGCGGTGATGTGGAGACCGGGATGACCGGCGTCACCCCGCGCGTTCTGCAAGCGGGCGGCTTTGCCATGATGCCCAGCAAGGAGAAGCACTGGTTTTCCTGCAAATCGAAAGACGGGTGCCTGATGTTCGTTACTTTCGATCGCGTTTACGATATTTTCTGGGTGAAATAAGGAATTTCCCGCGTCGTCGGTCTACCGCGAAAAATATTCCGTCTTTGCCCGCACGGTAAGTCCCGCCTGCTTCATGAGCGAGAATCACCCCTCAGCGGGCCGCCTGCGCGGTTTTCTTCGCTTCTGCCGAGTCATAACTTTCGCCATAAATCGCTGGCACTTTGCCGCCCATCGGCCGCAGATACGTCGAAAGCTGCCCGCGATGGTGGATCGTGTGGTTCAACCCGATCTGCAAAAAGACCACCGCGGGGAGCTGGAACAGGCCTCGGAAATCCACGATCTTGCTGAGTTGCTCGCCCGAAAGCTTCGTCAATTTCTCAACATCCTTCTCGTGCGATTCCCCATACCACTTGGCGATCTCCGCTGAGTTCCTCACATTCTCAGGCCGGGGCGTCGGCGCCAGGTTGAATTCTCCCGACGCTACCGCATCCAGGAAGCGATGCTCCGCCGACGCGATGTGCCACGCCAACTCCAGCCCGCTCTTTGCGCACGGATCCGGGCGGTAATCGCCCTTTTCCGCCGTGACTTCCGCCGGGATCGCTTCAATCACACGTTTCGTCAAGGCTTGCTCGTTCTTCAAGGCGGGCAGGAGCACGCCATTCAGCAGGAATGCAGCTTGCTCAGGTTGAAAAGTTCTCATATCGGCAAATCCTCCTCGGTTCCCCAAGGCTACTCCTGTTCCGCGTTTTGTGCACCAGCCAAGGAAAGCTTATCCCACGCCGCCTCGTCCTGCCCTCGCGCCTCTCGAACACGATTGCTCAGGCTGTTCCGCCAGAGCGCCGAAGAATTCCCGAACGCCCGGCTCTACCTCGCCCGAATCGCTCAGCAAACGGCGACCCCAACCAGGCTGTTGCACAGCTCCAGGAATATTTGAAGGCGCCTGATGCGGAGGATCGCCACCGGGCATACTGCTGGCTCGCCCAGCTTGCGCATTCCGCGGTCGGTCCCGGCTGCTCCGCCGAAAAGACCATTCCTTGATCCATACTGCCGCCGCAAGTAGCTAACCTCGATCTGCTCGCGCGGTGCCCGTCGGGTGTAAAATGCCGCCTGCGTTGGAAGTAGGTACGGAATTCCTGGAGGAGCCGTGGAAAACAGAAGCGGGTCGGCGGGGATAGGCTGCTGGGGCTTCGGAAGTATCCTGGCTATCACCATTTCCTGGAGCGTCAATCATTCCATTCTGTGGATGATCCTTCATGGCATTTTTAGCTGGCTCTACGTGATCTATTACGCGATCAAGAGATAGGAGGGATTGCGTTTTCGAGGAGGAAGCGGGCTGAATTCAGGAGCAGCTCTGCAAAAATGCTCAGATAAGGGCACGATTTATCGTGTCCCTATGAGAACCGCAGCGGTCCGTGGCCGCCATGACTCGCACCACGACTCGCACGTTGACCGAACGTTTCCCATTGAAGTATTCTTGGTTTCCGCTGCCCGGAAGTTTTTTCGGGCGGTGCATCATGAAGAAGTTCCGTCGAAATTCAGCTTGAATGCGCGCCTCACGAAAGGAGTTTTATGCCCAAAAAAATTGATCCACTCAATAAAAAATCTTACGGTGCTGTAACGGCCATGCTAACGGTGACCGACGTGAAAGCCGCAGCCGACTTTTATCAAAAAGCCTTCGGCTTTGCCAAACGCGGGATCATGAATGGTCCGGACGGCAAGGCCATCCATGCCGAGCTGACACTCCGCGGCACGACATTGATGTTGGGGCCGGAAATGGCGCAGATGGGTTCCCGCGCCGCGAAAACGATCGGCGCCTCGCCGACGACTTTGTATCTGCTGACAGAGAACGCAGACAAGACAGCTGCCAAGGCCGTAAAGTTCGGCGCAGCGCTCAAGGGACCCGTGATGGACATGTTTTGGGGCGACCGCGTTGGAACCCTTGTCGATCCCGAAGGCTACACCTGGATGGTCGCTACCCACATTGCCCAACCCACACCCAAGGAAATGCAAAAGAAGATGATGGAACAAATTGCCAGCCAGCAGGCAGCCCGCGCTGCCACTGCCTCCTGAGAGACATAAAGCTATATTATCTTTCTTATTATAAGGCGTTCCCGTCAGGCTGACCGGGGCAATAAGATATCGACGCAATAGACAGGCTCAGCCTGGGCCCCGGACCGAGGCATCGTAACGCGATGTCGCAAAAAGGGGCGCTTTGTGTCATGTTGAGACAATTCCGCCCCTGCAACGATACTAGCATCACCAATTTGATCCCTCCCAGCATCAGTGCCCCTGTAAACAACACGATATAAGGCACTTAACCGGACACAACGGATTGCCACAGCCAAGGCAATGGAGTCCTTCGTGCAACAAGTCTCTATCAATATGTTAAAGCATTTAATATCGACCTTCCATAAGGAGGAAGGGTCGGTAAACACTGGGTCTCGCTCTTCGCAAAAGAAGCTGGTCTTTAGCTTGCTCCTAGGCGCATTGCTTGCACCTTCCTCCCTCTTCGGGCAAGACCAAACCCCTGCCTGGCAAATTCAGGTTCGCAAATACTCCGAGGCAGAGGATTGGGAATCAGCCTTGCGCATTGTCGACCAAGAGGTCGCTCGCGCGCCGCAAGATATGGATGTGCGGGCATGGCGCGCACGCGTACTGGCCTGGTCGGGGCATGTGGCGGAAGCGGAAAAGGAATACCTGGAGATTTTGAGGGCCTCACGGAATGATCCGGACAACTGGATGGGACTTGCGAACGTGTATCTGCGCGAGGGAAGAGCTTTTGAAGCTCTGCAAGCGATTGAAATTGCCGTGAAACTTGACCCTGCTCGGGCCGATTTGCACGCCGCCCGTGCGCGGATGCTGCAAGCGGCCGGACAGCGAAACGAAGCGAAGTCGGAATTTCAGAAAGCGCTGAATCTGGACCTCACCAGTGTGGAGGCGAGAGTTGGGCTGATCTCCCTTCGCGAGGAACCGAAACACGAACTGCGGTTTGGTCAGGACAACGACCTTTTCAATTTTACAGGTGCGAATCATGACGAATGGGCTAGCCTCTCGTCGCAATGGACGCCGCGTTGGGCCACCAGCTTTGCGGGAAATTTTTACCAGCGCGGCGGCGCCGGTGCCAGGAAATTTGTCGGAAGCCTTACGCGACGCCAGCCCAAATGGGGTGCAATCACCGTGGGCGGGGCGATCGGACATGACAACGCCGTGATCCCCAAGAGCGAAGCCTTCTTTGAATTGGACCACGGGTGGAAGAACGGCCAGACGAATTTTGTGCGCGGGGTCGAGATCGTGTATGGACAGCACTGGTATTGGTATCAGTCCTCCCGGATTCTGACTCTGAGCGGGACCACGATCGTGTATCTACCGAGGGAGTGGACGGTATCGGTGGGAGCCATCGGTGCGCGTAGCGCCTTCTCGGGGACGGTCGCCGAATGGCGTCCTTCCGGAATCACCCGCCTGGGATTCCCGCTGGCGCATTGGAGCGTGAAACGCCTCTCCGGAAATGTGTTCTTTGCGGCCGGCACGGAAGACTTCGCACAGGTGGATCTGATCGGGCGTTTTGCTTCGCAAACCTACGGCGGTGGATTGCGGTTCCAGATCAATGCGCGGCAGGACGTGACGGGCAACGCATCGTATCAGAAGCGCACGCAAGACAGAACGGACACAAATTTTGGATTCAGCTATGCCATCCATTTTTGAAAAGCTCTGGAGGCTCGGCCCGTCGGCGTTCGTGCTGAAGGCCATTGTCGCCGCTATCGTGGGTGATGCGCTGCTGCTCGCCTTCATTTTGATCCGGCGGGCATACCGAAGGCGGTATTTTTCGAAACGGGACGCACGCGTCTTCGAATTGCGCCAGCAGTGGGACGCGCTGATTTCCGGACAAATTCCCTATGAGCGGTGGCGAAAGAAAGACTTCGACCGCCGGATTGTCGAAACCATCGCGCTGGATGCCTTCGAGGCAGCCGGACCTGAAGAATCAGCGCGATTGTTAAAATTTCTGCGGACCAGCGGGCTCATCGAAAAACGCATCTTTGAAGCCCGCCAACTGACTGGCTGGCGGAGGATGCGGGCACTGGTGGCCCTTGGACGCACGCGGGCACCGGAAGGCATTCCCGCATTGGCGGAAGGCTTGCGTGACGGTGATCTGGAAACACGCCTGGCGGCACTGCGAGGATTGGGGCGGATGGCCTGTCCACAAGCAGCGGAGGAGATTCTGGCGTGGCTCGGTGAGACGGGGTTGACTGTGCCGGCGCTTCCGTTACAAAACGCACTCATCCAGTGCTGCGCCGAACGCCCGCAGTCGCTGCTTCCTTACGTGCAAAACGCGGCAGCTCCTCTGCGAGAGGTCCTTGGCCGCGTTCTTGGCGAAGTGGCCACTCCCTCGATGGGTCTGGACCTGTTGCAGTTTGCTGGAGATGACCTCGACGAATTGCGTGCCGCGGCAGCGCGGGCCATGTCGCATTCGCAATCAGGCCTCGCGCTCGACGTCCTTAACGAACTGGCCCGGGATCCCATTTGGTTCGTTCGCCTGCGCGCGATCGTCAGCTTGGGCAGGCTATCCGATCGCCGCGCAATTTCATCGCTGCTGCGAGGGCTGACGGACTCGAACCGTTTGGTGCGATTGCGCGCGGCGGAAGGCCTCGTGGGACTTCAGATGGAAATGGTTCCGATCTTCGAACAAGTGGTGGGCACACGCGATCGTTACGGCCTGCACGCCTACTTGACCGCGCTGGAGAATGCAAACTTGCGGGGGAAACTCGAGGTCGAGCTTCAAACCAGCACGCAAGTCAACGTCGAACAGAGAAGGCGTCTCGAGACAGTGCTGCTGGCGGGGACACTGCCTCCGGAAGAGCTCACAACGGTGGAGAGCGTCCCGACGAAGGCAGAAGCGCTGCCATGATTCGATTCCTGGATATTTCAAACCACACTCTCTTCTGGTACTACCTGGCGAGCAATCTGGCCTACCTGACGATGCTGCTGGTGGCGCTGAGGACGAGCGCGGCGCATCAACGGAGACTCGAAAGCCATCGCTTGGGCTGGATCAAGGAGACACCCCTGGCACCGCCGATTACGATCATCGTGCCTGCGCATAACGAAGAAGGCTCCATCCGCGTCGCCGTGCAAAACCTTCTAGCGCTCGAATACCCGCAACTTGAGGTGATCGTGGTCAACGACGGATCCGAAGATCGAACTTTGGAACAATTGCGGGAGGAATTCCGCCTGCGGCTGGTGCGGGCGGTATACGTCCCAGCAGCGACGAGCGCGGCAGTACGGGGATTGTACCGAAGCGACATGGACACAAGACTGCTGGTCGTTGACAAAGAGGCTGGGGGAAGCAAGGCGGATGCCGTGAATGCCGGTTTGAATGCGGCGACCTCACCGTACGTGTGCATCGTCGATGCTGACTCGATGCTCGAGAGCGATGCACTGTTGCGAATCATGGTGCCCATCCTGGAGGACCCAAAGCGCGTCATAGCTGTGGGCGGAATCATCCGTGTATTGAACGGCTCGGAGATCGTGGGAGGGCATTTGAGGCGTGTGCGTCTGCCGCGCAAGAGCATCGAAGCGATCCAGGTCGTCGAGTATCTCCGCGCGTTCCTAATTGGCAGAGAGGCGTGGGGCCAGGGAAACATGTTGATGATTATTTCCGGGGCCTTCGGTGTGTTTCGGACGGACCTTCTGCGCGCGGTGGGTGGCTATAGGCCTCGCGCGATTGGTGAAGATTTCGATGTAGTGGCGCGCTTGCATCGGCACTTGCGGGATAGAGGCGCCGAATATCACATTCATTTTGTTCCCGATCCCATGTGCTGGACAGAAGTACCTTCCGACCTAAAATCCTTGGGCAGGCAGCGGGCGCGCTGGCAGAAGGGATTGTTAGACGTCTTGTGGTCCAACCGGGACATGCTGTTCCGCCGGCGTTACGGCAGAATCGGCTCTCTTGCGCTTCCTTACTTGTGGCTGTTTGAGCTGCTGGCCCCCATTATCGAAATCGGAGGGATCGCAACCATCGTTCTCGCGGCTTCCTTAGGAGTGCTGAGCCGGGGATTCTTCTTGCAGTTCCTGCTTTTCGGGTATGCCTTTGCAACAGTGATTTCTATCGGCTCTGTTTTGCAAGAGGAAATCACTTACAAACGGTACAACGACTGGCAAGACGTAGTGCGGCTCGTGAGTTACTGTTTTCTGGAACATTTTCCCTACCGACAACTGCACATGATTTGGCGTCTCAAGGGCCTTTGGCAGTACCTGCGGGGCGACAATGTTTGGGTGCCCGTGAAGCGAAAAGGGCTTGAATCTGCAACTGTACGGTAAGTCCCTCGCCTGCTTCGTTCTTGCACCTTATCCTTTGGTGATCCTGCGATTCTATCCGGTCCTCGCTTACCATAAATCCTTTCCGCCCCTTCACTTACGGCGTCTGCCGGGGTCTCCTCCTCCATATCCAGTCACCAGTCACTAACCACCAGTCACCATCTTTGTGCAAGGCGAAGCCTTCCCCCGTACTAACACTGGGAGGCCATTGCTCTCAGTGCCGCAAGGTGCCAGAATAACTGTCAGGCCGGAAACTTCTCCGCGGATTCCGGTGTCTAAGCTAGGTAGAGCGGAAATCGGGCCGGGCACCTGCCAGTCGCCCTCCCGATTGCGAGTCGTGACCAAGGCAGCCAGGCCCGGGGATCCCAAGGGATGCCGAAACGCACGGGCCGGAAAGGCCAGTCGTGTCCGATTGGGCTAGCGCTCTTTCGTGGGGCCGTGACGAATCCGAACTCGTCACCGAGCTGCAAGCCGGCTCGGAAGCCGCGTTCGACTGGCTCGTCACCCACTATCATGGCCCCGTCTTTAACCTGATTCTGGGCATGCTGGGAGACGTGTCGGACGCCGCCGACGGCACGCAGGAAGTTTTCTTGAAGGCTTTCCGGGGGATTCGCAGTTTTCGCCAGGGCAGCTCATTGAAAACTTGGCTCTACCGAATCGCCATCCGCGAGGCGCTCAACCACAAGCGCTGGTTCAAGCGGCATCAGCAGAAAAATGTCTCCATCGACATTGAACCCCAAGAAGGGCATGCCGCCACAGAAGTCCCGGATTTGGGAGCGTCGCCATTCGAGCAGTTGGCCAGCCGCGAGATTCAGGTGGCCGTGCAGGACGCGTTGCAGCAGGTTCCTGATGTGTTTCGCAGCGCGGTGATCTTGCGCGACCT
>Ga0307469_10000599_pt1 | contig 13237 bp, 12 predicted proteins | sample atmos_gasesAM2C__FD_203084 | JGI IMG/M metagenome (GOLD analysis project Ga0307469, IMG submission 203084) | Hardwood forest soil microbial communities from Morgan-Monroe State Forest, Indiana, United States - atmos_gasesAM2C_515 | ecosystem: Environmental > Terrestrial > Soil > Temperate...
GCTGCCGGCCGAAGTCGTCGTCGTGGAGCCGACCGGCGCGGACACGCAGCTCTATTGCCGCTTCAACGGCCAGGAGCTGGCTTCGCTGGTGCGCGATCGCGTGGCCTGCCGCGCCGGCGATCGCATCGCGCTCAAGCCCGACTTGGCGCGGGCCCACCTTTTCGACGCAGCCAGCGGAATGCGCCTGGCGGCGTAACAGCCATTCGAGCGAGCTTCATCAACGTCGACTCGAAGTCAACGACTCTTTGGAGGAGACCATGAGCAAGTTCAAGCGTCGCGATTTTCTCAAAGCCACCGCCGGTGTCGCCGCCGGGACCGCACTGGGATCCGGCTCCGGGTTGCTGTCGCCCGAGGCCGCCGCGCAACAGTTCAAGGTCACGCCGGAGAAGGGCGCGAAACTGCGTGTGTTGCGCTGGAAGCGCTTCGTGCAGGGCGACGAAGACATGTGGGCGGAGAACACCAAGAAATTCACTCAGGCAACCGGCATCGACGTTCGAGTCGACGCGGAAGGATGGGAGGACGTTCGGCCCAAGGCTGCGGTTGCGGCCAACATCGGGAGCGGACCCGACATCATCATCGGCACCTACGAGGACGCGCACCAGTATCCGGAGAAGCTCCTCGACGTGACCGATCTCGCCACCTACCTCGGTGCGAAGTACGGCGGCTGGTACGATGCCCCCAAGGCCTACTGCACGCACAAAGGCCATTGGATCGCCATTGCGATGGGCGGCGCCGGCGCGTGCCTGAACTATCGCGAGAGCGCCGTGAAAGCGGCGGGGTTCGACACCTTCCCGACGGACCTCGCCGGATTTCTCAAGCTCTGTCAGGGCCTAAAGGCCAAGGGCATGCCTGCCGGCTTCGCGCTCGGCAACGCCACGGGCGACGCCAACGGGTGGTGCCACTGGCTCGTCTGGGCGCACGGCGGCAAGATGGTCGATCAGAAGAACAACGTCGTGATCAACAGCCCGGAAACGATCGCCGCGCTCGAATACAGCAAGCAGCTCTACGATACATTCCCTCCCGGCACGCTGTCCTGGCTCGATCCGAGCAACAACAAGGCATTCCTCGACGGCCAGATCAGTCTGACGAACAACGGCATCTCCATCTACTACGCGGCAAAGACCTCGTCCGATCCGAAGCTTCAGGAAATCGCCAAGGACATGAACCACGCGCGCTACCCGATCGGCGTGGTGGGGCGTCCCATGGAGGTCAATCTCATCTTCCCGATGATGATCTTCAAGTACACGAAGTATCCGAACGCGGCGAAGGAGTACCTGCGCTTCATGATGGAGAAGGAGCAGTATGTCCCCTGGCAGGAAGCGTCGATTGGTTACGTGTGCCAGCCGCTAGCCGCCTACGAGAAGAGCGCGTTCTGGACGGCCGATCCCAAAGTCACGCCTTTCCGCGACTGCCTGAAGACCATGACGCCCAACGGCTACGCCGGGGAACTCGGTTACGCTTCGGCGGCGACCATGGCCGACTTCATCATGGTGAATATGGTCGCGGAGGCCGCATCCGGGTCCAAGACGCCGAAGGAAGCCGCGGAACGGGCGCAGAAGCGCGCCGAACGCTATTACAAGGTATGACGTCGCGCCAATGGGGGTTTGCGTCGTAAGGTACCGTCGAGAGGCGCGGCGTCATACCTGCGCGGATTGAAGAGGGCGCCTTGCGGCGCCCCTTAATCCGCGCGAACCCCGCTCACAGACTCTCGGGATCACATGGCATCGCGCTCCACCGCGCTCGAACGCGCACTCGAGAATCGCAACTTTCTCGGGTTGCTGTTCATGTTGCCCGCGGCCGTGCTGCTTCTGGTTTTTCTTACCTACCCGCTCGGCCTCGGCACCTGGCTCGGTTTCACCGACCAGAAGGTCGGCCGTCCCGGAGGGTGGGTCGGCCTCGATAACTTCGTCTTCCTGTGGGGCGACGCGGTCACGCGGCTCGCGCTCTTCAACACGATCTTCTACACGGCCGTGGCAAGCGTGATCAAGTTCGTGCTCGGTCTCTGGCTCGCCCTTCTGCTCGACAAGCATCTGCCGTTCAAGTCGTTCTTCCGCGCGATCGTATTGCTGCCCTTCATCGTCCCGACCGCGCTGTCGGCACTTGCGTTCTGGTGGATCTACGACGCTCAGTTCTCGGTGATCAGCTGGGCGCTGATGAAGATGGGCGTGATCCATCGGTACATCGATTTCCTCGGCGATCCGTGGAACGCGCGCTTCTCCGTGATCGCCGCGAACATCTGGCGCGGGGTGCCGTTCGTCGCCATCACGCTCCTTGCGGGGCTGCAGACAATCTCGCCCTCCTACTACGAGGCGGCGAGCCTCGACGGCGCATCGCCATGGCAACAGTTCCGCCATGTGACGTTACCGCTGCTGACTCCGATCATAGCCGTGGTGATGACCTTCTCGGTGCTCTTCACCTTCACCGATTTCCAGCTGATCTACGTGATCACTCGGGGAGGCCCGTTGAATGCGACGCATCTGATGGCCACGCTCTCTTTCCAACGTGCGATCTCCGGCGGTAATCTCGGCGAGGGAGCGGCGATCGCAACCGCGATGGTCCCATTCCTTCTGGCGGCGATCCTGATCAGCTACTATGGGTTGCAGCGGCGAGCGTGGCAGCAGGGTAGCGGAGACAAGTAGATGACGAGCGCCGAAGCGTCCGGCCAGCCAGTCGATTCGTCGGGGATGGGCTATCTCGTCTCGTTGCCGCGGCGCGTGTTCACGATCTATCTGCCGCTCGGCGCATTCCTGATCGTGCTGCTGTTCCCGTTTTACTGGATGGCGATGACGGCCTTCAAGCCCGACGCCGAATTACTGTCGCGCGAAGGCAACCCGTTCTGGATCAGCAACCCGACGCTGGCGCACGTCAAGAAGCTGCTGTTCGAAACGCAGTACCCGGAATGGCTCTGGAACACGATCCTCGTCTCTGTCGTGTCGACGTTCGTCTCGATTGTCTTCAGCGTGCTTGCCGCGTATGCGATCGAGCGACTGCGGTATCGCGGTTCGCGTTACGTCGGGGCGAGCATTTTCCTCGCCTATCTCGTCCCGCCTTCGATCTTGTTCATCCCGTTGGCGACGATGGTCTACAAGCTCGACCTGTTCGACACGCGCCTCGCGTTGATCCTGACCTACCCGACCTTCCTGATCCCGTTCTGCACCTGGCTGCTGATGGGCTACTTCAAGAGCATCCCCTTCGAGTTGGAGGAGTGTGCTCTGATCGACGGTGCCAGCCGGTTCCAGATCCTGGTCAAGATCGTCCTGCCGCTCGCTGTGCCCGGTCTTATCTCTGCCGGCATCTTCGCCTTCACCCTGTCGTGGAATGAGTTCATCTACGCGCTGACGTTCGTTTCGTCCTCGGAGGTGAAGACCGTGCCCGTGGGTGTCGTCACCGAACTCGTCGAGGGGGATATCTACCACTGGGGCTCGCTGATGGCCGGGGCCCTGTTCGGCTCCCTTCCCGTGGCCGCGCTGTATTCGTTCTTCGTCGAGTATTACGTTTCCGGTCTCACGGGCGCGGTGAAGGAATAGGGCTATTGAAAAGCAGCGCCGTCGCCCAAAGCTGGCTACAATGCCAAGCAAGCCAATCCCCAGAGGTCTACGGCAATGAGCATCCAGGACACGATCCGCGAACAGGTCACCACGCATCCGGTCGTGCTGTACATGAAGGGCACGCCGCAGTTCCCGCAGTGCGGCTTCTCCCATGCCGCCGTGCAGATGCTGAACGCCTGCGGCATCGACAAGTTCTTTTCGGTGAACGTGCTTGACGATGCCGAGATACGGCAGGGGATCAAGGACTACTCGCAATGGCCGACGATCCCGCAGCTCTACGTCGATGGCGAGTTTGTCGGCGGGAGCGACATCATGCGCGAGATGTATGCGGCGGGCGAGCTGCAGCAGCTGCTCGCGAAACAGGCGGCCTGAGGCGCGTAACAGGGTGATGTAGAGCGCAGCAGCTCTGCATCAGCCTGGTCAAGTGCGCGCCCGCTGGACGCGTTTTACTTCCGGGATCCGGCGCAGTGCGCGCATGACGTGCGCGAGATGCTGGCGGTCGCGCACCTGAACGTTGAAGAACATGTTCACGACGCGGTCGCCGTCGGGATGTTCCATAGAAACGTATTCGATGTTGGCGCCCGCATCGGCGATCTCGGTAGCGAGTCGCGCTAACAGGCCGCGCTGGTCGTCGACCATCAGGCGGATTCCCGCTTCGAAAACCCCCTGCACGCTCGCGGCCCACTCGACATCGACGATCTGATCGGTGTCGGGCCGGAGCTTGCGCAGGGTGAGGCAATCGCGCGTGTGCACGAGCAGGCCCTGACCGCGCCGGAACTGCCCGACGACCGCGTCGCCCGGGATCGGGCGGCAGCACTTGCCGTACTGGATCGCTACGCCTTCGACGCCGCGCAGCTGCAACGTATCGGAGCGCTGCGGGCCGGGTGACGACTCGTCGCTCGAGCGACCGCTCACCCGGGTCAGCGCCTGCGCGACGACGAACGACAAGCGCTTGCCGACGCCGATGTCGCCCAGCACGTCGAGGCGGCTCTTGGCGCCGTATTCGCGGATGAGCGCTTCCCACCGCTCCGGGGTAATCGATTCCGCCGGAACCTTCAACGAAGCGAGCGCCTGCTCGAGCATGCGCTCGCCAAGGAGCGCGGACTCACGCTGCTGAAGCGTCTTCAGAAAATGCCGGATGCGCGAGCGCGCCTTGCCGGTTGCCACGAAATTGAGCCACGACGGATTCGGCCGGGCGGTGGGCGAAGTGATGATTTCGACCTGGTCGCCGTTCTTGAGCTCGGTGCGCAGCGGCAGAAGCTCGTAGTTGATCCGCGCCGCGGTGCAGTGGTGCCCGATGTCGGTGTGCACGGCATAGGCGAAGTCGACCGCGGTCGCGCCGCGCGGCAGCGCCATGATCTTGCCTTTCGGCGTGAAGACGTAAATCTCGTCCGGGAAAAGGTCCCCCTTGATGTGCTCGAGAAATTCCTTCGAGTCGCGCGACTCGGACTGGATCTCGAGCAGGCTCTGCAGCCAGCGGTGCGTCTGTTCCTGCGCCTCGGCGATGTCGAGCTCGCCCCCGGCCTTGTACAGCCAGTGCGCGGCCACTCCGGTCTCGGCCACGCGATGCATATCGTGCGTGCGAAGCTGCGATTCCAGCGGCGTACCGAAGGGGCCGAAGAGCGTGGTGTGCAGCGACTGATAACCGTTCGCCTTGGGAATGGCGATGTAGTCCTTGAATTTTCCGGGGATCGGCTTGTAGAGACTATGCAGGACGCCGAGCGCGGCGTAACACGCCGTTACGTCCTTGACCAGGACACGCACGCCGTAGATGTCGAAGACCTGTGCGAAGCTGTAGTGCTTCTCGCGCATCTTCTTGTACACGCTGTAGGTGATCTTCTCGCGGCCGGTCACCGCGGCTGCGATGCCGGCGTGCTTCAGGCCGTCGCGGATCGATTGCAGGATTCGGTTCATCACCTCGCGACGGTTGCCCCGGGCGGACTTGATGGCCTTGCTGAGCACGCGATAACGAATCGGATAGAGATGCTTGAACGCGAGCTCCTGCAATTCCTGGTAAAGCGCGTTCAAGCCGAGACGGTTCGCGATCGGCGCGTAGATGTCGAGCGTCTCGCGCGCGATCCGCTCGCGATGCTCGTTCGCCATCGCGTCGAGCGTACGCATGTTGTGCAACCGGTCGGCAAGCTTGATCAGGATGACGCGCACGTCCTGCGCCATCGCGAGGAGCATCTTGCGGAAGCTCTCCGCCTGCTGGTCTTCGCGCGACTGGAACTCGATCTGGTCGAGCTTGGATACACCGTCGACCATGTCGGCGACCGGCTTGCCGAACGAATGCTCGATCTGGCGCTTGGTGACGCTCGTGTCCTCCATCACGTCGTGGAGGAGCGCGGCGGCGAGCCCCTGTGCGTCAAGCCGCCACTGCGAGAGGATGCTCGCTACGGCGAGCGGGTGCGTGATATAGGGCTCGCCGGACCTGCGGAACTGTCCCTGGTGAGCGTGCTCGGAAAAAGCAAACGCGCGCTCGACGAGCGCGACGTCAGGCGGGGGCAGGTAATGACCGAGGTGTCGGGTGAACTCCGCAATTTCCGACATTCTCGATCACCTTTGGGCTTTCGCCAGCGCGCGTCAACTCTGCGGCTTGAGCAGCATCTCGATGCCGACCTTGCCAGCTGCGATCTCACGCAGTGCGATCACGGTTGGCTTGTCGCGATCCGGGTCCAGGAGCGGCTGCGAGCCGGCACTTATCTGCCGCGCGCGATTGGTCGCCGCGAGCGTCAGCTCGAAGCGGTTGGGAATCCTCGCCAGTGCGTCTTCGATGGTGATGCGAGCCATGTTTGTTTGTTCCTGCCCTTAATCGGTCTCAAAGCAGTTGCGTGAGCAGCGCGCTGTACCGTACGCGCTGCTGGGCGCTGCGCAGCCTCGAGGTCCGAACGATCGCGCTCAGATCGTCGAGGGCAGAAGCAAACTCCTGATTAATAATAACATAATCGAATTCCCCGCAGTGGCGAATCTCTTCGCGCGCGGCATTGATCCGGCGGGCGATCGTCTGCTCGTCGTCCTGGCCACGCCGCAGCAGCCGCTCCTCGAGCGAAGCGAGCGATGGCGGCAGGATGAAGATCTGGACCGAAGCGGCAATGAGTTTTCGCACTTGCGCGGCACCCTGCCAGTCGATCTCGAGCAACACATCCTGTCCTGCTTCGATCTGGCGCTTGAGCCAGGTCGCGCTCGTCGCATACCAGTTGCCGTGCACCTGCGCATGCTCGAGAAATTCCCCTGCGTCCTTGAGTTCCCGGAAGCGCTCGGGAGTGACGAACTGATAGTCCACGCCGTCGGTCTCGCCCGGGCGAGGCGGGCGCGTCGTATATGAGACGGAAAGCAGAATCGACGGTTCGCGCTCGAGCAGCGCGCGAGTCAGGCTGGTCTTGCCGCCGCCCGAGGGCGCTGCGATCACGAAAAGGTTGCCGGTCGCTGCGCTCACGCTGCCGATCCTACTCGACGTTCTGAACCTGCTCTCGCATCTGCTCGATCAGCACCTTGATCTCGAGCGCCGCCCGCGAGAGCTCCGCGTCGACCGACTTCGATCCGAGCGTGTTCGCTTCGCGGTTGAGCTCCTGCATCAGGAAATCGAGCCGCTTGCCACTGCTGCCTCCCTCGCCGAGAACGCGCCGCACCTCGGCCACGTGGGCGGTGAGCCGCGACACTTCCTCCGCGACATCGACCTTGGTCGCGAAGAGCGCCAGCTCCTGCTTCAGGCGCTCGGCATCGGGATCGAGCCCCGCCTCCTTCAAGCGCGTCCCGAGCTTCTCGACGTAGGCATCGTGGATCGCGGGTACGCGCGGCGCAACGCGCTCGATCTGCGTCTCTATGCCTCGGCAGCGCTCTTCCAGCATGCCCTTGAGTTTCTCGCCCTCGCGAGCGCGCGATGCGCCGAGCTCGGCAAGCGCCTGCCGCACGAGCGCGAGCGCCTGCGCGGCGAGCGCTTCCGGGGCGAGCGAGGGTTCGGTCAGAACGCCGGGCCAGCGCAGGATCTCGGCGACGCTGAGCTGCGATGCGTCCGGCGCATGGCGCATGACCTCGGCCGCCGCGTCGCGCAGCTGTGCGACGCGCTCGGCGTTCACCGCCAGAGTCGTAGCGCCAGGGAGGGCGTGGTTCAAGCTGATGCGGCAATCGACCTTGCCGCGCTTGAGTTCCGCCGCGAGCAACTCGCGCACCGCAGCCTCGAGCCCGCGCAGCTCGTCGGGGAGGCGCAGTTGCAGATCGAGATAACGATGGTTGACGGAGCGCAGCTCGACCGTCAATGAGCAGCCGGGCAGCTCGGCAGCGACCGCCGCGAAGCCGGTCATGCTCAGGATCATCGAGCGTCCTTGCCGATCCGCCGCCGAAAGGTGAAAAGGCCGTGGAAAATCAATGAATTCTTTACTTTAAGTGCAGGCTTGTCGAGAATGTAGAGGTTATCCATTCGACGCGCAAGTACAATCAGCCACTCGCTCGCGAGCGCCGAACACCATTCATGGGCGTCACCAACCAGGCCCTTCCTTCCGGGTATCAGCTGCTCAATTACCGGGTCGATCGCCAGATCAGCCGCGGCGGCTTTTCGATCGTCTATCGGGCCTTCGACGACGGCGGCTCGCCGGTCGCGATCAAGGAATACCTGCCTTCTTCGCTCGTGCTGCGCACCGAGGGTGACATCGTTCGCGCCAGCACAGCGGAGAACCTCACTTCGTTCCGCTACGGAATGAAATGCTTCTTCGAGGAGGGACGCGCACTCGCCAAGATCAACCACCCGAACGTGGTGCGGGTGCTCAACTTCTTCCGCGCCAACGAGACCGTGTACATGGTCATGCGCTATGAGCGCGGGCGCACGCTGCAGCAGCAGATCCAGATGCGGCAGGACCAGATGTCCGAGCGCCTGGTGCGGCATGTCTTCATGCACCTGCTAAACGGCTTGCGCGAGGTGCACACCCACAAGCTCCTGCATCTTGACATCAAGCCCGCGAACATCTACCTGCGAACCGACGGCTCGCCGGTGCTGCTCGACTTCGGGGCGGCAAGGCAGACGCTCACCAACACACGCCCGAAGCTCGCTCCGATGTACACGCCGGGTTTCGCCGCGCCGGAGCAATATCGCGAGCCGGACCGGCTTGGTCCGTGGACCGACGTGTACGGCATCGGCGCGAGCATGTTCGCCTGCCTCGCGGCCTTTGCGCCGCAGGCCGCGGATGCGCGTCTATCCGAGGACCATCTCGTTTCGGCGAAGAAGATCTGGGCCGGCGGCTATTCCGACAACCTGCTCGAAGTGATTGACTGGTGCCTGCGACTCGACCCGCTGGAGCGGCCGCAGAGCGTTTTCGCGCTGCAAAAGGCGATCCGCGACATTCCGCCGCGCAAACGCAAGCTCACCTTCCTCGACACGTTGAAGAAGAAGCTGTTCAGCGAGGTGATGTAGGAACTCGCCGTGCGCTTCACGATCTTCCAGGAAAGCCGCAAGGGCCAGCGCAAGGTCAACCAGGACCGGCTTGCCTACACCTACAGCCGCGACACGCTGCTGCTGGTGGTCGCCGATGGCATGGGTGGCCACGCCGGCGGCGAGATCGCGGCGCAGATCGCGGTGCGTCTTTTCATCGAACGCTTCCAGCAGGAGGCGAAACCCACGCTCAAGAACCCGCTCAAGTTCCTGCAGGACTCGATGCTGCGCGCGCACCAGGCGCTCGGCTCCTACGCCAACCAGTTCTCGATGCTGGAGACGCCGCGAACGACCTGCGTATCGTGCGTGGTGCAATCGAATTATGCGTATTGGGCGCACGTCGGCGACTCGCGGCTGTACCTATTCCGCCAAGGCGGGCTCATCGGCCAAACCAAGGACCACTCGAAAGTCCAGTACCTGCTCGATCAGGGAATCATCGGTGCTCACGAGCTGTCCGACCATCCGGACCGGAACAAGATCTTCAGCTGCCTCGGCGGACTCGTCGATCCGGTGATCGATCTGTCGCGCCGCACGCCGCTCAGGAACGGCGATCTGATCGTGTTGTGCACCGACGGTTTGTGGAGCGTCTATCCGCAGGAGGAGGTCGCCCGCGCGCTGACGGGCACTCCGATTCTCAAATCGGCGCCGACAATGATGCGCGAGGCCGAGCTGCGCGGCGGCGACGAAGGCGATAACCTCTCCCTCATCATCGTGCGCTGGGGACCCGAGACGCTCGGAGACGAGGTTACGACCACGATCACCGAGAGCATGGGGCTTGGCGAGTTCCAGACCGAGATCGACCGCACGCTCACGCTCACCGACCGCAAGGGCGCACAGCGCGACCTGACCGACGACGAGATCGAGCGCGCCATCGCCGAGATCCAGGCGACGATCAAGCGGTACAGACGCTGATGCGCTACATCATCCTCGACACCGAGACCACCGGGCTCGATCCGAAGCTGGGCCATCGCGTGATCGAGCTTGCCGGCGTGGAGGTGGTCGATCGCCGCCTCACCGGACGCCATGTGCACTTTTATCTCGACCCGGAGCGCGAGATCGACAGCGGTGCCACCGACGTCCACGGACTCACCTGGGAGACGCTGCGCGATAAGCCGAAATTCGCCGACATCGTCGCCGAGTTCATCGATTTTGCGCGCGGAGCGAGCTGGATAATCCACAACGCGCCGTTCGATCTTGCCTTCCTCGACGAAGAGTTGAAGCGCCTCGACCTGTCGTCCACGGCGGCGATCTCGGCCGAAGTGATCGATACGCTGGCGCTCGCGCGCGATCAGTTCCCAGGCAAGAAGAACAGCCTCGACGCGCTCTGCGAGCGCTTCGGCGTGGCTAACGCGCAGCGCACCCTGCACGGGGCGCTTCTCGATGCGGAGCTCCTTGCCGAGGTGTACCTCGCTATGACCCGCGGCCAGGAATCGCTCGCGATCGAGCTCGGCGCGCCGGCGGCGGCCGCCATCGACAGCAGCAGCGCGCCGGCATTGCCTGCGATTCTCATCATCGCTCCGTCGGCCGACGAGCTCGCCGCGCATCGCGCTTACCTCGCCGAGATCGATCGGGAAGCGAAGGGGCGTTGCCTCTGGCTCGCGCTCGAACAGGACGCCGCCGCGCTGAGGGAGGCGGCTGCGTAACATGTCTGTCACAGACTCCGGTCACACTCCGCACGGTGCAGCGCCCGCGGCAGCCGCGCCCGTGACCTCGACAGCTCCCAGCCCAGGCCCGCCGGCGGCGAAGGAGCCCGAACCGCCGGCGATCAACCGCGAGCTGTCGATACTCGCCTTCAATCGCCGCGTCCTCGCGCTCGCGGAAGACTCTTCGATCCCGCTGCTCGAGCGGCTGCGTTTCCTGTGCATCGTCAGCAGCAACCTCGACGAGTTTTTCGAGATCCGCGTCGCGGGGCTGCGCGAGCAGTTGCGGCTCAAAGCGCCGCTCGTCGGCACGACGATCCACGAGTTGAGGACGAGCCTCACCGAGATCGGCCAGGGCGCGCAGGCGCTGGTGGGGCAGATGTACGGCGTGCTCAACCAGCAGATCCTCCCCGGGCTCGCCGCGGCAGGGATCCCGGTCCTGCGCCACGCCGAGCGGAACGCGGCGCAGCGCGCCTGGGCCGCACAGTATTTTCAGCGCGAGATCCGCCCGCTGCTGACGCCGATCGGGCTCGATCCCGCGCACCCGTTTCCGCAGGTCGTTAACAAGAGCCTCAACTTCATCGTCGAGCTGTCCGGCCACGACGCGTTCGGACGCGACACCAGCGTGGCGATCGTGAAGGCCCCGCGCATGGTGCCGCGAGTGATCAAGATGCCGCCGGAAGTCAGCGGCGCGGAGAATACCTTCGTGCTGCTGTCTTCGATCATGCACCAGCATCTGCACGAGCTCTTCGCCGGGCGCAAGGTCGTGAACTATTCGCAGTTCCGGGTGACCCGTGACGCAGATCTGTGGATCGACGAAGAAGAAGTGAAGAACCTGCGGCAGGCGCTCCAGGGCGAGCTCCCGCAGCGGCAGTTCGGGCTCGCCGTGCGCCTCGAGGTCGCGGCGAACTGCCCGCAGCACCTCGCGGCGCTGCTCTTGCAGCAGTTCGAGCTGCAGGAGTCCGATCTCTATCGCTGCGAGGGGCCGGTGAACCTGGCGCGGATGTCTGCGCTCATCGACGCCGTGGACGCCGAGGGACTCGTGTATCCGGCATTCGTCCCCGGATTGCCCGCGCGGCTGCGCGACCAGACCGACATCTTCGCCGCCATCCGCCAGCACGACATCCTCCTGCACCACCCCTACCAGTCTTTCGAACCGGTCGTCGAGTTCATCCGCAAAGCGGCGGAGGATCCCGACGTCCTTCTCATCAAGCAAACGGTCTACCGCACCGGCGTGAACTCTGCCCTGATGGAGGCCTTGATCCAGGCCGCTCAGCGCGGCAAGGAAGTCACCGTTGTGGTCGAGCTGATGGCGCGCTTCGACGAGGAAGCCAATATCAACTGGGCCGAGCGCCTCGAGCACGCCGGCGCGCAAGTCGTCTACGGAGTTTTCGGACTGAAGACCCACGCCAAGCTTGCGCTGCTGCTGCGGCGGGAGAAGGATGCGGCCGGGCGCGAGGGGCTCCAGCCGTATGCTCATTTGGGCACCGGCAACTACCACCCGCGTACCGCACGCTCGTATACGGACTTCGGACTCCTCACCGCCAACCCGGACGTCTGCGCCGACGTGGAACAAGTGTTCCTCCACATCACGAGCCTCGCCAAGCCGAACAGATTGAAGCATCTCTGGCTCGCGCCGTTCACCATGCACCGGCATCTGCTCGAGGCGATCAGGCGTGAGACGCGCAACGCGAAGGAAGGCAAGCCGGCGTCGATCGTCGCCAAGATGAACGCGCTGCTCGAGGAGGCGGTGATCAAGGCGCTCTACGCCGCCTCGCAGGCGGGTGTGACGATCGACCTCGTCGTGCGCGGAGCGTGCGCCCTGCGCCCAGGCGTCAAGGGTGTTTCGGACAACATCCGCGTGCGCTCGGTCGTGGGCCGCTTTCTCGAGCACAGCCGCATCTGGCAATTTCACAACGACGGCGCCGAAGATGTCTATCTGTCGAGCGCGGACTGGATGGGACGAAACCTCTTTCGCCGCATCGAAGTGGCGTTTCCCGTGCTCGATCCGGACTTGAAGGCGCGTGTCGTCGGCGAAGGGCTCGCCCCTTATCTCGATCCCGCCGGCGATGCCTGGGAGCTCGCCGCGGACGGCAGCTATGCGCGCACCAGGCCGAAAGCGCGGGCACAGCCTTCGTCCCCACAGGAAGAGCTGCTTCGGCGAATGGCGGATAAGACGAAGCTCGACTCGTAGAGCGGCTCGTGGATCTGATCCTATGGCGACATGCCGAAGCCGAGCCGGGTGAACCCGATCTCGGCCGCCGGCTGACCGCCAAGGGACTCAAGCAGGCGCAGCGGATGGCTGAATGGCTCGATGGGCGCTTGCCCGACACGACGCGGGTTCTGTCGAGCCCGGCCGACCGAGCGCAGCAGACTGCGCTCGCTCTAAAGCGCAAGTTTCGAACGGCGGACGAGCTTGCTCCGGGCGCAACTGCCTCGGCGGTTCTCGCCGCAGCGGGCTGGCCCGACGCTCGCGAGAGCGTACTGGTGATCGGCCATCAGCCTACGCTCGGCGAGGTTTCCTCGCTCCTGCTGGCCGGAGACGAGTTGCCGTGGAGCATTCGCAAGGGCGCCGTGTGGTGGCTGTCCAACCGCGTGCGGGACGGCGTGTCCGCGGTCGTGCTCAA
>Ga0307469_10000600_pt1 | contig 13214 bp, 9 predicted proteins | sample atmos_gasesAM2C__FD_203084 | JGI IMG/M metagenome (GOLD analysis project Ga0307469, IMG submission 203084) | Hardwood forest soil microbial communities from Morgan-Monroe State Forest, Indiana, United States - atmos_gasesAM2C_515 | ecosystem: Environmental > Terrestrial > Soil > Temperate forest...
CGGCGAGCTCGGCGAGGAGCCGGCGGACCTCGATGAGCCGGCGAGGCTCCTCGAGCTCGCGGCGGCGCTCAGGGAACTGCGGGCTGCGAAGCTGCTGCGGGCGTATCACGACCGTTCCGACGGCGGGCTTCTGGTCACGCTCATCGAGATGGCCTTCGCCGGGCACTGCGGCCTCGATGTCGCGCTGCCGGCTGCGCGCGGATCGGCCACGGCGCAGCTCTTCAGCGAAGAGCCGGGTGTGGTCGTGCAGATCCTCGCGGGCGATGAGCCGCGCTTCAGCGAGATCCTCGCGCGGCACAACCTGAGCAAGGCGGCGCTCCGCCTCGGCGCACCGGCGACGGAGCTGCGCGTGCGGGTGCGGGTCGGCACGGCGCTGATCGATGAGGCCTGGTCGGATCTGAGGCGTGCCTGGTCAGAGACCTCGTGGCGCATGCGGCGGCTGCGCGATGACCCGCAGTGCGCCGACGAGGAGTTTGCCGCGCACAGCGCGGAAGCGGACTCGGGACTCACCGTCGATCTCAGCTTCGACCCCGAGGAGGACATCGCGGCCCCCTACGTCACGCGCGGCGTGCAGCCGCGGGTCGCGATCCTGCGCGAGCAGGGCGTCAACAGTCAGACCGAGACGGCGGCGGTGTTCGCCCAGGCGGGTTTCGAGCCGCACGACGTGCACATGACGGACCTGCTCTCCGGCGCGCGCACGCTCGATGGATTCAAGGGGCTCGTCGCCTGCGGGGGGTTCAGCTACGGCGACGTGCTCGGGGCGGGCGAGGGCTGGGCGAAGTCGATCCTGTACTCGGAAGGGGTCAGGGGCGAGTTCGAGCGCTTCTTCGCGCGCAGCGACAGCTTCGCGCTCGGCATCTGCAACGGCTGCCAGATGTTTGCGGCGCTCAAGAGCCTGATTCCCGGCACCGAGCACTGGCCGCGCTTCGTGCAGAACCGCAGCGAGCAGTACGAGGCGCGCTTTCCGCTGGTCGAGCTCCTGCCCTCGCCATCGGCGCTCCTCGAGGGGATGGCCGGTTCGCTGCTGCCGATCGCGGTGTCGCACGGCGAGGGGCGGGCGGAATTTACCTCACCCGCAGCGGCCGCGGCCTGCGCCGCGAGCGGACTCGTGGGATTCCGCTACGTGCAGCACGATCGCAGCCCCGCGAGCACTTATCCGGCGAACCCGAGCGGCACCCCGTTCGGCATCGCCGCGCTCTGCAACGCCGACGGGCGCGTCACCATCACGATGCCGCACCCGGAGCGCTCGTTCCGCTATCTGCAGAATTCCTGGCGGCCGCGCGAGGCGGGCAGCTACAGCGGCTGGATGCGGCTGTTCCGAAACGCCAGGCGATTCGTCGATTAATCGGGCGTTGGTGGTTCAGCTCGCCGACTGAAGCGGCGTGACCTTGTGGCTGCCGGTCTCGTCGAGGAAGAAGCGGCGCACCATGATGGCCTGCTGGAGGCGCCCCTTGCGTACGTAGGCCTCGTAGAGGAGGTCCTTCATGACCTCCAGCATGATCCCCGCCTGATAGCCATCGAGGAGCGGCAGGCTGGTGCGCGCGTCGAGCTCGGCGCCGAACAGCACGCTGCGCATGCGGGTGAAGAGATCCGGGGCGATGTCGGTGAGATCGCGCAGGCCGTTGAGCTCATCGAAGAGGCGCAGCTTTCCCGCTTCCCCGAGGTCCGCGAACATCGCCTGCGCCGTGCGCCGGCACATCGAGGCGAAGGCGTTGAAGGCGTCGTGCGTGAAGCAGGTGAGAGCTTCGCGGAACAGCGCCTCGACCTCCTCCGGAATGTAGGTGAAGCTGAATTTCTCCCGTGCGCGCTCCACCTCGGTGAACTGCGGCGAGAGCTCGATGCGCGCGGCGCCGTACACCCGCACGGTGAAGCGCAGGAAGATCGGCGCGTGGCAGGCGTCGCACAGGTACACGACCCCGAGCTGCTTGGGCCGATAGAGCTGCAGGTCCTCGAAGCGCGGCACGGCGCTCGGGGTGATGTGCGCGACCGTCTGGCAATGCGGGCAGGTCACCACCAGGTTCTTGTCCTGGTCGTGATGCAGGCGGCTCGCCGAGTCGATATACGACGACATATCCTTCATCGTGCGGCGCGGACTGTTGTTTTCGTGTCCCGCGCGCTGCGCCACCCCATGTTAACCGATCGTGCCGCGAGCCACCCCTGCGGGCGGAATGCGCTCCCCGGACGATGCCGCCTGATGCTTCGGATACGCCCCGACCGGTACGTTATGTCACAGGGCGGGAGGCGCGCGCGTAGGCGAGGATGCGCTCGGCGAGCGTGGCGTACTCGCCGCTGAAATGGTGGCCCTTGCCGACTTCTTCGCGCGCGAGGTTCGCGCCCGCCGGCAGCCCGGGGCAGATCGAATCCGACTCGCCCTCGCCGTAGATGCACAGCACCGGCAGGTGGGAGAGGGCCGCGACCTCAGGCCGCGTGGGCGGGCCGCCCTCATCGCTCCCGACCCAGCCGGCCACGCTCACCTCGAAGGAGGCGTTGGAGTCGATGCCGAGCAGGCTCACGCTCGCCACGCGCGCGCGCAGCTCCGGCGGCAGGCGATTCACCACGAAGGGCAGCACGTCGGCGCCGAAGGAGTACCCGACCAGGATGACGCGCTCCTTGCTCCACGCCGCGAGGTAGTGCCTCATGAGGCGCGCCACATCGCGCGCGGTCTCCTCCGGCGTGCGTGCGCTCCAGAAGTACTTGAGGGAGTTGAGCCCGACGGTCGGCACGCCGCTCGCCGCGAGCCGCGCCGCCAGCTCCTGGTCGAGGCCGGCCCAGCCGCCATCGCCGGTGAGCAGCACCGCGAGCTCGCCGGAGCTCCCCGAGGCGTGCACCTCCGTCACCGGCAGATCGCTGATCTCGGGCGGCCGCCCGGGCGCAGCCTCCAGCGGCGCCGTGAGCCGCGCGTAGGCGGCGCGAAACTGCGGCATCCAGTTGCGCTCGACCGAGAAGCCGTGACCGACGAGCGGCAGCCGCACCACCTCGGCGTTGGCCACCGAAGCTGCGAACTCATCGACCGCCTTCGCGCTGCAAACCTCGTCCTTCTGTCCCTGGAAGGCGATCCAGGGCTGCTGCAGCGTCGCCGCCGGCGCCAGCACCAGCTCGTGCTGCTTGTTGGGTGTGTAGTGCAGACCCGCGCCCGGGCAGAGCGCCGCGCCCGAGAAATCCTGGTCCGCACAGAACCCGAGGCTGAGCGCGCCGGCGAACGTTCCGGGCGGCGATTGCGCCAGCGCCCCATACACGACCGTGGCGCCCGAGGAATAGCCGACCAGCACCGGCACCCGATACTCGCGCGCACCGATCTCTTTCTGCACCTGGTGACTCAATGCCTCGAAGTCCACCGCGATCATCTGGCAGGGCGCGTCCGGCTTCGCCGCCGCCTCGCCGAGCTTCGCGAGGTAATGGCGGATGTCGGCGCCGATCACCACCGCGCCCTGATCGCGCAGTGCCTTCGCCATGTTGATGACCCCGAGCTCCCAACCGCCATCGCCCGAGAGGAACATCGCGACGCTCTTTGGTTTCCCCTCGGGGATGTAGACGCTCACCGTGCCGAAGCGCCCGGCTGCCAGGTGCGCATCCGCCCCATCGGATGCCGCGGCCGGCTTGCGGGGCCTGGCGGGGGCGTCGGCGGCGAGCACGGGCCCCGCGCCGAGGAGCACGCAGATCACGACGGTCAGGATGCGGGTCATCGCGCGAACAGCTCCTTCATTCCTCCGGCGATCAGCGTCGAGACGTCGATCAGCACGCGCGGCAGCGCGATGCCGCCGCGCGCGACCAGATAGCGCGGCTCCCAGGCCGGGTCGAACTTCGCCTTGTAGCGGCGCAGCCCCTCGAAGTTATAGAAGTGCTCGCCGTGACGGAAGATGAAGTTTCCGACCCGGTGCCAGGCGGGCGCCAGCGGGTGCGCTTCGAGGCCCGAAAGCGGCGCCATACCGAGATTGAAGTGGCGGAAGCCCGCACGCTGTCCCCAGAGCATGAGCTCGATGAAGAGGTAATCCATCGCGCCGCGCGGGGCCTCGGGGCCGAAGCGCATGAGGTCGACCGAGAGCTCGGCCTTCGTTCCGGTCGTCCAGAGGTTGGCGAAGGCCACCGGCGAGCCTTCAGCGCGCACCAGCGCGAGCGGAAACTGCTCGAGGTACTGCGGCGAGAATGCCCCCACCGAGAAACGCTTCTCGCCGGTCGATTTGTTCGAGAGCCAGGAATCGGAGATGCGCTTGAGCGAGGGAAGGAGCGCGGCGACGCCGTCCGGGGGCACGACCTCGAAGCTCGCGCCGTCGCGCTGCGCGCGCCGGTACGCCTGGCGCAGTTCCGCGCGCGCGCTTCCCTCGAGCGAGAACTTCTCGAGCGGCACGCGCGCCTCCTCACCGATCTTGAGCGCGGCGAGCCCCAGGTCGACGTAGAGCGCAAGACGGTCGGCACACACCTGGTAGAAGACCGTGTCGCAGCCGTGATGGTCGGACATCTCGCGCAGCCGCCACACCAGCTCCTCGGCGCCCTCACGCGCACCCACCGGATCGCCGAGCGCGATCCAGCTGCGTCCGGCGATCTGGTACATCACGAAGGCCGTTCCCGCCTCGTTGAAGAGGAGGCGCTTGTCCCCGGTGAGCGCTGCGTTCGCCACCGTGACGTCGCAGCGCTCGATCAGCGCCCGCGCCCGTGCCAGCTCCTCGGCCCCGGCGACCGCGGGCTCGGGGCGCGCCGGCCGCAGCACGTTGAGCAGCACGTAAGCCGTGCCGAGCACCACGATCGAGAGCGAGGCGCGCAGCATGCGCGGCGCGTTGCCATCGAGCGCAAAGGTCCACCAGAGCTCGTGCGAATACGGAAGGTGCCGGTAGGAGATGACCCCGAGCCAGATCGCGAGCGCGACCACTCCGGTGATGCTCGCCACCCACACCGGCGTGAAGCGCTCGGAGAGGATCGCCGTCGGCCGGTAGAAGGCGCGCCGGCCGAGTACCAGCACCAACAGCACGAGGGTGAGCAGCGTCGCCTCTTCGAAGTCGAGGCCCTTCAGGAGCGAGGCGAAGATGCCGCCGAGCAGCAGCCAGACGGTGATGTGATAGGCGGCCTCGACGCGGCGGAACAGGGCGCGGGAGAGCACCAGGAGTCCCAGCCCGATGACGCTGCCCGCCAGGTGCGAGAGCTCGAGCACCGCCAGCGGCAGGAAGCGGTCGAGGAATGCGAGCCGCTCCTCGATCGCCGGCGTCGCCCCCGAAAAGAGCAGCAGCGCGCCGGCGAGGAAGGTGAGCGCGCCCGCCACCTGCGGCACGACCGGCGCGATGTAGACGGACGCCAGCTCCTGGGCCCAGGCGATGCGGGTCCGCTGCGCTGCGATCTCCTTGGAGCCGAACAGCGCCGTGCCGAAGATCAGCGGCACGAGGTAGTAGACGGCGCGGTAGGCGAGGAGCGAGCCGAGCAGTGCATCCGGCGGTATTCCCGGGAGCGTCAGCAGCATCACCGCCTCGAAAACGCCGACCCCGCCCGGCACGTGGCTGATGATTCCGGCGATGACCGCCAGCGCGTAGGTGCCGAGAAAGGGCACGAAACCAATGTGCGCCCCGGCTGGCAGGAGCGACCAGAGCACTGCGCAGGACAACGACAGGTCGATGACCGAGAGGGCGAGCTGCGCCAGTCCGATCGCCGGGCCCGGGGCGCGCAGCGCCCAGCCGCGCAGCTCGAGCGTGCCGCGCGCGAGAGTCGCCCACACGGCGTAGAGCGCCACGGCGCCGAGCAGCACGAGGCCTGAGAGCAGCGCCCAGTTGCGATGCAGGTGCAGGATCTGGGTCGCGTGAGTCGGCGACAGGAACAGCGACAGCCCCGCGATGGTGGCGAGCCCGATGCCGAGCGAGAGGCTGCAGAAGGCGGAGATCGTCGCCACATCGACCGCGGTCACGCCCGCCGTGGCATAGAGGCGGAAGCGGATGGCGGCGCCGGTGAAGGCGGAGAAGCCGAGCGTATGGCCGAAGGAGTAGGCGATGAAGGAGGTGAAGAGGATCCGCGGGTAGGCGATGGCGCGGCGCAGATACGCGAGCGCCAGCACGTCGTAGTTCGAGAGCACCCAGTAGCTCACCGCGGTGAAGCCGAGCGCCGCGAGCACCTGGCGGCGCGGGATGGCGTGCAGGTGCTCGAGGACGCTGCGCGGGTGCAGGTGGGCCAGCTCGCGGTGCAGGATCAGCACCACCGCGGTGAACACCAGGAGAGCCGCGATCGGTCCCACCCAGCGCCGGCGGCTCCGGTCCTCTGCCAGATCCTCCTGCGATGGTCTCGGCGCTGACAAGACTGCGCGGCGCCTCCGTCAGCGCGTGAGCGGCTTATACCTGATGCGATGAGGCTGCAGCGCCTCATCGCCGCGGCGGCGCTGAAAGTCGGCGACGTACTCCTGGTAGTTCCCCTCGAACCACACGACCTGCGAGTCGCCCTCGAAGGCGAGGATGTGGGTCGCGATGCGGTCGAGGAACCAGCGGTCGTGGGAGATCACGACGGCACAGCCGGGGAATGCAAGCAGCGCTTCCTCGAGCGCCCGCAGGGTCTCGACGTCGAGGTCGTTGGTGGGCTCATCGAGCAGCAGCACGTTGCCGCCGGCGCGCAGCACCTTGGCGAGATGCACGCGGTTGCGCTCGCCGCCGGAGAGATCGCCGATCAGCTGCTGCTGCTGGGCGCCCCTGAAGTTGAAGCGGCCGACGTAGCCGCGCGAGGAGGTCTCGTAGCCCCCGACCCTGATCATGTCGAGGCCGCCCGAGATCTCCTGCCAGACGGTTTTCCTGTCATCGAGCGTCTGGCGCGACTGATCGACGTAGGCGAGGCGCACCGAAGGGCCGACGCGAATCTCGCCCGCGTCGGACTTCTCCGCACCGGTCAGCATGCGGAACAGCGTGGTCTTGCCGGCGCCGTTGGGTCCGATGATGCCGACGATCCCGCCGCGCGGCAGGTTGAAGGACAGCTTGTCGATCAGCAGGCGCTCGCCGTAGGCCTTGCGCAGTCCCTCGACCGCGATCACGAGGTCGCCCAGACGCTCGCCGGGCGGGATGTAGATCTCGTTGGTCTCGTTGCGCTCCTGGAACTCACGCGAGGCGAGCTCCTCGTAGCGCTGCACGCGCGCCTTGCTCTTCGCCTGGCGCGCCTTGGGGTTCTGCCTCACCCACTCGAGCTCGTGTGCCAGCGCCTTGCGCAGCGCCTCCTGCTCGCGCTCCTCGAGCGCCAGGCGTTGCTCCTTCTGCTCGAGCCAGGAGGAGTAGTTGCCGTGCCAGGGGTGCCCAAAGCCGCGGTCGAGCTCGAGGATCCACTCGGCGACGTTGTCGAGGAAGTAGCGATCGTGCGTGACGGCGATCACGGTGCTCGGATATTCCTCGAGATAGCGCTCGAGCCAGGCGATCGATTCGGCGTCGAGATGGTTGGTCGGCTCATCGAGCAGCAGCATGTCGGGCGCCGAGAGCAGCAGGCGGCAGAGCGCAACGCGGCGGCGCTCGCCGCCCGAGAGCGTGCCGATGCTCGCTTCCCACGGCGGCAGGCGCAGCGCGTCGGCGGCGATCTCGAGCTTACGCTCGAGCTCCCAGCCGCCGCACGACTCGATCGCATCCTGGAGCTTCCCCTGTCGCTCGAGGAGCTTGTTCATCTCCTCCTCGGAAACGTCCTGCGCAAAGCGCTCGCTGAGTGCCATGAACTCCTCGAGCTGGCGGAAGGTCTCGCCGAGGCCTTCCATGACGGTGGTGCGCACGTCGCGTGAGGCATCGAGCTGTGGCTCCTGCGGCAGGAAGCCGATGCGGATGCCGCTCTGTGGGCGCGCCTCACCGTCGAAGTCCTTGTCGATCCCCCCCATGATCCGTAGCAGCGATGACTTGCCGGCGCCATTCAGGCCGAGCACGCCGATCTTGGCGCCGGGGAAGAACGACAGGCTGATGTCGCGCAGGATCACCCGCTTGGGTGCGACCACCTTCGAGACGCGGTTCATCGTGTAGATGTATTGAGCCATGGAGCTTCCGGCGGCAGGGGGTGGCGCGATTATACGGGGCGAGGCGCGGGCGGCGTCCTTGAGCGACATTCCCGCTGTGTTAGGCTCCTCCCACGGGGTTTTCGAGAGGCTCGGGGCGCGTATGAACACGGGCGTCGGGGTGGTGGTGAGCGAGCGGCTCGCCCGTTACAGCTTCGGTGACGGCCACCCGTTTGGCCCCGACCGGCTCGCCGCCTTCATGCGCGAATACGAGGCACGCGGCCTCGACCATCGCGTGCAGGTGCTCGAGCCGCGCACCGCCTCCGAGGAGGAGCTGCGCGCCTTCCATAGCCGCGCCTACCTCGACTTCGTACGCGAACGCTCCGCGAGCGGCACCGGGCTGCTCGACGCCGGCGACACGCCGGCGTTCCGCGGCGTGTATGAGGCGGCCGCGGGTGTCGTCGGGGCGACGCTCGCGGCGATGGAGGCGATCATGCGCGGCGAGTGCCGCCGCGCCTTCGTGCCCATCGCGGGGCTCCATCACGCGGCGCGCGAGCGCGCCGCGGGCTTCTGCGTCTTCAACGACTGCGGCGTCGCGATCGAGCTCCTGAAGCGCGCGGGCCTGAAGCGCGTCGCCTACGTCGACATCGACGCGCACCACGGCGATGGAGTGTTCTACGCTTTCGAAGACGACGCCGCGGTGGTATTCGCCGACCTCCACGAGGACGGCCGCTACCTCTATCCCGGCACGGGCGCGAGCGGCGAGATCGGGCGCGGCGCCGCCGCCGGCATGAAGCTCAACGTCCCGCTGCCGCCCGGGGCCGACGACTCGGTCTTCGCGCAGGCATGGCCGCGCGTGCTCAAGCACCTCGAGGGCTTCGAGCCGGAGTTCATCATCCTGCAGTGCGGGGCCGACAGTCTCGAGGGAGATCCGATCACGCACCTGCGCCTCTCGGCCCGCTCGCACGGGCTGGCGGCGCGCTCGCTCAAGGAGCTGGCGGATCGCCTGGGCCACGGCCGCGTGCTGGCGCTCGGGGGCGGGGGTTACAACCGCGGCAATCTCGCCCAGGCCTGGAACGCGGTGCTGGAAAACCTGTTGTAACACCGCGGCTGTCGCGAGGGTTCTGCTTACCAAGCGCCATCTGACAAGGGCGGCGGCGGGGCCCTTCCGGTACAATTCGCGGCCCGTTTCCGCGTGCCTCTCAATCACCCCGCACCACCATGTTCCGCACCGACGAGACCATCGCAGACTTCGATCCCGAGCTCGCCAGGGCCCTCGAGGGCGAGCGCCGCCGCCAGGAGGACCATGTCGAGCTGATCGCGTCCGAGAACTACACCAGCCCGCGGGTGCTGGCGGCGCAGGGCTCGGTGCTCACCAACAAGTACGCCGAAGGCTATCCCGGCAAGCGCTACTACGGCGGCTGCGAGTACGTCGACGTGGCCGAGCAGCTGGCGATCGACCGGGCGAAGGAGCTCTTCGGCGCAAGCTACGCCAACGTGCAGCCGCATTCGGGCTCGCAAGCGAACGCCGCAGCCTATTTCGCGCTCGTGCCGCCCGGGGAAACGATCCTCGGCATGAGCCTCGACCACGGCGGCCACCTGACGCATGGCGCCAGGGTCAACTTCTCCGGCAAGTTCTTCCGCGCCTTCCAGTACGGCATCCGTCCCGAGAACGGCGAGATCGACTACGCCCAGGTGCAGCGCCTCGCCGAGGAGCACCGGCCGAAGATGATCGTCGCCGGCTTCTCCGCCTACTCGCGCGTCATCGACTGGGCGCGCTTCGGGAGCATCGCGCGCGAGGTCGGCGCCTACTTCGTGGTGGACATGGCGCACGTCGCGGGACTCGTGGCGGCCGGGCTCTACCCCAATCCCCTGCCGCACGCCGACGTCGTGACTACCACGACCCACAAGACGCTGCGCGGCCCGCGCGGCGGGCTGATCCTCTCGAGCGCCAGCGAGGAGATCACGAAGAAGCTCAACTCGATGGTGTTTCCCGGGATGCAGGGCGGCCCGCTGATGCACGTCATCGCCGCCAAAGCGGTGGCGCTCAAGGAAGCGCTGCAGCCCGAGTTCAAGGACTACCAGCGCCAGGTGCTCGCCAACGCGCGCGCGCTGGCGGCGCGGCTGGCGAAGAACGGCTACCAGATCGTCTCCGGCGGCACCGACAATCACCTCTTCCTCATGAGCCTCGCCGACCGCAACATCACCGGCAAGGACGCGGACGCGGCGCTCGGGCGAGCCAACATCACCGTCAACAAGAACGCCGTGCCGAACGACCCGCGGCCACCCATGGTGACGAGCGGCCTGCGGCTCGGCTCGCCCGCCTCGACGACCCGCGGCTTCAGGGAGCGCGAGGTCGAGCAGGTGGCGGACTTCATCACCGAGGTGCTGGACGCGGAAGGCGCGGCGGCGGCGATCGAGCGCGTGCGCCCGCAGGTGCTCGAGCTCTGCCGGCGCTTCCCGGTCTACGGCGGTTGAGCGACCGCGCCTCTTAAAGCCGCATGCACTGCCCCTTCTGCGGCCACGAAGAGACCAAGGTGAACGACTCGCGGCTCGCCGGCGAGGGGCGGCAGATCCGCCGCCGCCGCGAGTGTCTGAAATGCGGCGAGCGCTTCACGACCTTCGAGACCGCCGAGCTCGTCATGCCGGTGGTGGTGAAGGGCGACCGCGCCCGTGAGGCCTTCGATGAGGCGAAGCTCCGCGCCGGAATGGAGAAGGCGCTCGAGAAGCGCCCGGTGCCGCGTGAGCAGCTCGACGAGGCGGTGAGCCGCATCGTCCACCAGGTGCGTGTTCTCGGCGACCGCGAGGTGTCGGCGCGCGCGATCGGCGAGCTCGTCATGGAGGAGCTCAGGCATCTCGATGAGGTGGCGTACGTGCGCTTCGCCTCGGTCTATCGCCAGTTCGAGGACGTGCAGGCGTTTCACGACGAGATCGAGCGGCTGCGGGCGGGACGCCCGGCGACGCCGCCCGCCCACCGCCAGCCGCCCGCACACAAGCGCCGCGCCGGGCGCGCCGCGAGCCGCGACCAGCTGCCGCTCCTGCCCGGGGAGGGCGATGAGGAGCCGGGCACCGGCGGCAAACAGTAGGAGTCCGATCGCCGATGTTCTCCGACTTCGACCGCACCGCGATGCAGCGCGCACTGGAGCTCGCCGCGCGCGGCCTCGCGACGACGCACCCGAATCCGCGCGTCGGCTGCGTCATCGCGCGCAAAGGGCGTGTGCTCGCGGAGGGCTGGCACGAGCGCGCCGGCGAGAGCCACGCCGAGGTCGCGGCTCTCGCCGCGGCCGGCACACAGGCCGCGGGCGCGACGGCGTACGTGACGCTCGAGCCCTGCAGCCACCACGGGCGCACGCCGCCGTGCGCGGATGCGCTCATCGCGGCGAAGGTGGCGCGCGTGGTCTACGCCGTGGCGGATCCCAACCCGCAGGTCAGCGGCCGCGGGGCGGCGCGTCTCAAAGACGCCGGCATCGCGGTAGCGGAGGGACTGCTCGCAGACGAGGCAACCGATCTCAATGCAGGGTTTCTCAAACGCATGCGCACCGGCCGGCCGTGGGTGCGGGTGAAGCTCGCGGCGAGCCTCGACGGGCGCACGGCGCTCGCGAACGGGGCGAGCCGCTGGATCAGCGGCGAGGCGGCGCGCGAGGACGTACAGCACTGGCGCGCCCGAAGCTCCGCGGTCCTCACGGGCGTCGGCACCGTGCTCGCCGACGATCCGCGGCTCGACGTGAGGCTTCCCGGTGAGGCGGGCGAGGAGCCATGGCAGCCGCTGCGGGTGGTGCTCGACAGCTCGCTGCGCACGCCCCCCGGGGCGCGGCTGTTCACCGTTCCGGGCGAGGTGCTGATCGTGACGGCCGTGCCGGCCTCCGACCCGGAGTGGGAGGCGCGCTGCGCCCCGCTCGCAGCCGCAGGCGCGCGCATCGAGACGCTGCCCGCGGTGGGCGATCGGGTGCCGTTGCCGGCCGTGCTCGACCGGCTCGGCGAGCTCGAGACGAACGAGCTGCAGGTCGAGGCCGGTCCGACGCTCGCCGGCGAGCTGTTGCGCCAGGAGCTCGCCGATGAGCTGCTGCTCTACGTGGCGCCGAAGCTCCTCGGCCCCTCGGCGCGGCCGCTGCTTGCGTTCCCGGAGCTCGACGCGCTCGAGGCAGCTCCCGCGTTTGCGATCGCGGAAGTTGCGCGGGTGGGCGATGACCTGCGGCTGCGGCTCAAGCCCCGCACGTCGGGCGGCACGGAAACTCAAAGGGAGTAGCCTTGTTCACCGGGATCGTTCAGGACCTGGGTCATGTCGCCGGACGCGAGAGCCGCGGCGGTGACCTGCATCTGGTCATCGCATTCACGCAGCTCGATGAGGCACGCGTCGGTGTCGGCGACAGCGTCTGCGTGCAGGGCTGCTGCCTCACGGTGACGGGTCGCGCCGGCGGCAGCTTCTCGGCCGATCTCTCGCGCGAGACGCTCGCGCTCACGACCCTCGGCACCCTCGCGGTCGGCGCGGCGGTGAATCTCGAGCCCTCGCTGCGCGCCGGCGACGTGCTTGGCGGTCACCTCGTGTCGGGGCACGTGGACGGCGTCGCCCGGGTGACGAGCGTGGAATCCGACGCACGATCGCGGCGCCTCACCATCGAGGTGCCGCCCGAGCTCGCGCGCTACATCGCACGCAAGGGCTCGGTGACCCTCGACGGCGTGAGCCTGACCGTGAACGAGGTCGCCGGCGCGAGTTTCGGCGTCAACATCATCCCGCACACCCAGGCAGTGACGACGCTCGGGGCACTGGCCGCGGGCGCCGCGGTCAATCTGGAAGTGGATCAACTCGCCCGCTATGTCGAGCGGCTGCTCACACCGGGAACATGAGGCCGTGCGTTGCCGTTCTCGGCCGATCGACCGACCGTAGCGCTTCCGGTGTAGCCTCAAAATGATGGCGCCGTTCCCCCGATTCCGCCGACGCCCCCTGTGCTGGGCACTGCTCGCGCTGCCGGCGCTGCTGCTGCGCGCGCTGATTCCCCCGGGGTTCATGCCGGTCGCCGGGGAGCAGGGATTCGGCGTCGAATTCTGCCCCGACGCGGCCGCCCTGCCGCCCGGCATCGCAGCCGCCTCGGCCGGGCATGCGCATCATCACCACGCGCACACCGGAGGCGCGGGCCACGGCGACGATCCGGGCTCCGCATTGCATCACGCGCCGTGCCTGTTCGCCGCGAGCGCGACGCTGGCGACCGCGCCCGTCGACGCAGTGCCGCTCGCGGCACCGCCGGGGGGCGACGGGCTCGGCGAGCGCGTTCGCACCGGACAACTCTTCCCTGCGACC
>Ga0307469_10000601_pt1 | contig 13212 bp, 10 predicted proteins | sample atmos_gasesAM2C__FD_203084 | JGI IMG/M metagenome (GOLD analysis project Ga0307469, IMG submission 203084) | Hardwood forest soil microbial communities from Morgan-Monroe State Forest, Indiana, United States - atmos_gasesAM2C_515 | ecosystem: Environmental > Terrestrial > Soil > Temperate...
GTGTTACGGCCTCGGCGTCTCACGTGCCGTCGCCGCCATCGTGGAGTCCCACCACGACGAGCGCGGGATAGCGTGGCCGCGCTCCGTCGCACCGTTCCAGGTTTCGGTGATCGCGATCGCGAAGGATGTCGATGTCGCTCCGCTCGTCGACGGCATCGACGCGCTCATCGACGACCGCGACGGTGTGTCCGCCGGCGTGAAGTTCGCGGACGCCGATCTGATCGGATGCCCGCTGCAGGTCGTCGTCGGGAAGACGTTCACGGCATCGGGAAAGCTCGAGACGAAGATCCGCGCGACGGGCGAGCGTTTCGAGATCGATGCGACACCGGACGCCGTCCGCGCGGCGCTCGAGCGCTGCCCTTAACCGGACAGACGCTTCGGCAGGATCGCGCCGGCGACTTCGGCCGCCACTTTGAGCCCGCGGAAGAGCACCGGCTGGTTCTCGATGGGAGCGATGACCTTCACGACGCCCTGGTCGGCTTCGGCCGTTTCGAGTCCATTGGCGGAGAGCAGGTCGAGCATCCGATTGTTCTCGGCGAGCACTTCGGCCGTGAACGTTTTGAGTCCGGCGCCGCGCGCGACCTCGCGCATGCGCTGGAGCAACGCAGTGCCGAGTCCGACGTGCTGGTAGTCGTCGCGCACGACGACGGCCGCCTCGGCGACGCCCGGCTCGTTCACGTCGAACCGTCCGACGCCGACGATCTCATCGCCGTCGATCTCGGCGACGATCGCGAAGCGACGGTGGAAGTCGACGTTCGCGAGATATTCGGCTTCGGCCGGCGTGAGCTGTGGCTTCGGTCCGAAGAACCGGAAGTACTGCGACTCGAAGGACAGATGGTTGTGCAGGTCGATCAGACGTTCTGCGTCGGACGGATCGATCGGACGCAGAACGGCCGTTCGTCCGTCGCGGAGCGCGATCTTCTCGTGTATCAGTCGTGAGGGGCGCATGAGGCGCATCCTAGCGCCGCCCGGTAGCAGAGAAGTTAACGATTGGTGAAGCCCTGCTGTGGAGCCGCCGAGGGGAATCGGACCCCTGACCTACGCCTTACCATGGCGTCGCTCTGCCGACTGAGCTACGGCGGCGTGAAACCCGTCAAGGATAACTACCCGGCGGCACAGGGTCCGGTGGAGACGACCGACGAACCCCGCGAAGCGATGCGGGACGCGACCGACGCGCTCGTGAGCGCGTAGCCCGTGCTCGGATCGCGCGACGAGCGCGCGAACACGACGCCCACGACGGTTCCCGCGGTGTTCACGAGCGGGCCCCCGGAATTCCCCGGGCGAACCGTCGCCTGGAGTTCGTAGACATCGCGCGCAGTGAGGGTCTGCCCGTAGATGTCTCGTCCGACGGCGGTCTCCTCGCGAAGGACAACGGCGGGACCCGTCGTCAGCGGGCCGCCACCGGGATAGCCGAGGACGGCGCCGTTGGTTCCGCGTCCGACCGTCCCTGCGTCCATCGCGAGCGGTACATCGCCGAGCCCCGACACGTGGAGCACCGCGATGTCGAGCTTCGGATCGAAGAACACGGGATACGCGGGGTGCGTGCCGGCGCGATCGTCGACGGTCTCACCGCTCTCGCCGGCGACGACGTGCGCGTTCGTCACGATCGTGTTGCGCGCGATGACGAAACCGGAACCCGAGATGATCTCGCCACACGCTTCGCCGACGACCTTCACCGTCGACGGCGACGCCTTCGCGACGGCCGCCCTGATCGCGGGATCGCTCGGCGGCGGGAGCGGCGACGCCGACGGCGGTTCGAACTCGGCGAAGACGTTCGGGAAACCGGCCGGGTCCAGCACGCGCTGGATGCGCGAGAAGATCGACGGCGCCGGCGGCATAACGTCGTTCAGGCCGTGCAGGATCGCGGAGCGTTGGATCGCCGACGTCAGAGCGGGCACGGGAAGCGTCGAGAGCATCGACGCGATGAGCCATGTGGCGAGGAGACTTGCGACACCGCCGACGAGCGCGCCGAGACCGGCGTTCGCGCTCGCCACGGTCTTGCTCCGTGTGCGCGCGATGAGCCTCGCGCTGATCGTGCGTCCGACGGCGCTCAGAGCGCCCGAGACACCGAAGACCGTCGCCGCGGCGACCAGCGCTCGCATCCCGGGTCCCGTGACGAGCCGTGAGGTCGTCGGCGCGAGCGCCGCGCCGAGCGCGAGTCCGCCCCAGAGTCCTGCGAACGAGGCGATCTGGACGGCAGCGCCGACTCGCACGCCGTGAACGATCGCGGTGGCGAGCACCAGGAGGATCAGCAGATCGACGATGGTCACAGCGATGTCCCGAGCGTCGAGGTCTTCAGTCCGGTGCGTGTGATGTACGAGACGATCTCGGGAACGGCAGCGATCGTGTCGTCATGCGATCCCGGTGCCGAGTAGGTGTCGGCGTCGTGCAGCAGGACGATCTCGGATCCACGCAGGTCGTTCGTCGCACCGTCGACGATCGAATGCACCGTCGCGCGCGCTTCCCAGTCGCGCGTCCACCGCGACCACAGCACCGGACGCATCCCGAGCGCACGGCTCGCCGTCCACGACGCGAGATTGAAGACGCCGTACGGCGGCCGGAAGAACGACGGCCGGACGCCGCACGCGTCCTCGATCGTTACGCGCGCGCGTCGGAGATCGTCGTACGTGTCACGCGGTGGACGTGCGAGATGGTTGCGGTGGACGTACCCGTGGCATGCGACCTCGTGGCCACGCCGGACGATCTCCTCGGCGACGCGTCCGTTGCGCCGCACCTGCTCGCCGACGAGGAAGAACGTCGCCCGTGTTCCCGTGTCATCCAGCACGTCGAGGAGCTTCGGCGTCGCGACGGGATGGGGCCCGTCGTCGAACGTCAGCACGACGGCGGACGGATCGCGCGTCGTCGTCGTCACGCGGAACAGTGACCGTCCGAAGGGCGTGAGGGCCAGCGCCGGAGCGGCGTACGCGCCGTACCCGAGGACGCCGAGCGTGCCGACTCGCCACACTGGGCGCGTGATCATCTCCTTGCTGCTCGTCGCGGGGTCGGCGGGATGCTACAACGCCGGCGTCGTCCTCCAAGCGTCAGCCGCGCGCCGTTCGGACCCGTCAGGCGCCCTTCGACCGTCGCTCTTCCTGCGCCTCCTCCATGCCCGGAACTTCGTCCTCGGAACCGCGCTCGACGCGACGGGGTGGATCTTGCAGGTGCTCGCACTGACGCGGGCCGCCCTGACGTTCGTGCAGCCCGCGCTCGGCATGGGGATCTTCTTGCTGCTGGCCTTCGCGTGGTTCGGCCTCGACGAGCAGCCGCGCACCGCCGACATCGTGGCAGCGGCCGCGCTCGCGGCCGGTATCGCGATGATCACCGTTCGCGCTCCGGCGCTTGGCCACACGATCAACTGGTCGCACGCCGCCGTTCCCGTGGTCCTGCTCACCGCCGTCGCGATCGTCCCCTACGTGCTTCGCATGCGCGACCGTCCGGTCGCTCTCGCCATCGCGACGGGCGCGGCGTTCGCGATCACCGGATTGACGAGCGAGATCGTCTCTCAGGGACTCAACCAGGGGCGTCCGATGTTGATCGTCGGCGGCCTCGTGCTCAGCGTCGCGTTCGGACTCCTCGGATTCCTCGCGCAGACGAGCGCGCTCATGTCCGGGCGCGTGACTTCCGTCGTTCCGATCGTGATGCTGCTCGACAGCGCCGTGCCGGTCGCGCTCGCACCGTTCGTCTTCGGGGAACGATGGCCGTCAGGCCCCGGACGTGCCGCTGTTCTCGTCGCGGGCCTCGTCCTCGCGATCGCCGGGGCAGCGGGGCTCGCGCGTTCGCCGCACGTCGGACGCGTCCGGGAGCGCGCGTCAGGCGTGTGAAGCCGTTCGCGCCGCGAGGAGTTGCGAAACATCGACGACGCGTAGATCGCGCTCGGCCGCGGCGCGGAGCAACTGACGGACGCGCTGCACACCGTCCGGTCGTGAGAGATCGATGACGAAGATCTCTCCGCGACGGATCGTACGCATCGCCCGATCGCTCGCGCCGATCGCACCGAGCACCGGCCGGACGTGCGACGCGGCGAGGACCTGTCCGAGCGTCAGCCGTCCGCCGACCGGCATCGAGTAGCGCGGCGACACGCCGGTGATGACCCGGAGTCCTTCGTTCGCGCGGCGATACTTCCGGACGGCCATGGGGATCAACAGCGTTTCGCCGTCGCCGCCGTTGCCGATCTCGTTTCCACCGCTGATGAGCGTGCGAACGATAGATGGATGTTCGCTCGCGTCTTCAAACGATACGAAGAACGTCGCGTTCGCATCGTCGCTGCGCAGGAGCGACAGGGTTTCGTGTTCGTGCGCAAGGTCGCGTCCGAATCGGATGCAGAGCGCTACGTCCTGCGCTTGACCGCCGGGTTGCACGAGCGGCCTGCGTAGCAGGTTGCTCGTCTCCGCGACTCCGACACGTGTCGTCGTCAGCGCCGGGATCAGACACGCGACGAGCACCGCGACGGCGGCACGCCGGCGTCGCGGTGCGGGGGCCGGACGAAGCGCCGTGAGGACGTCGGCGCAACGCGGTCCGTCGAACATGCGCGCGGCCCGCGCGACCTGCAGTGGCCGCGGATCGTCCCGCATCGCTTCGAGCGCGGAGGTCAGTTCAGCCGCCGAGCGTGCGTACGTCAAGAGGCCGCACGCATCCATGTATGCCGCGTTGTCGCGACCGTGGCCCGGGATCGGCTCGTGGATGAGCACGGGAACCCGCGACGCGAAGGCTTCGAGACAGGTAAGTCCAGGCGCATTCACGATCACGGCGTCGCAGGCGGCGACGACCGCAGGCATGTCGTCGGTGTAGCCGAGCACGATCGTTCCGTCCGGCGCACTCGCTTCGAGCGAGGCGCGGAGCTCGTCGTTGTGTCCGGTGACGACGACGGGGCGCCAGCCTGCGTCCGCGCACGCGCGAGCCGTGTCGTCCGCGTGACCCGTTCCCCAGGCACCGCCGACGACGGCGACGGCGCGATCGTCAGGCGTGAGCCCGAGCGCATCGCGCGCAACGGCGCGATCGCTCCGTCCGAACGCCGGGTCGACCGGCGGTCGCACGGCGAACGTCGGCGCTTTGGTCAGCGGTGCGAATGCGTCGGCGCTCCGCTCGTCCATCGTGAGGTGCGCGTCGAGCCGCGGGTAGCACCACATCGGATGCGGCGCGAGATCGGTGATCACCGCCGCCGCGGGGACGCGGAGCCGTCCTTGACGCCTGAGGCGCGACAGCATGGCGCCGGCGAGGTGGTAGGTCGTCACGATGACGCTCGGCTGGACCTCGTCACAGAGCTTGCGGATGCTCCGCGCGCCGATGAAACCCGGCAGCCACTTTCCGAACCGGGACGGCAGGCGCCGCTTGAGCAGGCGGTACATCAGCTCGTAGCTCCAGGGGGCGTGGCGGAGCTGGAACCGGTAGCCGCGGACGATCACCCACTCCACCCACCGTCCGGACCGGCGCAAGGCGTTCGCGACGACGGTTGCGTACCCGAGGTCTTCGAGCTCGCGGGCGACGGCGCGAGCCGCGGCGTCGTGTCCACCGCCGACGGGGGCAGTGAGGATGAGCGCGACCGGCCGGTGAACTGGACGCATTCCCGCTCGCGGAGCTTACCCGGCGGGAACGACCGGAGCCGGTGATCTCCGCGCCACCGCGGCCCGGACACGGCAATGGGGCAGTGACTCGCGGAGCGACCGGAGATCGCGATACGCGTCGCTCGTGTCGCCGCGACTCTTCGTGACGATCTCGAAGACGCGTACGGCCGCTGCGACATCGCGGAGATGGCGTGCGTAATGTCCCGTGGCGTTGTCCGCGATCGTCCGACGGACGCGCGCGAGCCGCGCCATCGCGACGTCCTCGGTGATCACGTTGTGGTGGAAGTCGAGCAGGACGTGCGGGATCGAATGGGCGGCCGCGCACAGCGCCACGTGTGCATCCGCGTCCTGGTCGCTCGACGCCAGGGCCGCTTCGCGGCACGCGGCACCCATCACGAGTAACAACGCAGCGGCCACGTAGCGCTTCATCAGAACGCCCACAACGCGAGTGCGTACCGGGAGAACAGATAGGCCTGGAGTGCGCAACAGACGCCGACGACGCTCCAGAAGGCGGCGCGGTTCTTGAGCTTGTACGCGAGGATCATGGGGATCGGATACAGCGCGAGGATGTAACGCGGCAGGCTGATCAAGCGCGATTCCATCAACGAGAGGCCGAGGGCCGTCCAGGCGAAGATGTGGTCCGACAGTCGCATCCGGCGCCACCCCCAGATCATCACGCCGACCGCGAGTGCGAGTGCGCCGAGCCGCGCCGGATAGACGAACCAGAACCACGTCCCCGTCGCCCTCGGATAGACGATCTGACTCCATGCTTGGAAGATCGGGCGCCACGGCCATACCGCGTGCTGGAACCAGGGCCTGCCTTTTTCCGCGACGAGGAAGTGCAGCGGATCGCCGTACGCGCTTGCGTTGATGGCGAGATAGGTGACGAATCCCATCAGGCCGACGCTGATCGCCGCGAGGCGTTTGATCTGTTCGCGCATGTTCGTCAGCGGCCAGAGCGCTTCGACGGCGAGCGCGGGCAGCACGGCCAGACCGACGAGCCGCGATGCGGTCGCCATCGCCGCGAACAAACCGGCTGCGGCCCAGTGCTTCGTCCGGCCCGCGTAGAGCGCGGCGAGGACGGAGAAGAGGAAGATCCCTTCGGAGTAGGGCGCCGCGAGGAAGTACGCCGTCGGGAACGCGAAGAGCAGGATGGCCGCGCGGTTCGCTTCCTCGGACGTTCCGTCGAGCGCGACGAGCTTGGTCAACACGTATGCGCACCCGACGGCGGTGACCAACGAGACGAGGAGCCCCGAGAGGATGAGGTTGCCGAAGAGAGCCGAGAACAGCCGGACGAGGAAGGGGTACATCGGGAAGAACGCGATCCAAAGCGCGTCCTGCCCGCGGGCGGCGTAGCCGAAGCGCGCGATGTCCAGGTAGTGGGGTGCGTCCCAGCGGTTCCACAGGAACAGCGCGGGGCCGAGCGGGGCGGCGAGGTAGCCCGTGACGGCCAGGCCGATGCCCCAGAGGGCGAGCCGGACGGCGATGGCCATGCCGAAGAGCCGTCCGATAAGGGACGGTTCCAGATGACGCTCGCGGTCGAGCGATACGGGTACGGCGACAGATGTCATGGCACCTCGACGGACGGGCCGGCGGCCCGGATTCTAATAAGAAAGGGCCGAATCCCGTAGTCTCTGGACCTCAAATCGTCAAGACCGATCTTTGGAGGACACATGGGCCGTCAGGCGTTCGTCGTGGGCGTGGGTATGACCAAGTTCGAGAAGCCGCAGTCACGGGATTGGGATTACCCCGATATGGCCCGTGAATCCATCACGAACGCCCTGGAAGACGCCAAGATCCCCTATGACGCCATCGAGCAGGCCTGCGTGGGCTACGTCTACGGCGAATCGACCTGCGGCCAGCGGGCGGTCTACCAGTTCGGCCTCACCGGCATCCCCGTGTACAACGTAAACAACAACTGCTCGACGGGCTCGACCTCGCTGTTCATGGCGCGCCAGCTCGTCGAGGGCGGTCTCGCCGACTGTGTCCTCGCCCTGGGCTTCGAGAAGATGCAGAAGGGCTCGCTCGGCGCGACTTTTTCCGACCGGACGAACCCCATGGACCGCCACCTCACCGCGATGATCGAAAAGCGGCAGTTCACGGGGGCCCCGGCCGCGCCGTGGATGTTCGGCAACGCCGGACGCGACCACATGGAGCGCTACGGCACCCGGCCCGAGCAGTTCGCCTGGATCGGCTGGAAGAACCACAAGCACTCGACGAACAATCCGTACGCGCAGTTCCAGAAGGAGTACTCGCTGCAGGAGATCCTCGACGCGCCGATGATCTACGAGCCGCTCACGAAGCTGCAGTGCTCGCCGACGTCCGACGGCTCAGGCGCCGCGATCGTCGTGAGCGAAGAGGTCGTCCGGAAGTACGGACTGCAGGACCAAGCCGTCGAGATCGTCGCGCAGTCGATGGTGACCGACACGCAAGAGACCTACGACGGCGGTGACTCGATCCACCTCGTCGGTTACGACATGTCGAAGACGGCTGCTGAGAAGGTCTACGCGAAGTCGGCCCTCGGTCCGAATGACGTCGACGTCATCGAGCTGCACGACTGCTTCTCCGCGAACGAGATGATCACGTACGAAGCGCTTGGTCTCGCCGAAGAAGGCAAGGCCGGACAGCTCGTCGACGAAGAGGCGACGACGTACGGCGGAAAGTGGGTCGTCAACCCGTCCGGCGGATTGATCTCGAAGGGTCACCCGCTCGGCGCCACCGGGCTCGCGCAGTGTGCGGAGCTCAACTGGCAGCTCCGCGGGCTCGCCGACAAGCGTCAGGTCGACGGCGCGAAGGTTGCGCTCCAGCACAACATCGGCCTCGGCGGAGCGTGTGTCGTCACGCTGTACCGGAAAGCTGCGCTGAACTAGCTACTCGGCGGGGCACCGCGTAGCGGAGCGGAGCGGTCGAGCGACTTCTGGGTCGGCGCGACGTTGACGTGCACGACGTTCGGATCCGGAACGTTGATGCTCGTCTTCGCCTGCTCTCGTTTGTTGTGGAGCGCCCAGAGCGTCGGTGCGACCGCGCCGCCTGCCAGAACGAGGACGAGCAAGGTCCAGAGGAGGAACCGTTTCATGATGCGAGACAGTAATCGAAACGGATGAGAGGACGATGAACCCGCGTTACGAACAGATGTCGGTCGGGAGCGGGTGTTAGGTTCGGCGAGATGAAGGGGAGGGTGCCGGCACTCGACGGGATCCGTGGCTTCGCCCTCCTCGCCGTGCTCGGCTACCACACGTTTCCAAAGGTCTTCGGAGGCGGGTTCCTCGGTGTCGAGATCTTCTTCGTCCTGTCGGGATTCCTCCTCACGTCGCTGTTGCTCGGCGAACACGATGACGGACGGATCGATGTCCTCGCGTACTACGGACGTCGCATCCGCCGTATCTTTCCGGCGCTTCTCGTCCTCCTCGCCGTCCTCCTCGTCGTTGTCCCGATGGTCGCGCACGACGACGCGTTCAGGCTGCGCGGCGATGTGCTGTCGTCGATCGGTGGATTGACGAACTGGCACCTGATCGCGAGCGGCAGTTCCTACTTCGACGCCGCCGGACGACCCTCCTTCGTGCAGCATCTGTGGTCGGTCGCGATCGAGCTGCAGTTCTACCTCGTGTGTCCGTTCATCGTGGCCTGGGCCGCACGCCGGACGAAGCGCATCGCGCTTGCGGGCCTCGGCGGTGCGATCTTCGCGTCCGCGGTGCTGATGGCTGTGCGATACACGTCGCCTGATCCTTCGCGTGCGTACTTCGGCACGGACACGCGGATCTCGGCCCTCCTCAGCGGTGTGCTCGTCGCGGTCGTTCTGCACGGGATGCGCGAACGCCAGATCAACCGCCGGACGCTCGTGCGCGTCGCCGGCGGCGTGGCTTTCGTCGTGCTCGTTGTGCTCGCGTTCGCCGGACAGGAGCGCGCGCGCTGGATGTATCCGCTCGGTTTCCTCGGCGTGCAGGCTGCAACCGGAACGGTCCTCGCCGTCTCGGCCCTCGGCATCTGGCCCGAGCGTCTCTTCCGCACCAACGCGCTCAGGTGGTTCGGCAAACGGTCCTACGGGATCTATCTATGGCACTGGCCGATCGCGGTGATGGTTCGTCCGGGGATCGACGTCGGCTGGCCGCGCGCGGTGTCGGCGCTCGTGATCGTCGGCGGCGGATGTCTGCTCGGGGCGTTGTCGTACCGGTGGGTCGAGCGTCCGTTCCTCGTGTGGCGTCCGCAACCGTGGACGTTCCGCGATTCGCGCTTCGGTCTCTCCTCGGCTGCGGCCTTCGGCGCATCCGTCCTTGTCGTGGCGACGGTGCTCCGTCCGCTGCCGCATGCCAACCCGATCGAGGAGAGCCTCGTCGCGGGCGAACGCGCGCTCGCGCAACAGAACGCGACGCCAACTCCGGCAACACCCGCGCCGCGCGTCGTGGCCGTCGTGCGCGGCGGACGCGTTGTGCTCGCGCAACCCGCTCCGATCCCGCGGCCCTTCTACGTGCCAAAGGGGTCGGCCCCTGGCGCCGTCGCGGTGACCGCGATCGGCGACTCGGTGATGCTCGGCGCGGTCCCGTCGCTCAAGGCGCGCCTCGGGTCGAACTCCTACATCGACGCACAGAAGAGCAGGCAATTCAGCGCGGGCATCGCCGTCGCGCACTCGCTCCGCGAGCAACACCGGTTCGGACGCGTCGTCATCGTGCATCTCGGCAACAACGGACCGGTGAAGCCGAGCGACATCGACGCGATGATGCGCGAACTGCAAGGCGTGCCATACGTGAAGTTCGTGACCGTCCGCGTCGACCGCGGCTGGCAGGACTCCGTGAACGCGACGCTTCACGACGCCGCGAAGCGCTACAAGACCGTCGGGTTGATCGATTGGTACGCGTACTCGAACGGACAGCGTGACTGGTTCCAGAGCGACGGGACGCACCTCAGGAGCTCGGGTGCCGCTGCGTACGCGAAGCTCGTCGGCGGATCGCTGCCGCCACCACCGACGCCGACGCCGAAGCCGACGCCGAAGGCAACACCGAAGCCCACGCCCAAACCGACCCCGACGCCGCTGCTCCCGCCGCTCAACCACTGAGCGAAGCATAGTGACCACGGCCTCTAGCCACCGTTCCGCTCGCGGCGTAGCTTGTGAGGTACGGGTCGGCAAGGAGATGGGATGGGGGTTCCATCACGCGGAAGGGTCGCGGGTGTGCGTCGGCTGCCGACGTGGCGTCCCATCGCGATCGCACTGGTCGTCGTTGTGGTCGCGGCCGTGCTCGTCGTGTTCCACCATCGGCGACCGGCGCAGGCGTCCGACGTCTGGTTTCCGCCGCCGCCGAGCCCGACGCCTTCACTCACGCCGAAGCCGACGCCGCCGCCGATGCCGGCTCCGACGGCTCGGCCCACCACGGCGCCGAAACCTGTCCCCAAGGTCCTGCGCGCTCCGACCGAGCCACTCCGGCCGCTGACGCCGGTGACGGGAACCGTCATCGCGAAGAGCGGCGTCCTGTACTCCGTCTCGACGACGAAACGAGCGGTGTTCATCACGATCGATGACGGCGGGACGCGTGATCAGCGGGTCATCGACCTCATCAACCGGACGCATCTCCCCGTCACAGCGTTCCTCGTCGACCAGGCGGTCAACGTCGATCCCGGCTTCTGGCAACGATTCGCGAAGACGGGAGCGCTCGTCGAGAACCACACCATGACGCACCCGTACATGACGTCACTGAGCTTGGACGGACAGAAAGCGCAGATCTGTCAGACGCAGAGCGCGTTCGCGTCGGTCTTCGGCCGGCGCCCGACGCTGTTCCGCCCGCCGTACGGCTCGTACAACGACACGACGTTGCGCGCCGTCACCGCTTGCGGCGTGTCGAAGACGATCCTCTGGGATGCGACCTACGTCAACGGTCAACTCGCGACATGGGGCGGCGGTCTGAAGCCCGGGGACATCATCATCTTGCACTTCAACTCGAGTACCTATGACGACCTCAACTCGCTGATCGATCTCATACGTCGTGACTCTCTCGGTGTGGGTCGACTCGAGCAGTTCTTCGCGCCGCCGCCTACCCCGACGCCGACGAGACCGCCGACGCCGCGCCCGACCCCGACACCAACGCCACGCCCAACGCCGACGCCAACGCGTAGTCCCACGCCGACGCCGAGCGCGACTCCGACGCCGACCGCATCACCCGGGACGAAACCATGACGCGGATCGGATCACGCGCGCTGTGCATCGCCGCGGTGATGGCGGCGACGTTCGCGCCGGTCGCGATGCTGACCGGCGCGGGTTCGATCGCGCTCGCGCAGGCTGGTGCGCTCGCGCAAGGCGTACCTGGACGCACGCTCGTCGCGTACACGCGCGACCCGGACGGACCGAACGGTCCGAAGCCCGAATCGATCTTCGTCGCGAACGTCGACGGCAGCGGCGCGCGCAAGATCACCGACGGCTCGTTCCCCGCGGCAGCGCCCGACGGCGTGCACATGTCGTTCTCACGTTTCGAGCCGGACAGAACCGATCTCTTCATCGCGAACGTCGACACAGGAGAGACCGACGCGGTTACGAACGTCGTTGCGCAGCCGGGCGCCATGGCACCCGCGGGCTCCCTCGGCGGCCGGAACGGGACGACGTTCGGTCCGGCGCTTTGGTCGCCGGACGGCAAGTCGCTGGCCGTTCTGTTCGAAGAAGGTTCGTCCAGCTACTACATGCTGGTCTCGTCCGCGGCGCGAGGCGTTCGGAGTCCGAAGTTCGTCGGGTACCACCCGACGAGCGGCGCGTGGTCGCCCGACTCGCGGTTCTTCGTGTGGGGTGACGACACGGACTGTCCGGGCAATGGGAAGCCCGGGTTCTGTGTCAGCAACGCAGACGGAAGCGGCTTGCGTAAGGTTCCGCTCAGCGTTGCCGGTGCAGTGGAGATCGGTTGGACGTCGGACGACCGCATCGTCTTCTACACGGACAAGAGCCTCGGTGGAACGGGTGCCCCAACGCTCGGAACCATCCGACCGGACGGATCGGGCATACAGACTCACCCCGCGCCCGCACAGTTCGGGACGACGCAGATCCTCGGAACACCCGGTGCCGCCTCGGTCTCGCCGAACGGCCGCTCGCTCGTCGCGATCACCGGCGCAGGGATACGGATCTTCCCGGTCGGTGGAGGAGCCGGCGTCGTGATACCTCGGCCCGCGTTCGATGTCAGCAAACTGTCGACGTCGATCCTGTGGTCTCGGGACTCCTCGACGATCTTCCTGACCGCGTACGAAAGTGCCGTCGTCAACGCGAGCCCGGCGCCAGGGTCCGCGTGGATCGCCAAGGTTACCGACAAGACGTTCAAGCGGATCCCGTTCGCGGGTGGGCAGGCATTGCTTGTTCGACCGGCCGTCGCACCGCCTCCGACTCCTCAACCAACGGTTGCACCCGTCGTGACATCTGCACCTGTCGTGACATCTGCACCGGTCGCGACGCCAACGACCGCGCATGCGTCGAACACCGCTCTGCGACGCACCATGCAGATCGGCATCCCGGTGGCGGCCGCCGGCATCGCCGCCGGCGCGTTCACGATGCTCCGCGGACGTCGGCCGCAACGCCGGCGGAAGCGCATACCTCGCGATCACGAGGTCTGCCGCACCGGATGGACCCAAGCACGCGCCGCCTTTTTCGAAGCGCAGTGCGAGGTCGCCCCGCAAAGCGTAGAAGGCC
>Ga0307469_10000602_pt1 | contig 13206 bp, 9 predicted proteins | sample atmos_gasesAM2C__FD_203084 | JGI IMG/M metagenome (GOLD analysis project Ga0307469, IMG submission 203084) | Hardwood forest soil microbial communities from Morgan-Monroe State Forest, Indiana, United States - atmos_gasesAM2C_515 | ecosystem: Environmental > Terrestrial > Soil > Temperate forest...
TGGAGTGCAGCGAGTACTGAATCTCGGGTAGCCGAGGCGGCGAAAATACTCGTACCCAGCGGCGGCCTTCGTAGAACGTACGGTAAACTTTTTCGATTTCCGCCGACGTCATCGCCCGCGACAAATGCACATAAATCGTCGACAAGATGCCTCGCGGAATCGGCAGCAAGTGCGGAGTGAAAATCAATTCCTCAGCTTGCAGATCCAACTGCTCCAACATCTCGCCCAGATGCCGGTGCGAGAAAACTCCGTACGCCGACAAATTGTCCGCCACCGATACGAAGTGCGTCCGCGAGGTCGCCTCCTTCCCCGCACCGGAAACGCCCGACTTCGAATCGGAGATCACGCCCCGGCTGCGATCCAGCATGTCCGCTTTCACGAGAGGAGCGAGCGCAAGGATCACCGATGTCGCGTAGCATCCGGGGTTCGCCACCAGTGCCGCATCGGCAATCGCCCCGCGATGCAGCTCCGGCAAACCGTATACGCTGCGTTCCATCGCTACCTGTGCCGCCTTCACGTCTGCATCATCAAAGCCGTAGACCGCGCGGTGCTTCTCTGCTCTCAATCGCCAAGCGCCACTCAGATCGATCACGCGAATCCCGGCCCGCACCACCTCTGGCACCAGGCTCCGGGACAAGTCGTGCGGCGTCGCCAAAAAGAGCAAGTCGACGCCTTCCCCCTTCAACTTCTCCAGCGAAAACGGTTCCAGCGGATAGCCACCGTTTCCGCTCAGCGCCGGGAAAGCCTCGGCTAAATCCGATCGCCCGTTCCCCGACTCGCGCTTCATCAGCAGCGGTTTGTGCAGCCTCTCGTGTCGCAGGAGAATGCGCGTCAACTCGAAACCGGAATAGCCGGTCGCTCCAAGGACCGCAGTCTTTAGCTTGGCGGCCATCAGGCCAGCATCCCTTCGATCCGCCTGGCCAGTTGCTGCGCCGTCTTGTTGTCCTGCGAAATCACCAGGATGGTGTCGTCCCCGCCCAGCGTCCCCACTACCTCGGGCCAGTCCTCGGCATCCATCGCCGCCGCCACGGGCTGCGCGCTGCCCACGCTCGTCTTCAAGACCAGCAGGTTTTGCGCGAGCCTCACTTCCACAACAAACTCCCGCACCAGGCGCGATACCGAGGGCAGCACCGGTTCCGCGACCGCAACCCCGCTCGCTGTCGTGTATCCGTCATACGTTTTCACCAGCCCGAGCTCGCGAATGTCACGCGATAGCGTCGCTTGTCCCACATCGAACCCACGCTTGGCAAGGAATCCCTGCAACTCTTCCTGGCTCTCGACCGGCCCCTTATGGAGAAGTTCGAGAATCGTCTTTTGCCTGGCCGCTTTGCTCATAATGAATAAATATGCACCATGATGAATAATCATGCATGCAAAACTCCTTTCCTGTCAACGATCTTTTTCGTAACCACTCTGATTCCGGACATCGCGAGAAGTATCTCTCCGTTCCCGACCGCTCATGAACACCGGCTGCCACAAAACCGCCTCATAACGTTTCCTGATTACTCCCATAAATAGTTTCGATTTCCGCGCTTCCCCGGGGAGCGGTTAGATTTGGGCGTGCCTCTGATCCTCTGCCCTGGAGTCTGGTACTGATGCGCAATCGCCTGGTTCTCGGGTCAATCGTTGCTCTGCTCCTCGCTGCCCCCGTCCTGCTGGCGCAGAGCCCGCCCGCCACCGGAACCGACAGTGCCCGGCTGGCGAAACTCGAGCAGGCGACGGCCGACGCCAAGAGCTCGGCCGACAACGGTTGGATGCTCACCAGTTCGGCCCTCGTGCTGATGATGACCGGCCCCGGTCTCGCATTGTTTTATGGAGGGCTAGTCCGCAAGAAGAACGTGCTGGCCACTATGGTGCAAAGCTTCGCCATGATGGCCGTGATCACGATTTTGTGGGCGCTTGTCAGTTACAGCCTTGCCTTTGGATCCGGCAGCAGCTTCATCGGCGGCCTCCACAACTTGTTTCTGAGGAATGTCGGCGCAGCGCCCGATCCTGATTACGCAGCCACCATTCCCTTGCAGACCTTCATGGTCTACCAGTTGATGTTCGCAATCATCACTCCTGCCTTGATCACCGGTGCATTCGCCGAGCGCATGAAGTTCTCCGCCATGCTTTTGTTCATGGTGTTGTGGTCGTTGATCGTCTATAGCCCGATGGCGCACATGGTGTGGGGAAAAGGAGGACTGCTCAACGCTTCACTCGGCGGCAGATTTCCATGCCTCGATTTCGCCGGAGGAACAGTCGTCCACGTTACCTCGGGTGTCTCGGCGTTAGTGTGCGCCCTCTATCTCGGCAAACGCGTGGGATATCCAAAACTGGCCATGACCCCGCACAGTGTCGTGCTCAGCTTCATGGGAGCCTGCCTGTTGTGGGTGGGTTGGTTTGGATTCAATGCAGGTAGTGCCCTCGCCGCCGGTAGCATCGCGACCAGCGCTTTCGTAGCAACCCACTTTGGGGCCGCTGCTGCAGTCATCGGCTGGAGCGGCGCCGAATGGATACGGAACGGCAAGCCCAGCGCCTTGGGCGCAATTTCCGGCGCGGTGGCTGGCCTCGTGGCCATCACGCCGGCTGCCGGATTCGTTGGCCCCATGCCCGCCATGGTCATCGGCCTGGTGGCCGGAGCATTCTGTTTCTTCATGGTCGCCACCGTGAAAGCACGCTTCGGATACGACGACAGCCTGGACGCTTTCGGTGTTCACGGCGCAGGCGGCACACTGGGTGCCTTGCTCACCGGCGTCTTCGCAGCGTCCGCCATCAACCCCATCTTCAAAGACCCCCGAGGCAGTGCCTTACCATCTGGACTCATTGACGGCAACGCTCACCAGTTGCTCAATCAGGCAGTGGGTGTGATCATCGCCTGGGTACTCGCCATCGTCGGCACGCTGATCATTCTCAAGATCGTCGACGTCACCATCGGCCTGCGCGTCATCGAGGAAGACGAAGTCCAAGGTCTCGACCTGAGCCAGCATGGCGAGGAAGGATATTCCTGGGAGGTAACGGCGTGACCCGGGATATCCCATCTAATGTCCTCGCCCTCGAAACGGAGTTGCGGTAAACGCCCATGATCAAGATTGAAGCCATCATTCAGACCTCCAAGCTGGAAGCCGTCAAAGACGCGCTTCATGAAATCGGCGTCGAAGGCATGACCGTGCTGGAAGTTCGCGGGCACGGCCGCCAGAAGGGCCACACCGAGTTTTACCGCGGCCGTGAGTACACCGTGGATCTCATTCCCAAGATCAAGCTGGAAACCGTCCTTCCCGACGCGATTGTCGAAAAGGCCGTCCAGGCCATCGTCACCGCCGCCCGCACCGGCAAAATTGGCGACGGCAAGATTTTCCTCTCGAAAGTGGATGATGCGATCCGCATTCGGAACGACGAACATGGCGAAGGTGCTCTGTAAATCGGAATGGAGAGCTACCCGCGGATATAGATTCTGAGATCCGCGCTGTCTCGGGCAGGCAGTCCGAGTCCAGGGGATGGGGTATGTCGACAGCCTCACTGAGCAGCGATCTGCGGGATCTTTACTCGGAAGAATCGGCCCGCATTCAACGGCAGTTTGCCTCTACGGGCGACGGCCGGGCTGCTGTGCAGCAGCGGACCCGCCTGGCCGAGGCGGTCGTGCAGCGCCTCTGGCGGCAGATCATTTCCCCGGAAGAGTCGGGTCCATCCGGTTTCACACTGGTTGCTCTCGGCGGCTTCGGCCGCGGCTGGCTGTTTCCCCATTCCGACGTCGACATCCTCTTTCTGCACGCCAACAGCGACGTAGAACCTGCCTACAAGGATTCCGTCCGCCGCTTTTCTCAGGAACTCTGGGACTTGCGCATGAAAGTGAGTCCCACCACGCGCACCTTGGCGGAATGCGATCGCTTCGATGCCGCTAACGTGGAGTTCACCATTTCTCTACTCGACTGCCGCTACCTGTTCGGCGATCGCGAGCTGTTCAACCGCCTGCATGACAAAGTTATCCCAAAACTTGTCATGCGCGAGGCACAGTCGCTGGTGCAAAGCCTGGCCGAGGTCACGCGCTCCCGGCACGCCAAGTACGGAAATACCGTCTTCCACCTCGAACCGAACGTCAAAGATGGACCTGGAGGTTTGCGAGACTACAACGTCGCCTGCTGGCTCGCCCTGATCTCTGCCATGGACAAGCTGCGGGACTGGCCAGATCCCCGCACCCTGTTCCCCTTATCCACCCGCAAGCAGCTGGATTCGGCGCTCGAATTTCTCATGTCCGTCCGCTGCTTCCTGCACCTGCGCCAGGGCCGCGACGACAATCTCCTGCTCTGGGAGTCCCAGGACGAAGCCGCAGCTGGCCGCATCGGCACCCCCGACGCCGAGATCACCGATGCCGCCGGTTGGATGCGCACTTACTTCGGGCAGGCGCGTTCGGTCTACAGGGTATGCGAACAGTTGCTCGAAGAGATCCCTGCGGCCTGGTCTTCCCTGTATAGGCAGTTCCAGCACTGGCGCTCGCGACTCTCCAACGCCGACTTCTCCGTGGTCGATGGGCTGATCTATCTTCAGCAACCCAATGCCCTGCACGACCCCGAGATGCTTCTGCGTACTTTTCATTTCATGGCGACGCACGGCCTGCGGCTCAGCACAACCACCGAATTCCGCATCGAGCAAGTGCTCCCGTCCCTGGCCGCCACTCCGCCGCGGGGCGCAGAACTGTGGCTGTACCTGGGGGAAATTCTCACGCAGCCCTACGCCGCCGATGCGCTCCGCGCCATGCACGCGCTCAAGTTGCTCACGCTCCTGTTGCCAGAACTTAAAGCCATTGATGCCCTGGTGGTGCGCGACTTCTACCATCGCTTTACGGTCGATGAGCACTCGTTCGTCGCCATTGAAAGCCTGCACCGTCTCCGGCAGTCGGAAGCCGAATGGGACCAGCGCTATGCCGAGCTTTTCAGCGAACTCGAGCGGCCGGAACTCCTGTACCTCGCTTTGCTCTTGCACGATATCGGCAAAGGCACACCCCACGTGAACCACGTCGACGCCAGCCTGCAGGCCGCCGAAAGTTGCATGGATCGCCTCGATCTCGATCCCTCCGAGCGTGAAACCGTGCTCTTTCTCATTGGCAACCATCTCGAAATCTCAGCCACCCTGCGGCGCGACATTTTCGATCCGGAGACGGTCCGCGTGTTTGCCGAAAAAATGGAAACTCCGGAGCGCCTGAAAATGCTGACGCTCCTCACCTACGCAGATATCAAGGCGGTGAATCCCGACGCGCTCACCCCTTGGAAGGCAGAAAACGTATTCCAGCTTTACATTTCCGCCTTCAACTTCCTAAATCACAACGTCGATGAGCGACTGCGTGCCGATACCGAAGACGACCATCTCGCGCAAATCCGAAGCCTGGTGCCGACGGCAGGCAGAAAACTGAAGACCTTTCTTGAAGGCCTTCCCAGACGCTATCTGGCCGCCTACTCAGCCACCGATGTGCTGGCCCACGTCGAGATGGCTGGACGCTTGGGCAAAGATCCCGTGCAATTGCTGCTCGAGCGTGGTCGGCACTGGTTCGAATTGACCCTGGTGACCAACGACCGCCCCTTCCTGTTCGCCTCGGTAGCGGGGGTGTTGGCCGCCTGGGGCATGAACATCGTGAAGGCCAACGCGTTCTCCAACCAGGCCGGCACCGTGGTCGACACTTTCTACTTCACCGATCGCTTTCGCACCCTGGAACTTAACCTACAGGAGTGGGAACGTTTCAAGCGCAGCATCATCGCCGTGCTGCTCGGAGAAAGTGATCTCGATCGCATGCTGCGCGAGCGCTCGCGCGCCGAGAAGCCCGGCGGAACGAAAGTGAAAGTGGATACCAAGATCGATTTCGACGACACCTGCTCCGCTCGGAGCACGCTCGTCCAGGTGATTGCCCAGGACCGGCTCGGCCTGCTGCACACGATCGGCTCCTGCCTCGCCCATCAAAACTGCAATATCGAAATCGCCTTAATCGACACCGAGGGCCAGATGGCTATCGATGTCTTCTACCTCACGGCTCGTGGAGAGAAGCTAACCCCCGATCACCAGCACCGGGTCAAGATTGGCCTTCAGGAAGGTCTGCGAATCGATTAGCGGGGCTTGGAGATTACCGGGTTCTGCGCGGCTGCGGCGGACGAGTGCGCTGCCGCCAGGCTGCTCCACTGAAGCACCACAAGCCCGCGCATGTGCCCCCGAGGAACGTGCCTAGCAAAATCAGATGAGCGAGTGATTTGAACGGCGTCATTCGGAAGCTGCTCAGATCCCACTGCGTAAAGCTCCAGATGAACTGTCCATAGAGGAAGATAACAGCCAGTACAACGAAGAAGAGAATTCCAACCGCCACGACCCCAACACCCATGCTGTAGAACAGCACGACACTCCAGTGATCGATCGCACCGGAAGACGGGGGCCGCCCGACACGCGCGTTCCCACCGCCCGAACCCGTGGGAAGCTTGCTGGCGGGGCGAACTGCAGACGTACGAGTTCCGTCCAGGATGGGCACCTTACTAGACTAAGATGCCCTGCCCTTTTCAGACAGGCTTCGGAAGGCCATGTCCTTTGGTCAATCGCGGCGAATGGCCGGCCTCTAATGCGGATAACCTAGTCCGCGCTCTCGCTGGCCGGGACCGACGAACGCATCCGGTCCCGCTCCTGCATCCGCAGAAATGCCATGTAGCAGACCACTGCCAGGTTGATCAGCAAGATGGCCAGGCGGATCCCGTCTGGCCGGCGTACCAGTTCGATGATTTCAAACGGCAGGTAGATCGCACCCGAAACCAGCGCCAGCCACTCTGCCCACGGGCGCGCACCCCACAACCCGTACGCCTCGATAAAACGCAATGTGGAATAGGCCAGCGCCGCAGCAGCCACCGCCCACAACTTCTTATCGGTAACCTGGTCGGCGAGGTTCAGAAACACCTGGGCATAGTGGGTATCGGGACTCACGCCTAACCACTCGAGGAAACTCTCCGCCACGTCCCAAGCATCCCGATGAACAAGCGAAAGCACCCCGAAGCCTGCCAGCAGGACCAGCAATCCTTTGAGAAATTCAACGGAAGCAACCGCCCGGAGAGCTCTCAATTGATTCGTATGCGGTTGTAAGCTTGAAACAGACAGAGCGGCCCCCAAACCTTCCTTCCCAAATCATACCTGCCGCACCGAATCTGCGGCAAAAGAAAAGCATTCCGCACCCCGGCAACCTCTCCGGAATTCCTGGAATCCTGGGCCGCGCCCAAAAAAGGAAGAGCGTTTGACACGTACGCCTTTTCGGCGTACGGTGTACGCAGATATGGCGTACAAGGCACTGACTGTCGACGAACTGCTGAGTCTCATGAAAAAGATTCAGGGCGAGAAAACCAACACACAGTTTGCCGCCGAAATCGGAATTTCCAAGCAGTACCTGACTGACATCTACAACGGCCGCAAAGTCCCGAGCGACACGGTTTCGTCCGCGCTGGGCTTCACGCCGCGCACTGAGACCCGGTACGTTCCGTCAGCGACCGACACCAATGAGGAGGCTCCTCGTGCAATCCCAGCAAAATCCAAAGCAACGCGTTCTCGTAAACGTGATTCTCGATAAGTCCGGCTCCATGGCCAGCAAGTTACGGGATGTAGTCGACGGCTTCAACGCCTATGTCGACGGCCTGGCCCAGGAAGATAGGGTCGAATACCTCTTCTCCCTGACATTATTTGACACCCAGGTTGCGTACCGCGATGTGGCCATTCCGCTCATCGGCGTTCGTAAGCTCGATACTAAGTCTTACCGGCCCGGGGGCAACACCGCCCTGAACGACGCGATCGGTATCACGGTGCGCAAGATTGATGCCGACCGCCCCCAGGTCGATAAAGTGGTCACCGTGATCATGACCGATGGGGAAGAAAATTCCTCGCGCGAATGGACACATGACGCAGTAAAGGGGCTGATTCGCCAGAAAGAAAGCGAAGGCACCTGGACCTTTGTGTTCCTCGGCGCCACGCCCGACGCCTGGGATCAGGGTCGAGGCTACGGGATCCCCGCCGCCAACGTGGCGCAATACGACGCCGATAACTATGCCGGAGCGTTCGCCTGTACGGCGCGCGGGACCAACGAACTGGCCGCCAGTCCTATGTCCAAGTCCAGAAACCTGTTTGCTTCAATCTCCAAGTCCATCATGCAAAAGGCAGGCCTTAAACAAGCTGACAAAAGCTGAATGCTTCTTTCTCTGTCATCGGGCGGTGACGGGGGCGGCCGCTAAGCCGCCCCTTTTCTGCTCACGCCATCACAAATAGGAAAGCCCACAGCCGAAGCCGTGAGCCTGTACAGGAAAACTCAATTCCCTATTTCGCCACCGCCGCCTGCACTTTTTGCAGCAGACGTCGCGCCTGCGAGATTAAGTCCACAACCTCGAAAGGCTTGACCAGCGACGACAAGCCGTTTGCCTGGAGATAATTGCGGATGTCCTGGTCCGCAATACTCGAAAACGTGAACAGCATCTTTTTCTCGAGTCCCGGGCACGCTACGCCAACCCAACGATGCGCATCCGGCGCATTCCAGCCTCCGGGCATCCGCCCGTTCATGATTACCGCGTCAAAGGTCTCCGCCCTCAGCCGGTTCTTGGCCTCTTCCACGTGCATCAGTGCCACCACCTGCGCCCCGGCGCCCACCAGCACATCCCGTTCGAACTCCAGCACCGCCTCTTCATCTTCCAGCAGCAGCACGCGGCCCTCGATGGCAAGCTCGCGGCGGGTGCTGACGGTTGCAGGTTCGCTCTCGATGATGTGACCGGAGGCCGGCAGTCTCACCTCGACCACCGCTCCCCCTTCCGGCCGGTTGTGCGCCGTAATGTCCCCCCCATGTTCCTTGATAATCCCGTAGCAGATGCTGAGCCCGAGTCCAGTTCCCTTGCCTACGCTTTTCGTGGTGTAGAAAGGATCAAAAATGCGATTGGGATCTTTAATGCCGACGCCCGAATCCAGAAATTCGACGCGCACCTGGCCGTCGGCGGAGTGAATGCGAACCTTCAGCTTCCCGCCCTTGCCGCCTTCCAGCATGGCGTCGACGGCATTGTTGATAATGTTCAGAAACACTTGCTCCAACTGGTGCGGGTCTGCTGTGACCGAGGAAGCATCGACCATCGTCTCCCGCTCCAGCAGGATGTTGTTGACCTTTAGATCGTAGTCACGCAGGGCCAGCGTCTCATCGACAATCTTGCGGATATCGACTTCCTGCTTCTGCGGGGTCCGTTGCCGCGCAAACGACAACAGGTTCTGCACTACGCGATGTGTCCGCTGCGCCTGCTTGAACAGTTTCTTTACGAAGTCCGATGCGCGATCGCTCAGTCCCTCGCTTTCAAGCAGTTGCGCGTAACCCAGAATCGCAGTCAGAGGATTGTTCAGTTCGTGCGCCACGCCCGCAATCAACTGTCCGACCGCCGACATCTTTTCGCTCTGCAACAGCTGTTCCTGGGTACGCCGCAGATCTTCGTAGGCCCGGCAAGTCTCTTCGTATAACCGGACTTTCTCGATGGTCGTCGCCAGTTGCCGTCCCACTGCCACCATCATGTTCTCGTCATTGCTGCTGTAAACCCGCGCCTCGGGACTGCTGATTCCCATAATCCCGATGGGACTGTCTTTGCTCCACAGCAGCACCCAGATCCAGGACCCGGGCCCGTCGGCCTTCACGAATTCCGTGACCAAAGGGGGTAAGTGCGGAAGAAATTCTGCGGTGATCACTTCCGTCCGCGACCGCATCACCAGATCGCCAAATCCATTGGGCAACTCCACCACGTTGAAGTGCGCTCGCTGCTCGCTGCGCTGCCCCCATCCCGCCCGTCTCCGGAAGGTCGTTTCGTCCGAATCCGAGAGATAGATGGAGCCCGTTTCCGCGCCAAACAGTGAAATCACCTGGCGGAGCGTGAGATTCAGGATTTCGTCCAGATCGAAGGATTGCGTGGCAATCACCGCCATCGCGTTCAGGGCATTCAGTTCGCGATTGCGCCGCCGCATCTCGTCTTCCACGCGCTTCTTCTCGGTCATGTCGAGCACGAAGCCCTGATAGCGCTCTACCTGTCCCGAGCCGTCGCGCGTGGCGAAACTGCTTTCCGAGGCGGTCAGCTGCGCCCCATCTTTGCGCCGGAGAGTCACCTCGAAATTGCGTACGAAGTTGTGCGCGTCAATTTCTTTCCGGAAAGCCTCGCGCTGTTCTGTGGAAGCGTAGACTTCTTTGTTGATGTTCAATGACATCAACTCTTCACGCGTCTCGTAACCCAGCATCTGCACGAATGCGTCGTTGCAGTCGAGCAGTTTCCCCTCCGGAGTGGCCACGAACACGCCTTGCTGCACTTGTTCAAACAGCAGTCGATATCGCTCTTCCGCGCTGCGCCGGTCGGTTGTATCTCGGATAACGTGGATGGTTCCCTTTTGCTTTCCGCCCTGTTCTGAGTACGAGGAGGTCGACACCATCGAATACCCGCCGAAGCAGGGATCCGGGCCCTCCACGAAATCCACGTCTCCCCGCGAGCAGTAAGGGCAGCCCGTCCACTTCGCAAATTCATGGGGCAAAGCGTCTTCGCAAGCGTTCCCCATCACGTCGGCAGGCGCGAGGCCCAGGTGCTGCAGCAACGCTTCGTTCGCCTTGGTGACCACGAAATCGGCATCGTGCGCGAGAATCGCATCCTGGATGGAATCAAAGGTGTTCATCCACTGCCGCTGCGACCGCAATACCTGCTCCAGCAGTTTCAGGTTCTCGAGCGCAATCCCAACCTGGCTGGCGCTGGTATGGAGAAAATCCATCTCTTCCGGCGAATAGGCGTAGCTGTTCGTCTTGCCCAACGCGATCGTCCCCACCGCGCCCTTCTTTCCCTGCAAAGGAATCAGGACCAGGTGATCGAGTTTCTCGTCCTCCAGGTAAGCCCGAACGGACGGCATCATCGTGTCGGCCTTGACCACCATCGGCTTCTGTTGGGCCAGAGCCTTTTCCACGGCTTCGTCCAGATGAATCAGGTTGGCGCCTTTCAGGAACTCCGTCGACACGCCCACATGATTGGTAATGGCGGACGCCGGCTCGCCGTCTCCCGGACGGAACCAGGCCTCCTTCGCATTCATCACTTTCTTCAGTTCTTCCAGTGCCGACTGCATCATCGGGCCGTGCTGCTGCGTTCGCGCGATCGCCGTGGTTAGCGTATTGATTACTCCCAGCCGCTCCGTGCGTGCGCGCGAATCATCAAACACTATGAACAACATGCCCAACCCGAGCAGGAGATCGGTCATCAGGAAGACGCCTGTCGGCACCGAGGTCGTAACTCCCGGCCAATCCAGATGCAGGAAAAGCAATCCCACGCTGAGCAACCACGGACCCACTTCGAATCTTCCCCAGCGGTAGCGCAACAATTGAACCGCCGTGCCGATGGTCAGAATCCGGTAGGCAATCTCCAGGGGTACGCGGGCCAGAGCTTCGTCTGGCCAGTACAGCACCCGCGCCACCGCCAGCAACATCAGCGATCCGGTGATCATGAACAGCGGGAAAATATGTTTTTCGGCGCGCGTATAGATGAGGATCGAGGCCGTAAAGAGACTTACCGCCAGGACGAAGGCAGCCTGAGACACCGTCTGCAATTCAGGCGAGGTGATGAATGCGGCGGAATCTGCCCCAAACCACTGCGAAACTCCGTATGCCAGCCAACCTAGAATCCAGACCAGCAGGAACCGCTCGCGGAACGTCCGGAACACCACGATGCTCGCCGCCAGCATGATAAAGGCTGCCGACTCCTGGGCTGTCAGCCTCGGAACGGCCAGCTCGCCGACCGCGTACCAGACACATAAGGGAAGATTCATTGCAGTTCGCGTACGAATGCGCTCGTTTTGTAAATACCACGCGCCGACCCGTTACCAATCGGTTTTCCTGCGCCCTTTGGTTACTTTCGGAACATAGAAGGTGGGGTATTATGCAGTAGACTCCAAAATCGGAATCATGCCCTCGGAACGTATCCTGGTTGTCGACGACGAAGACTCAATCCGCGAGATTGTTTCTTCCATGCTTGCTTCCGCTAACTACCAATGCCGTCAAGCTGCTTCCGGCTTGGAAGCCTTGGCATTGCTCGATTCCGGCGAAGAATTCGAGCTCATGCTTTCCGACCTGATGATGGCGGGTCTCGATGGCATCGGACTGCTCGAGAAGACCAAAGAGCGCTATCCCGATATGCCGGTTGTGATGGTTACCGCTGTGCACGATATTTCCGTCGCGCTCACCGCCATTCGCAACGGCGCATACGACTACCTGCTGAAGCCCTTCGAGCGCGAACAGTTGCTCAATACCGTTCGCCGCGCTCTTGAGAATCGCCGCCTGAAGTTAGAGAACCGCGCCTACCAGACGAACCTTGAAGCTCTGGTGGCGCAACGCACCGAACAATTGCGGCAGGCGCTGGGGAACCTGGAAAAGTCCTACGACATTACGCTGGAAGCTCTCGGCGATGCTCTCGATCTTCGCGATGCGGAGACCGAGGGCCACTCCCGCCGTGTCACCGCCTATACCATGGCGATTGCTCGCGCCATGAATATTCCCAAGGAACACATTCTGGTCATCGCGCGCGGCGCGTTCCTCCACGACATTGGGAAGATGGCCATCCCGGACGCGATATTACGCAAGCCGGCCGCGCTCTCGCCCGATGAAGTGACCATCATGAAGGAGCATGCCTTCCTCGGCTACAAGATGCTCCAGAAAATTCCTTTCCTTCAGGAAGCTTCCGAGATCGTCTACGCACACCAGGAGAAGTTTGACGGAACCGGTTATCCGCGCGGCCTGAAGGGCCAAGACATTCCGCTCGGTGCGCGTATCTTTTCCATTGCGGATACGCTCGATGCTATTCGCACCGACCGTCCCTATCGACCCGGGCGTCCGCTCGCTGTGGCTAAAAAAGAAATCCAAGACTGGTCGGGTCGCCAATTCGATCCGGAAATTGTGGAAGTGTTTCTCGCCATGCCCGACAAGATCTGGGAAGACCTGCGCCAGGCGATCGACGCTTCGGTCCACCACTTCCCCATCTACGCCACCGGCGCCAAGGGCGGCCTGTAGCATCAGCCAAGAACCCTCTGGTCCCGCCGGCCCGTAAAGGGCCCGGGATAAAGGACTCTCCTGAGACCTTAGACCTGTCCTTACCACCCAAGCAGCCCTTTGCCCCTCCTTCACATCCAAATCCATGAGCATCCCCGACTCTTTCTCGTTGAGGTCCGCTATGCCTAGTTTTCGGT
>Ga0307469_10000603_pt1 | contig 13205 bp, 13 predicted proteins | sample atmos_gasesAM2C__FD_203084 | JGI IMG/M metagenome (GOLD analysis project Ga0307469, IMG submission 203084) | Hardwood forest soil microbial communities from Morgan-Monroe State Forest, Indiana, United States - atmos_gasesAM2C_515 | ecosystem: Environmental > Terrestrial > Soil > Temperate...
GCTTGCAATTGCCTGATTAAAAGTGCCCGGCGTCAAGTCGTCCGATGCCTTTTGCTTCGACGCGCGCCCATCCCACCCGTGCTCTCGCACCGCCACCATAAGGGTCTCATCGGATCGAGCGGCATTTTTCGCTCGCGCCACGTCAGCCGAGGGGTCGATCTGGTTGGCGATGGTTCGTAGCGCCGCGGCGGCGGATTTGGAGCTCGTGACTTCGCTCATTTCCTTGACACCGCCCCAGACACAGGCGGCAGCCAGCACGCATCGATTTCTTCCGGCCGCCAATTGCGCCGTAACCATGCCATCGAGCGCACGCGCAGCCAGCTCGACTTCGTCGCGCATGTCCGCTTCGCTACCCAAGTCTGATATTCCGTCGCCAAACGTCACGCATGAAACACAATTGCAGCGTCGAGAAGGTCCTGCGCAAACCGTCGCAGAATATTCAAACCCGACTCTCGGGCCTCAAGAACATCGTTGGCGCCGGTCGCCTGCACGGTAAGGGAGGTCGCCAGTAGATGTTCGGCATCCAAATTAAATGTAATTCTCCACGACGGAATATCGCCTTTCGGCGTGGCGATTGCGCCAGCATATTGCACTGACGCAATTTTCATTTTGACAGGTGACATTTTCTTTGAGGGTGCGGCCGGTGGCGGCGCATCCTTCCCCATTTGTTGCGACGCTTTTACGACACGCTCGGCTTCAAGTTGTTTTGTCATGTACGTTCCGCGATTGCCCTTGACTACCCTGACACCTACGCTAAAAGTCCAACAACACGCCGTCCGGAAAGCGGAAATTTCAACCTAGCCACAAGATTGCCGCGATCTGAAAATCGCGGAAATCTGACGGAACTCACCACTGCTGCGCGGAGGGGGGCCGGACCAGGGCAGCCAATGGCCATTTGCCGTCCGAATGGCCAACTCACGTACGGTACAACTACACAAACGAAACTCGCCCGACCTGCGAGCGAGCCTTCATTCGCCTGCCCCCCAGCAACGTCGGCAACAGGCCGTACGAGCTGCGCAGTCTCCATTGACCTTCATCGTCCCCTTGAGGGCCCGCGACATGCGCACGCGTCGTGGGACCACCCTACGATTCGGCCATATTTGGATATTCTCGTTTCGATTGTGACCGCACAAAGGGCGCTTTGCGGCAGTTCAATGAAGCACAACATCTTTTGATATCGCAGCGCAGCGTTATAAAAAGAGTAATTAATTCAATAGCCCGATAATCCAAAGGGTTGCATTGAATTGATTTAATCGTCTTGGACTAGAATTTTTGTCAGCCAAATAATTTGGCTGACGGGAAATAGCGACAAAATAAAGTTTCTCGCCTTAGTTTTACGTGGTGGCGAACGTCGGTGACGACATTGGTTTCGTTGCGAAAAAGTACCAGCCGGGCGGGCATCCAGATGAAAAACCGCAAAATTATCAATTAAACACGCGCTGAATAATGCCAGCGTTCACATTTTGGCATTTTGGCGGCGATGCAATCGGTCTCGATGACGCCCAACTATCGCGGAGGTAGTTGCCAATACAAATGTTTTCGAAACAGGCCTTACAAGAGGAGGCTGTGGACGTAAGACTCGAAGCTGCCGCATTACCGCCATTCTGAAGCCGTTGTCGTGGCGACGCTACGAAGTCGAGCGAATCAGTGGGAGTGGGATAAGATGGGTAAGGTTATTGTGGTGACCTCAGGCAAGGGGGGTGTCGGCAAGACCACGTCAACCGCGGCTTTGGGCGCTGCGTTAGCACGCGGAGAACAAACGGTCGTTGTTGTCGATTTTGATGTCGGCCTGCGCAATCTCGATCTCGTGATGGGTGCTGAGCGACGCGTGGTGTTCGACCTGACCAATGTGGTGCAGGGCACGGCGAAGTTGACCCAGGCGTTAGTGCGCGACAAGCGCTTGGAGACGCTCTACTTGCTTCCTGCCTCACAGACCCGCGATAAAGATGCACTCACCGAGGACGGCGTTGCCATGGTGATTTCCGAATTGCGCGATAGGTTCGATTGGGTGATTTGCGACAGTCCAGCCGGTATCGAACGCGGAGCGACCCTGGCCATGCGATTTGCGGACGAAGCCGTCATCGTCGCCAATCCGGAAATCTCCTCGGTTCGGGATTCCAGCCGCATCGCTGGTTTGGTGGATTCCAAGCCCCTGAAAGCGGAGGCGGGGGGGCGGCTCGCCAAGCACCTCCTGATCACCCGGTATGATCCGCAACGGGTGGCGCGCCGTGAAATGCTCAGCGTCGAGGATGTGCGCGCAATTCTGCCGATTCCTCTGCTGGGCATTATACCGGAGAGCGAGGAGGTGTTGCGCGCCTCCAATCTCGGTGCGCCGATCACGGTCTGCGGCCGCGAAAGCAGCGTATCTCGCGCCTATTTCGACGCCGCTCGTCGTATCAAAGGTGAATGGATCAAGATAAAGATCCCGAGCGACAATAAGAGTCTACTTACGAAGTTGCTCGGACGGAGGGCCGCATGAACCGCCTGATTGCGCGAACGCCGGTCGGTTCGGCACCGGTGGCGCGAGAGCGGCTGCAGAGCCTGCTTGAACACGATCGCTGCCTGGTCGGTCACGCGGACCTCCTATCGGTTCTGCGCGAGGAGATTTATGCCTTGGTCAGCAGGCATGGCGCGATTGACCCAAACAAGGTTCACGTCGCGGTGGCCCGCGGCAACTCTTCTTCGACGATGATGGTCGATATCGAGGTTCCGTTCCGCGCCTGCTCGCGGGAGCCGCGTTTTGTGCATGACGGCAAGGCGAAGAACTGGTTCTCGTGGTAATCTGACAGCTGCCCGAAGGCGCTGAGCCGCGGGATCAATACAGGACGTTGCCTGACGTCGGCATACGCTTGCGTCTGGAGGGCCTTCCGTACGGCGAGCTAATCCTGCCCGAGGGCCGGGCTTTGCTCACGCTCGCCCGCCAACCGATCAAGGATGCCTTCGAGCGCCTGGGCAAATGCCGCAAGCTCGAAATTCTGCGGATCGTCGTGGCCGCCGCGAAGGTCGCCATCAATCACAGCGTGGAAGGCCGGAATGAGCCACTCACCGGCGCGAACGCTTGCGATCGTATAGAGTAATGCCAATTGCCCATATTGCGCGCTGGTAAAGCCCGGACTAGGCGCTGCGATATCGTTGGCATGGCGTCCGGGCCCGCGACGGCGTGGCTGGATCATTTCGACGTGGAGAAACAATCCCTTGAGGGTGTTGCCGAAAAACAGCGCCCGTTCGAACTTGGTGGAGCGCCATGGCACTGCGAAATCATGGCCGAAGAACACACCTCCCTTGCGGTTGATGACGGCATGGGCAAGCTCGAAGGAATCCGTGCAGTGGAACCGCGCCAAGTTGTTGATCTTGGCATTTTCATTGAGGTTCGCTGGGAACGAGCCGAGTTTTGGCCCGCTGGTGTCGTGGATCACGAAATAGCGCGCCATTGGCGAGAGTGGATCGCCGTCGCGCGCCCGCGAGACTTGGCTAGCGAGGCCGTCGGCAAATTGTGGCGCAAGTCCGACTTCATTGATTAGGGCCGCCAGCGCTGCGCGGTCCGGCATGACCTCCGGACGGCCGACGCGGTCGGCCAGCACCTTGGGAAGATTTTCCAGTGGAGGACCAAGATGCGCCCAGGGGTTGACGGGGCGGACCAAGCACGCGGCCTGCTGAACGGAATTGCCGGCAAAGCTCAGGGTCGCGACATTGAAGTCGCACGGCCCCATGGTTTGCAGCACCACAGATGGAAGCGGCCGACGCGGTCGGCACTGGGCCGCCAGAGCGTCGGCCGGCGTCAGCTGCATTGCCAGCACCAAACCGGCAAGCCACCGCAAGACGCCCGCGGCGCTGATTGACTCGCGCGCAATGATCATCGCCCCCCACACACCGGATCGAGATCTTTGATGGTTTACAACCGCCCCGAGGTGAACACGTTGAACCTATATATTGACCATAACCGGAAATGAGTTTGGCGAGCTGCGGCCCGCATTGTGAATATAGCTGGCGAAGGTAAAACCATCGTCAAAATGAATTCGAACACCGCCCGTCGTCTCATAGTAAGGGCCACCGCTGAAAGCGATGGCCCCAATTTGATTTCCCAATACCGCCCCTCACGACGCCACCCTTCGGGCGTGGCGAAGCGAGGGCGCGCCCTTTTGAGAATCCGGCGGGCCCTACGGTGCCGGTGGCGTCCCGCCCTCCGGCGGCGCAATACCTCCGCGGCCCATCTTGGTTCCATCCGGCAACGTGACGGTCAGAAATTGGCCGCCATTGGCGCCGTCGCGCAACGGATGAATAGTTACTGATACGTTCATGCCGGGCGTCAGCGTCTTCGGTTTCCAGCCGTCCCGCACCAAGGCGCTTGGTCCGTTGAGCTCGATCGCCCATTGTTCGGCTTGGCCTTGCTGATTGGCAACGTTGAGCATGATCCAGGCGTGGGGGTTGGTCCACTGGAATTCCTTGACCGCACCTTCCAGGGTTACGCTCTTGGCAGCATCAAACATTGCAAAGGAATGATGGGCAACGGCGGGGAGCGCATACGCCCCTAAGGCCGCAATGCCCGCGACGGCAAGTGCTTCGACTCTCATCGGCGCCTCCTCAACTCTCTCTCTGGGAGCTTAACCAAAGAGTAAGAGAAGGGGTGGCGAACGTCAACGCCAAGCAGGACGAGACAAACGAGACAAACCGGCCGTTATTTGATGCCCAAACAAGTGGACTGCTCGCGAACGCTTGTTTCTCGTAACCGTCATGCCCTTAGGTCGACGCGCAAAACTAAAAGCTGAAGGCGAGATCAAATCCAGCCGGGTAGATGTGCCAGCCAAGAAAGCCTCACCCTCGCTGCAACACCATGAATTCGTACTGTTCGGCGATCGACTGGCCACTGTCGCTAAATTCGTCTCGCACACGCAAGAAGGGGCTGTTGGTGAGGCGGGTGCTAAAGCTGACGGGGGACCGAAGAGTGAGACTCCCCAGCCGTATTGCCGGCGGCGTTCCGCTGGCCAACGGAAAAACCGAGTCGTCGAACCTGCCGCCGGCGCCGAAGTCGGTGATGACGCGGATTGACGTGCAGCGGTAGCCGTGCCGCTCAAGGATCATTCGCGTCGTCGTCTGTCCCATGTTGAAAGGTGTCGCTGCCGCATGAGCGGCGCCGAGCAGAAGCACGCCAGGTGTATGGCGGGTTATGCCGCGGTCCGCGACCTCTTCGAAGAAGTGCTGCGCTAAGCGGCGATCGCGGATGGCTCCGTTCATGCGCGACCCGATCGAGAGCACGTAGCGCGGCCGAGCTCGGAGGTCGTCGAGCACAGGTTGGAACCGGCGCGGCATCACGCGACGGCCGATCTCCTGCGCATCCATGGCGTCGGCGCCGGGAGCCGCGTTATCGAACTCCGGCGGCAGTACGGCGCGTAGCCAATAGTCGCGAATGGCTTGTCTTACCGGGCCCGCATTCTGAAAGGATTCGTTGCCGAAATACCGGAAGCGCTGATCGGCCAGCAGTTCGCGCGCAAGGCGCGTCATGCTAGTTGTGCGGATCGCGGCGGCATTCGAGGCCAGGAAGCCGTGAATTTCCCCGATAATGACCACCTCGGGCGTTCCGAGCGCGATCGTGTCCTGCCCATTTGCCGCCATATAGTCCCGGAGATCGTCGCGCAGCGTCATGCTTGCCTCGTTTTGTGCCACGGGCTAGTCGCACTGGATTACGCTCGTTGGTCGTCTTCGTACGCGGCAGGGTTCACCACGGCGGGACAAGTTATGCGTAACAATGCACGAGCGACTTCGAGCGCGTTTTCGACGGCTTGTCCCCCAGCAGCGGACAAGTCTCGCAAAGCCCAGAATGTAGAATAGGATTGACGGTTAGAACCGGCACACTAGCATGACGCAACGACGCGAAGCTTTCGGGGTTCGCGAATGAGCGCGTGTGGGAGGAACTCAATGAAAAAGTTTGACCTGCGTGCAGCCTTCGTTCTGGTCACGCTCGCCCTCATCTTGCCAGGGGCTCTTTGCGCGGCCGACGCCACCCCTGATCTTTCCGGAATCTATTGGGCGACCGAATACCACGCCAAGATTCAGGTTGTCGGAGGCGGCGAGCTGCCGCTGACCCCGGAGGGCAAAGCAGCCTACGACAAGAACATCGCCGGCTTGAAGGACGGTTCGATCATCGACAATGCCCGCAGGTTGTGCGTGCCCGATGGCTTGCCGCGGGTGCTGGCCAACCCTTACCCATTCGAAATCGTCTACGGCCCGCCCGGGCAGATCACCATCATCTACGAGCTCAGCCACCAGATCCGCCCGGTCGCCATGGACAAGCCGATGCCGAGCGAGGACGAGTTGGAAACGTGGCCATTCTACAATGGCCACTCGGTCGGCCATTTCGAGGGTGATACGCTGGTGATCGAAACCGCCGGCTTCAACGAAAAGACCTTCGTGGACGCCACTGGTGCACCGCACACCGACGAGTTGCGCACCGTCGAACGTATCCGCAAGATAAGTCCGAACGAGCTCGAGGACGTCATCACCATTCACGATCCGAAATATTACACCCGCGATTGGCAGGCGCGCTTCATCTACAGGCTGCGCAACGACATTCGCATTGAGGACTATAACTGCGGCGAGCCCCACCGCGACCTTTCCTCGGTGGCGGGCGTGCGCCGCCCATAAGGTCGCAGGGGTGGGCAAAGCGAGGCGTGCCACGCCAACGCCGGCGGTGGGCCCGGCGCGAGAGGGCGTACTCGGCGAGACAATGCCACACGCCTTTGCCTGCCCTACACAGTTTCGCTCAACCGAATCCGCGCCCGGGGCAGCGCAGCGTTCCAGAGGAAAATGAGAGGTCCGACAATGCAATTTCCTTCCAACGTCGAGCGCATCCAGCACGCCACCATACTCACGTTCGTGACCTTCATGGGCGTCGCGGCGGTCGTCCCGGTGTTGGCGCAGACCCCGACTAAAGACGTGATCCCCAATCTCGCGTCGACCCGTTTCGCATGGCTGTCGGGCGCCGACTGGTTCGATCCGCCGCCTGGCACCGGCCGCGGCCCGATCAGGCAGGACCCGGACTATCCGTATGTGGGCAATGTCGGGGCCAATGGCAGGCAGGTGACGGTGCGTCTCGGCAACCACAAGGATCCGGTGCTCAAACCCTGGGCCGCCAAGCAGATGCGCGAGTCGAACGAAGAAGTCATCAGCGGCAAGCGGTCAGTCGGGTTCGCCGCCCAGGCGCGCTGTTATCCGGGCGGCGTGCCGGGGCAACTGCTCTATCCGGCCGAGCCCATGTATTTCATTCAAAATCCGAAGCAGGTGTGGATGATCTGGCAGCGCGACCACATGGTCCGCCGCATCTATCTGACCGACAAGCATTCGGAAAATGTGCAACCGTCGTGGTTTGGCGAATCCATAGGCCGCTATGAGAACGGCGAATTGGTGGTCGACACCATCGGGCTGTCCGCCAAGAACAGCTACATCGACAATCTGCGCACGCCGCACACGGAAAAAGAGCATGTGATCGAGCGCTTCAAGCTGTCCATGGACGGCAATACGCTCGAGGCCTACGTGATCGTCGAGGACCCCGACACCTTCAACGAGCCGCTTCACATGGTGCAGCGCTGGCGCAAGGTGAAGAACCCACTGTTGGAAACGGTGTGCGCCGAGAACAACGGTGATCACTTCAGGCAGAACCTGTTCCCGCTTCCGGAGGCCACAACACCGGATTTCTGATGAGCCGCGCCGGACGCAACAAGGGCGCAGAAACCTTCCCGGCTTGCCGGGGAGGAAATAGCCAAAGGGAAATAGATCGCTATGGGCGCGCTCACCAAGTCGTCGTTCACTAAAATCGCCATTGGCACGGCCCTGCTGATTGGCTCCGCATATCCCATTTTCGCGGCCGACGCGTTGCACGACGTCGTCCCCACCGGCGCGCTGCGCGTCGCCATCGCGGTCGGCCCGGCGGCATCGACTTTCTGGGCCACCCGCGATCCGGCATCCGGACAAGCGCGCGGCGTTACCGTCGAGCTCGCCAAAGCCGCCGCCGCGAAGCTGCGCGTGCCGCTAAAGCTCGTCGAATATCAGAACTCAGGCGAGATCGCTGCTGCCGCCGCGAAGGATGTGTGGGATCTCTCCTTCATGCCGGCCGATGCCGAACGCGAAAAATTCGTCGACCAGGGGCCGCCTTACGTGGTCTACGAGAGCACCTACCTGGTGCGGGCCGGCTCCGACATCAAAACCCTTGCGGATGTTGATCGTCCCGGCATCCGGGTCGGCGCGATTGAAGGCACGGCAACGTCGCGCACGGTGGCAAGGTCATTGAAACGCGCCTCCCTCGCCACGTTTCCAAAGCCCGAAGCGGCTGCTGAACTGTTGGGAAAAGGCGCGCTCGATGCCCTTGCGATGGGTACCGAAGCCTTGGTCGACCTCGCCAAGGGCCTGCCCGGCACGCGCGTGCTCGAAGAACCCGTGCAGTCGACTGGGGTCGTGGTCACGGTGCCTAAGAACCGGCCCGCGACCCGCGACTGGGCGGTGCGCTTTGTCGAGGAGGCCAAGCAGGACGGCACGGTGCGCCGAGCGTTCGACAGTGCTGGGTTCGCTGCCGTGCCGGTGGCACCGCCTTGAAGGTGAGATCATCACAGGCGCGCGGTGCGGGCTCAACGGCGAGTGGGAAGGCGGCACTGGCGAAGTTGGTGCGATCGTACCGGGTCGACGGGTTGAGCTGATCGGCCCGGACGAGAAGCCGGCAGCGCCCGGCCACAGCGGACGGGTCCGTATTTTCGCCTCCTCCGGGCCCCCTACCCTTTTTCAAACTCACGGAGCCACAAGCCAGCAGGCGCAGCGATTGAGGGGCGCAGAGGGCCCCCGATACCTCCCCGTCCGGGCGATGCTTGACTTCAATTCTGCCGGGTCGTATCGAACCAAACCCGACGCTGTGAGGTTTACGCGCGGCATCGCGGGGGCGTAGCTCAGTTGGTTAGAGCGCTAGCCTGTCACGCTAGAGGTCGCGGGTTCGAGCCCCGTCGCTCCCGCCAGAAAAATCAAAGATTTAGTCGAAGTTTCAGAGCCCTAATCTTCCCAGAAAATCGAACCGGGAAGGCCATGGGAAGCGGCGGAATGCCCTGGGGGTCAGTAAATGAGAAGTTTCCAAGCTCCGCCAAGCCACTGATGACCAGAGCGCGGCGTCGTTAGCTGAAATCGAAGACCCGAACGACGACGCCGCAAGCCTTACTCCGGACGGGGGCGTTTATCTGAAGCCTGGCAGTGCGAGAACTGCCAAACAACTTCCGTTCCGTTTTCTGATCGAGGGTGCCGCCCTCAGTCTCTGGTGCCGGTTGCCTTGCGGCGGCCGATGCGGTCATTCCATCGGCGATCATGACCGCGACCATCACATACTCCGCTGGGGCTTGCCGCAAGGTCATCCTTACTGACGAGATGTATTCCCCTCGTTTTGCTTTGTCGTCGTCATTGAGAACTCGAAGCTCTCGTGCGCGATCTTCAATTCCGCCTTGGCCCTCCCCGGGCTGCACTCGAGACGATCGCGGATCATTTCTTGCGCACCGGCCGGCGCAATCCATTGCTCGGCGCTGTTGTCACCACATCCATAGCGGTCACTCAGCGGGCGCGCTTCAATGGCACGACGTTGGCGCCGACCAGCGCCATGATATGATCGGCCCACATGCGGAGCGCTTCGGTACTTTCCCGTAGGTACAGCGCCGTGTTGTAGGTGCCAGGGACGCCACTCTTGTCGCTCCGGCGGCTCGACACGTGGTTCAAAATAGCCTCGACCACATGCGGCGCAATCCCGAGCCGATCGTTCATGATGGTAGCCATAGTGCGCCGCAGGTCGTGGTGCGTCCAACGCGACATGGGCCCCGGCTTATCGCCCTGCCCGCCGGCCTCCTCCCACGCCTTTATCCTGGCCGCATGGATGCGCTCGTCTAGCCGCTCCTTGCACTTCGACCAGCCAGAGAAACCCCGCTCGCCGATGCCGAACACCAGGTCGCGGAGCTTACCGTTATGGTTCACCCGACGCGGCTGCTTTTCCAGGATTTCCTGCGCCGGTAAAGGTTTCGCGCATGTGGCCCAGCGCTCCCCATCCGGCGCCGACAGCGGAACGATGTGCGGCCGCTTGTTCTTGGTGCGCTCTGGCGGCAACGCGATCGCATCAATAGTGAAGGCCGGCAGTTCGATGCCGTTGATGCGCGCTTTGGGCACTTCGGTCTTGCCGATCTCCGATCGCCGCAAGCCCGCCATTTCCTCGGCGCGTTGGCCGCTCAACATCAAGAGCTTGACGATCGAGCCGTAGTGATCATTACCAGCCGACTCCCAAACCTCCCGTAGCTCGGCATCCGTCAGGGTACGCTCGCGTGACTTCTCCTCGAACCTGCGGGTGTTGGCGACGGGGTTCTCAGTGACGATGCCCTCCTCCATCGCCCATCCGTAGAATGCGAGCAGAGATGACCTCGCCCGGTTGGCCTGCACGTCGCCGGATGTGTCCCTGATTTCACTGATTTGGGTCGCAATGGTGCGTTGGGTGATGCCGGCAAGCTGTAGCCCATGAAGCCGCTTGCAATATTTTAGCAAATGCCGATCGATCTGATCGTAAGCGCGAGGCCGCATTTCCCGCTTTCGAAGCGCCAGATAGCTTTTTGCGACCGCCTCGAACATCTCAGACGCCTGCCGTTTGCGTTGCTCCTTTTCCCCGGCCGGATCATGTCCGAGCTTCACCTTGGCGTAGAGTTCGATCGCGGTCTCGCGGGCCTTGACCAGCGTTATTGCCGCCGCCGAACCGAGTGACATGCGCCGCTGCTTCTTCCCAAGCGCGTACTGGAACACCCAATTGCGACTACCGCCTTCACGCAGCCGCAGGCCGAAACCGGGCACATCATCATCCCACGCGATTTGATCGGTCTTGCCCTGTGGCAGGCGTAGATTGTCGATCGACTGGGTGGTGAATTTCATGGGAGCGCCCAAGGCTGGGAATACTATGGGAAGTTCGCAGCAGCGCATCGGCGCCGCCTCATCATACCTACGACTAGCGATCTTCCCGGTTTATCATATACTTGCAACACGTTGAGCATATTTGTGCTTAGCTAGAGGTCGCGCTTTCGGGTCCCGTCGCTCCCGCCGCTCGTGCCTTTCCGAGTACTTCCGAACCAGGTGGATGCGGACTTCGGATCCGCGTCGCCACCGTTCGCATATATGTCCGAAATGTGACTACTGCCGGATTCACTTCGCAAAAAATATGGCGGTACGCGCCTTTCTCGTTGAAATTGTATAAAAAAATATTTCCCGCGGACGCCGTTAAATGACCAAGATCTACTCAGAATTGTGTCACATTCCGATTGATATTTGGGCCGCCTACGTCGATGGGGAGTGGATGATGCCCGTATCCAGCGCCACTATTAAGACTCTTTCTGCCATATTCTGCCTGTCCCTGGTCATGCCGTTACAGCTGGCCCGCGCTCAAAGCCCGGTGAAGCAGCAGGTCCTCAGTTACGAGGAAAAGAAGCGTCAGGCCAATGACATCGCGGTCACCATTGTGGTGTCGGGACTCTCGTGCACCTGTGCGCGGTTTGCTGAAGACATCAAGAACGTGGTCAACGACCTGCGGCCCGACGGTCAGCGGGTGCTGCCGGTGCTCGGGGTCGGTGGATTGCAGAACCTGCAGGACGTGCTCTTCCTGAGGAACATCGACATGGGAGTCGTGGACGAGGATAATCTACGGCTTCTAAAGAAGCGCGATCCGACACTGTACGCCAATGTCGAGCAGCGGGTGAACTACATTACCAAGCTCTATAATTCGGAGTTTCAGGTTCTCGCCCGCAACGACATCAGGAGCTACGATGATTTGCGCGGCAAGAAGGTAAACTTCAACCTCAAGGATAGCCAGACCGAAGTCACCGCGGACATCGTGTTCAACATGCTGAAGATCGACACGGTTCGCTCGTACTACGACAACGACGTGGCGCTCAAGAAGGTCATCGACGGCGAAATCGCCGCGATGATCATCCTGACCGGCGCACCGCAAGCGCTCTATGCGAAAGTGAAGAGGGAGGACGGCGTACACTTTCTGCCGTTCGATGAACGTTCGTCTTCCAACCCCAATGCCAAGCAGGTTCTCGCCGACTACATCCCGGCGGAGTTGACGCATCAGCAATATCCGGCGCTGATCCCCGAGGGCACGACAGTGCCGACATTTGCCAACCGCGCGCTGCTGGTGGCCTATGGGTGGCCCGAGAATTCCCCGCGTTACACTAAGCTCGCCAAGTTTGTACGGGAATTCTTTAACAGGATTGATCAGTTCCACGATAGCTCCCGTCATCCAAAGTGGAATGAAATCAACATTGCCGCCGATATGCCGGGCTGGACGCGATTCAAGCCGGCTGCCGACTGGCTTGCCGAGCAGCGGGCCGTTGCTGCGCGCCAGCGCGGCCCTGGAGCCACCATTGCCGGTAGCAACGAACTTAAAGTTGCGTTCGATCAGTTCGTCGATCAATACGCAGCGGCGCGAGGATTAAAGACGATTTCCGCAGCCGACCAGGAAATGCTGTTCGCCAAGTTCCAACAATTCCTGCAGACGCAACAAAGCAACACCGCGCTCAGGACGCGCTGACGTATGACCCAATAAGTTGGGGGAGGTAGGGCGCTAGCGCACCGCAGCTTGGCTGCGGTGCGCTACGCGTTTTCAGACCATGCGCGGCGCCTTCCGGGGGCCTTCGGCGAGGAGTCACGGGCCGGGATTGTCCCGGTCTTTGCTTGATGAAGCGCGGGCCAAGAAACCAAGCCGCGGCCGGGCGTCACTGACCGTAATTCGCCTTCAGGTAGTCGCCGATGATCTTCGCGTCGGCCGGATTAATCGGCGCCCCGAACACGTTGATCATCTTGGTCAATTCGGCATCCCACCCGGCCGCATTAAGAAATGTCGAATTCATCGGAATGTAATCGAGGGTGTGGCAGGCGGTGCAATTGGCCTCGACCTTGTCGGCCCCCGGGGCCTTTTTGAGCTGAATGGGCTTTTCGCCGGCCGCGGCCGCCATCGCGAAAACCCCGCAAAAGGTGGCAGACAGCCCCGCAATGATGATCGATCGCATGGTGGCGCTCCTCATACGGAAACAAGGTGAAGGGTTTGAATGACGTTGTGGTGATAGCCGGCCGGGTTGGCGATCGGGGTAGCGGCCTGGCTCTGGCCGATCTTGTTGATGGCGCGCGCCATGATCTTAAGGCCCCCGGGCGGCACCGCA
>Ga0307469_10000604_pt1 | contig 13195 bp, 13 predicted proteins | sample atmos_gasesAM2C__FD_203084 | JGI IMG/M metagenome (GOLD analysis project Ga0307469, IMG submission 203084) | Hardwood forest soil microbial communities from Morgan-Monroe State Forest, Indiana, United States - atmos_gasesAM2C_515 | ecosystem: Environmental > Terrestrial > Soil > Temperate...
ACGATGCGCGAGCGGCGCTGGCGCTGGATCCATCCCCGCGAGACGTAGAGCCGGAGCAAGGCGTCGCCCAGCGCGCCGCCGAGGTGCGCGCGGCGCTCGGTGAGGTCGACGCAGGTTCGGGCGAACACCCGCCGGGCGGCGCGCGCCCCGGCGAGGTCCACTCCCAGCGCGGCGAATTTCTTCTCCCCCGGCGCGGTGACGGTGAAGTCGCGCCCGTCGGCAGCCAGCCACCGGGCTTTCAGCATCCCCTCGAGGACCTTCACCGCCGTCTGGCCGGCGAGGTGCTCGTAGCAGGTCCGCGCATGGAGAAATTCGACCGGCACGGCGGGCGCGGACAGGGGGAGGCGCGGCGAGCGCGGCCGCGATACGACGCCGAGCGACGCCATCGTCTCGATGACGCCCGCGATTTCCTCGCTGGCGATCCTGAAGTAGCGGTGGCGGCCCTGGACCTCGACGCTGAGGAGGCCGCCCCGCACGAGCTTGGCGAGGTGGCCGCTCGCCGATTGGGCCGAGATGTTCGCGCAATACGCGAGCTCTCCCGCCGGCCGCGTCGTGCAGCCGATCAGCGACCAGAGGATCTTCGCCCTCGCCGGGTCGGCGAGCAGGCCGGCGATGCGGGGAAGGTCCGGGGCGTCATCCATATTTCACCTATGGGTGAAACATGTATGTTACCCCGCGCGGATAATGATGTCCATCCCGCGATCGGCGGGCACCCAAAGGAGCGGATCATGCATGCGGACACCGTTGCAAGCGACGTGGACATCCTGGAGAAGCTCAACACGGGCTACATCGATTCGGTTCAGCGCTCGGACGTGCGCTGGTTCGAGAAGCACCTGGCCGAGGATTTCCTCAACAGCAACCCCGACTTCACCCTGGTCGACCGAGAAGGCTTCATCGAGCAAATCGCCAGGCCGGCGACGATCTCGAGCCTTCGCGCCGAGGACGTGCGCATCCGCGTCCTCGGCGAGATCGCGGTCATCCATGGGCGCACGAGGTACACGAAGGCGGACGGCCGCGAGGCGGCGGGCCGCTACACCGACGTCTGGGCGCGCCGCAAGGGACATTGGTTGTGCGTCGCCGCCCACGTCGCCCGCGGCTGAGATAGTCTAGGGGGGTGATGCCCCGCTCCCGGCTCGATCACATCCTCGTCACCGCCGCCTCCTTGCAGGAGGGCGTCGACTACGTGAGCCGCGAGCTCGGCGTCGAGCCGCAGACGGGCGGCGAGCACGCGCACATGGGAACGCACAACTGCCTGCTCAAGCTCGGCGAGAAGCTCTATCTCGAAGTCATCGCGGCGAATCCCGATGCTCCTAGCCCGGGCCGGCCGCGCTGGTTCCAGCTCGACGAGCCGGAGTCGGTCCGGGCGCCGCGGCTCGCGACCTGGGTCGCGCGCTGCGACTACATCCATGCCCTCGCGCCGGCATCGCTGGGGAAGATCGAAACGATGACCCGGGGAAGCTTCCGCTGGCACATCACGGTCCCCGAGGACGGCAAGCTCCCGCTTCAAGGCGTCGCGCCGACGTTGATGCAATGGCACTCCGAATCCCATCCCGCCGACACGCTGAAGGATCTGGGCTGCTCGCTCGTCCGCTTCGAGGGTTTTCATCCCCGGCCCGAAAGCGTGACGGGCGTGCTGGAGGATATCGCGTTCGAAGGCGAGTTCCCGGTGTCGCCGGGCGACAAGCCGCGCCTCGTCGCCAGCATCCAAACGCCATCGGGACTGCGACAACTGGGTTAGGGAATGATCCCCGGCGCGAGCCCGTAGCAGTGGTCCGAGATCTCGCAGGGCTTGCACCACCACACGCGCGCGCGCTCGTCGTGGTCGATGCAGTGCTCGAACGCGCGGCGGATCATGCGCAGCCTGAACGGCTGGCCGAACACGTACGAATGGATCGAGACGTTCATCACCAGCGGATGACCTTCGCTCTGCTCGATCATCTCGTCGAACTGCTCGACGATCATGTCGCAGAAGTCGCTCGCGTCCTGCTTGCGGTGGATCACCACCTGCGAGTCGTTCAGCTCGATCGGGTAGGGCACCGATAGGATCGGTCCCGAGCGCGTGCGCATCCACACCGGCTGGTCGTCCATGGGCCAGTCCATGAGGTAGGCGTAGCCCAATTCCTTCAGCAGGTCGGGCGTGTTCGCGGTCTCGTAGGCGCCCGAGCCCATCCAGCCCTTCGGCGCCTTGCCCTCGTGACGGGCGATGGTCTCGGTCACCTCGCGCAGGATGCGCTCCTCGTCGGGCTGCGCGAGGCCGCGCAGGTTCTCGGCGTTGGTGCGCCCGTGTGCGACGACCTCGTCGCCGCGCTTGCGGATCGCGTCCATGATCTGCGGCGCGTGCTCGTAGAGCAGGCTGTTGCAGTTGTGCCCGGCGGGCAGGTTCAGCTCGTCGAGCAGGTCGAACAGGCGCCAGATGCCGATGCGGTTGCCGTAGTCGCGCCAGGAATAGTTGCGGTGGGTCTGCGGCTCGCCCGTCTTCGCCGGATCGTGGCCGAGCCCGGCGCCGAAGGCGAACCACTCGACATTGGTCGTGACGGTAAAGGCTAGGCGCTTTCCGTCCGGCCAGCTGTAGTCCTTGCGCTCCGGAAGCGGGACGTAGTCGTAGCGGTCGTGCTTCGGGAGCGGGAGTTCCACTCTAATCGGCTTTGGCGCCCGAAGCCTTCACGACTGGAGCGAGCTTCGCGATCTCGCGCTCGATCATGTCGTGGAACTGCTCGGGCGTGCTCGAGATGGCGTCGGCGCCGAGCTGCTGGAAAACCGCCTTGATCTCGTCGGTCGCGACGACCTTGGCGAACTCGGCGTTGAGCTTCCTCACCACGCCGGGGTCCATGCCCTTGGGGCCGAGGACGCCGCTGTAGAGGATGACCTCGAAATTCGGCACGCCCGCCTCGATCATGGTCGGCACCTCCGGCGCGGCGGAGACGCGCTTGGGCGTGGTCACCGCCAGCGCGCGCAGCTTCCCCGCCTTGGCGTTCGACACCGCCGGCGGCATGGTCGAGAACACATAGGTGACGTCGCCCGCGAGGATCGCCTGCGTCGCCGGACCGCTGCCCTTGTACGGAACGTGCAGCACCTTCAGCCCTTCGTCGCTGTTGAACAGCTCGCTCGCGAGATGGAGGATCGTGCCGGTTCCCGAGGAGCCGTAGGTGTACTTGCCGGGATTCGCCTTGATGAGCGCCGCGAGCTCCTTCACGGTCTTCGCCGGCGTGCTCGGATGCACCACGAGCATCAAAGGCGTGGAGGCGACCAGCGTGACCGTGGTGAAGTCCTTGACCGAGTCGTACGGCAATTTCGTATAGAGGCTCGCGTTGATCGCATGCGAGGTGATGTCCTGCAGCCAGATGGTGTAGCCGTCGGGCGCGGCCTTGGCGACCGCGTCGCCGGCGATGGTCGTGCCCGCGCCCGGCTTGTTCTCGACGAACACCGGCTGGCCGAACGTGGTCGACATCTTGGCGGCGACCGCCCTTCCCAGGACGTCGGAGATTCCGCCCGGGGCGAAGCCGACGATCATCTTGACCGGCTTGCTCGGATAGTCGGACTGAGCGAGAGCGGGCCCGGTCAGGCACGCCGCCAGGGCAAGGCAGAAAACGTTGGGTGGGGTCATACGATTTTCCTCTCGCGCAGCGACTCGATCGCCGCCTTGTCGTAGCCGAGCTCCTTCAGCACCTCGTCGGTGTGCTCGCCGACCTCGGGCGGCGCGACCGCGATGCTCGCCGGCGTGCGCGAGAGCTTCACCGCCTGGTTGACGATGCGGATCTCGCCGAGCTTCGGGCTCTTGACGCTGACCGCCGCGCCGAGGTGCTTCACCTGCGGGTCGTCGAACATCTTGTCGACGGCGTAGATCGGGCCGCAGGGAACCTCGGCCTTGATGAGGATCTCGATCCACTCCGCGGTGGTCTTCGAAGCGAGCGCCTTGCTGATCTCGGCGTTCAGCGCGACGCGGTTCTTCGAGCGGTTCTGGTCGCCCTTGAAATCCTCGCGCTCGAGCAGGTCGGCCCGCCCGATGCCCTCGCACACGCGGCGCCACATGCCTTCTCCGGTGGCGGCGATGTTCATGTAGCCGTCCTTGGTCTTGTACGCCGAGGTCGGCATGCTGGTCGGATGGTCGTTGCCCGCCTGCCCCGGCGGCTTTCCGGTCATCAGGAAGCGCGCCGCCTGGAAGTCGAGGATCGCGATCTGCGACATGAGCAGGTTCGCCTGCACCCACTGGCCCTCGCCGGATTTCTCGCGCTCGAGCAGCGCGGTCATGATCCCCAGCGCGGCGAACAGGCCCGCCGACACGTCCGCGATCGCCGCGCCCGCGCGCACCGGCCCCTGGCCGGGGATCCCCGTGACCGACATGAAGCCGCCCATCCCCTGGGCGATCTGGTCGAACCCCGGCCGATCGCGGTAGGGACCGTCCTGGCCGAATCCCGAGATGCTCGCGAGGATGATCCGCGGGTTGACCTTCTTCAGCGACTCGTAGTCGATCCCGAGGCGGAACTTCACGTCGGGGCGGTAGTTCTCGACGACCACGTCGGCGGTCTTCGCGAGCTTCATGAAGATCGCGACGCCCTCCTTGTCCTTGAGGTTGAGCGTGATCGAGCGCTTGTTGCGGTGCAGGTTCTGGAAGTCGGGCCCTTCGCGCGGCCCGCCCATGGTGTCGCGCTCCAGGCTGGGCGGCGTCTCGATCTTGATAACGTCGGCGCCGAAATCGGCGAGCTGCCTCACGCAGGTCGGCCCGGCGCGCACGCGCGACAGATCGAGGACGCGAAAGCGCGAGAGCGCGGTGGAAGCCGGGACGTGGGGCATGGCGGAGCGAGCGCTATGATAACCTGTCGAGCCTAGCCGACAATGTCCGCTCGCGAACACGATCTGCACGAAATCCGCGAAGCCGTGGCGAAGCTGTGCGCGAGCTTTCCCATGGAATACTGGCGCGAGACCGACCGCGAGCGGCGCTACCCGACCGAGTTCGTGACCGCGCTCACCCGCGCGGGCTGGCTCTCCTGCCTCATCCCCGAGGAGTACGGCGGCTCGGGGCTCACGCTAGCCGCCGCGGCCGCGGTGCTCGAAGAGATCCAGAAAAGCGGCGCGAACGGCGCCGCCTGCCACGCGCAGATGTACACCATGGGCACGGTGCTGCGGCATTGCAGCGAGGCTCAGAAGAAGAAATATCTTCCGAAAATCGCCAAAGGCGAGCTGCGGCTGCAGGCCTTCGGCGTCACCGAGCCCTCCGCCGGCACCGACACCTCCTCGATCCGCACGACCGCGGTGAGGAAGGGCGACCGCTACGTCATCAACGGACAGAAGGTCTGGACCTCGCGCGCCGAGCACTCCGACCTGATGCTGCTCCTCGCGCGCACCACGCCGCGCGAGCAGGTGCAGAAGAAAACCGACGGCATGTCGGTGTTCATCGTCGACATGAAAGCGGCGCTGGGGAAAGGCCTCGCGATCCGTCCGATCCGCACCATGATCAACCACGCGACCACCGAAGTTTTCCTCGAGGACCTCGAGATTCCCGCGGAGAACCTCGTCGGCGAGGAAGGCCAGGGCTTCCGCTACATCATCGATGGCATGAACGCCGAGCGCATCCTGATCGGCGCCGAGTGCATCGGCGACGCGAGATGGTTCGTCGCCAAGGCGACCGCCTACGCGAACGAGCGGAAAGTCTTCGGGCGCCCGATCGGCCAGAACCAGGGCGTGCAGTTCCCGATCGCGCGCGCCCACATGGCGGCCGAGGCCGCGGCGCTCATGGTCGAGCGGGCGGCGGGGCTCTACGATTCCGGCAAGCCCTGCGGACCCGAGGCCAACATGGCGAAGCAGCTCGCCGCCGAGGCCTCGTGGCAGGCGGGAGACATGTGCCTGCAGACCCACGGCGGCTTCGGCTTCGCCGAGGAGTACGACATCGAGCGCAAGTTCCGCGAGACGCGCCTGTACCAGATCGCGCCGATATCCACGAACCTGGTGCTGTGCTACCTCGCCGAGCACGTGCTGCACCTGCCGCGCTCGTACTAGGTTTTGCTAAGATTGTCCGCACGGGAGAATCGGCAAGGAGGAGAGACCATGACCAAGACACTTAAAACGAAAACCCCAGCAGACGAATCCGGACTCGACCGCCGCAGTTTCTTGAAAGGCGCGGCCGCCGCAGGCGCGGTCACGGCGGCGATGACCGCCGCGACCAAGGTGGCGCAAGCGGCCGAGGCCAAGGCGCACAAGCCCGAAGGCGAGGCCAACCAGCGCGGCGACGCGTTCATCCCGCGGCCCGGGTCGGACTTCATGCTCGACGTGATCAAGTCGCTGAACATCGACTATTTCGCCTCGAATCCCGCGTCGAGCTTCCGCAGCCTGCACGAGTCCATCGTCAACTACGGCGGCAACAAGAAGCCGGAGTTCCTCACCTGCATGCACGAGGAATCCTCGGTGGCGATCGCCCACGGCTACGCCAAGGCCGCGGGCAAGCCGATGGGCGTGTTGTGCCACGGCAGCGTCGGGCTGCAGCACGCCGCGATGGCGGTGTACAACGCCTGGGCGGACCGCGTGCCGGTGATGATGTTCGCCGGCAACGGCATGGACGCGAACAAGCGCCGTCCCGGCGTCGAGTGGACGCACTGCGTGCAGGATCCCGCGGGCCTGGTGCGCGACTTCATCAAGTGGGACGACCAGCCGGCCTCGCTGCAGCACTTCGCCGAGTCCACGGTGCGCGCGTACAAGATGGCGATGTCGCCGCCGCAGGAGCCGGTGCTGATCACGCTCGACATCGAGCTGCAGGAGGAGGCGGTCGAAGGCAAGCCCTCGATCCCCAAGCTCTCGCTCTCCGCGCCGCCGCAGGCCGACGAGCTCGCGCTGCGCGAGGCGGCGAAGATGCTCGTCGCCGCGCAGAACCCCGTGATCGTCGCCGACCGCTGCGCGAGATCGCAGCAAGGCGTCGACGCGCTGGTGAAGCTCGCCGAAACCCTGCAGGCGCCGGTGATCTGCACCGGCAACCGCATGAACATGCCCAGCAGCCACTACCTGAACCTCTCCGAGAGCCGCCCCGGCCTGATCCGCAACGCCGACGTGATCCTCATGCTCGAGGTGCAGGACCCCTGGGGCATACTGCACGGCATGGGCGACCCGTGGAAGGACGTGCGGCGCGCCGCCAAGCCCGACGTGAAGGTGATCCAGATCTCGCTCGCCGACTTCATGATGAAGTCGAACTACCAGGACTTCCAGCGCTTCTGTCCCGCGGATCTCGCGATTTCCGGCGACGCGCAGACTTCGCTCGCACCCCTCACCGCGGCGGTGAAGCGCGAGATGTCCTCGACCCGCGCGGCCGAGCTCGCCGGGAAGGCGGACGATCTGAAGAAGCGCAACCGCGACATGAAGGAGCGCGTAAAGACCGCCGCAGCGCTCGGCTGGGACGCGAGCCCGGTGAGCACGGCGCGCCTCTCGGTCGAGCTGTGGAACGCGGTGAAGAACGAGAACTACTGCCTCGCGGTCTCCGACCGCATCGCCTGGCCGAAGCGCCTCTGGCACACCACCAAGTTCACCAACATGATGGGCGGCTCGGGCGCGGCGGGGGTCGGCTATTCGTCCCCGGGCGCGGTGGGCATCGCGCTCGCGAACCGCGACAAGGGCATCCTCACGGTGACGCTGCAGCCCGACGGCGACATGTGCTACGCCCCGGGCGTGCTCTGGACCGCCGCGCACCACAAGATCCCGCTCCTCTGGGTCATGTACAACAACCGGGGCTACGTGCAGGAGATCATGCACCTGCAGCGCATGGCGGGACTGCACCGGCGCGACGCCAAGACCGCCAAGGTCGGCACCATGATCTACGAGCCGGAGGTGGACTTCGCCAAGCTCGCGCAGTCCTTCGGCGTGTGGGGCGAAGGGCCGATCAGCGATCCGGGCAAGGTCGGGCCCGCGATCGAGCGCGCGCTCAAGGTGGTGAAGGGCGGCGCGCCCGCGCTCGTCGACGTCGTATGCCAGCTGCGATGAGGCGCCTCGCCGTCGCTGCTGCGGCTCTCCTCTGCGCGAGCGCGGTGCTCGCGCAAGACGCGCCGAAGGGCTCGGCCGAGCGCGGAAAGAAACTCTTCGTCGATCTCAACTGCTATTCCTGCCACGGCACCCAGGGCCAGGGCGGCGGCCGCAACTCCGAGCCGCCGATACCGCTGGGCTACCCCTTCGCGGGATTCGTCAACCAGATGAGGAAGCCGCGGCTGGACATGCCGGCCTACGAGGAAAAGCTCGTGAGCGCGCAGGAGATCGCCGACATCTACGCGTATTTCAGCTCGATCAAAGCCGCGCCGGCGGCGAAGGACATACCCCAGCTCAAGGGACTCTGACCGGCGCGGCGTTGTTTTAGAGGAGAGAGAGATGCACAAGAAACTGCTGTCCGCGCTGTGCGGACTCGCGGCAGCGTTTGCCGACGCTGCCTCATTTCCGAGTCTGGCGCAGGATTCCTATCCGAGCCGCGCGGTGCGCATGGTCGTGCCCAACGCGCCGGGAAGCTCGATCGACACCATGAGCCGCATCGTCGCGGCGAAGCTCGGCGACGCGCTCGGCCAGTCGGTGTTCGTCGAGAACCGCGACGGCGCCGGCGGCCTGATCGGGGTGGAGGCGGCGAGGGCCGCCAAACCCGACGGCTACACGCTGATCTGCGCGTCGAACGGCTCGATGCTGATCGCTCCGCTCCTGAAGAAGAACGTCCCCTACGACGCGGTGAAGGACTTCGAGCACATCGGAAGCTTCGCGGTGACGCCCAACGTGCTCGTCGTCAGCCCCGAGCTGCCGGTGAAGAGCGTGAAGGAGCTGATCGACTACGCCAGGGCGAACAGCGCGACCATCAACATGGCCTCGGCGGGAGTGGGCTCGCAGAGCCACCTCTCGGGGGTGCTGCTGATGACGATGGCGAGCTTCGAATCGCTCGTCGTGCCGCACAAGGGCGGCGGGCCTTCGGTGAATTCCGTGGTCGCCGGCCAGACGCACTGGACTTTCACGCCGGCGCCCGCGGTGATGCCCTTCGTGAAGAACGGGCGGCTGCGCGCGATCGGGCAGAGCCTGCCGCGGCGCTCGGCGATGCTCGGCGACATTCCGCCCGTCGCCGACAGCATTCCCGGCTACGATTTCAGCGGCTGGGCAGGGCTGGTCGCCCCCAAAGGCACACCGCAGGTCGTGATCGACAGGCTGCACGCCGCTCTGATGAAGACGCTCGACCTCGCAGAGGTGAAGGACGGCCTCGCGAAGCAGGGCGCCGAGGTGTTCACGGGCTCACCGGAGGATTTCCGCAAGTTCCTCGCGCAGGACCAGGCGAACACCATCAAGGTCATCCAGGCGGCCAAGCTCCAGGCGGATTAGGCGAAACCTCAGCGCCGCGTCGCAACGCCCATCAGGTGGTCGGGCAGCCAAGTCGCGATCTCGGGAAAGACGCACAGGATCACGATCGCGAGGAACATGCACAGCACGTAGGGAATCGTCCCCCACATGATGCGCGTCACCGGCACGTCCGGCGCGATCGAGCTGACGATGTAGATGTTCAGGCCCACCGGCGGATGGATCAGCCCGATCTCCATGTTGATGGTGAGGATCACGCCGAACCACACCGGATCGAAGCCCGCCGCGGTGATGATGGGATAGAGGATGGGCGCGGTCATCAGGATGATCGCCGCCGGCGGAATGAAAAAGCCGCACACCAGCAGGAACAGGTTGATCATCCCCATCAGCACCCAGCGGTTGAAGTGCGCATCGGCGATCGCCTGCGCGAGCGTCTGCGTGAGATAGAGCGAAGTGAGCATGTAGCCGAACAGCACCGCCGCAGCGATGATCATCAGGATCATCACCGACTCGCGCGTCGTGTCGCGCAGGATCTTCCACCACTCCTTCGCGCTCCACATCCGGTAGATGATCACCGCCATCACGACGCACAGCGCCGCGCCCACGCCGGCCGCTTCCGAGGGCGTCGCCACGCCGCCGTAGAGCACGTACATGACGCCGGCGATGATCGCGAGAAACGGCGCGATCTTCGGGATCGACTGGAATTTTTCGCGCCACGAGTAGCGGAAATCGACCGCATGCGAGCGGAATCCGCGCTTCCAGATGATGAACAGCGTCCACAGCATGAAAAGGCCGGTCAGCATGATCCCGGGCATCACCCCGGCGAGGAACAGGCGCCCGATCGAAGTCTCGGTCGCGATGCCGTAGAGGATGAATGTGATCGACGGCGGGATCAGGATGCCGAGCGTACCGCCTGCGCAGATCGATCCGGTCGCGACGTCGTCCGGGTAGCCGCGCCGGCGCATCTCGGGAATTCCCATCTTGCCGATCGCGGCGCAGCACGCGGGCGAAGACCCGGTGAGCGCTGCGAACAGCGCGCAGGCCCCCAGGTTGGAGATCGCGAGGCCTCCGGGCAGGCGGTAGAGCCAGCGGTCGAGCGCTTCGTACAAGTCCTTGCCCGCGGGCGAGGAGCCGATCGCCGCGCCCATCATCACGAACATCGGGATCGACACCAAGGTGAAATCGTTCAGGCCCGCATAGAAGGTCTCCGCGACGACGTGCAGCGCGCCGAATCCCTGGAACACCACGATGAAGACGATCGAGATCGCGCCGAGGCCGAACGCGACCGGCGTGCCTGAAAGGAGCATCGTGAGCGTGACGACGAGCACCATCAGGCCCTGGGTGGTGGGGCTCACGCTTCACGCTCCTTCGCGATTCCAAAGGGCGGCTCGCGCCCGGTGACGAGGTTCCAGATATCGGCGATGTATTGCAGAGACAGTAGGCCCAGGCCGATCGGCATCGAGGAATACGGGATCCACAGGCGCGCGCGCCACATCGTGTCCGAAACCCAGCGGTTATCCCAGGCCTCCTTCCAGAAATTGAAGGTGAGCACCGCGAGCACCACGGCAAAAGCGAGCGAGAGCGAGGCCGCGAACAGCGCGAGCCAGAAGCGCGCGCGCGGCCGGAGGTAATGGGGCAGTACGTCGACGTTGACATGGCCGCGGGTCATCAGCACGAAAGGACTGCCGACGAAAGTCGCCGCGATCAGGCAATAGGTGGTGAAGTCGGTCTGCCAGATGGTGTTCTGGCCGAGCGCGTAGCGCACGAACACCATGTGGCACACCACGAGCACGCCGAGCGCGATCAGGCCGGCGGCGATGAAACCGCACAGCTGCGAAACCGCCCTGACGCCGCGGACGAAGCTATCCATGGGATGGGCGCGCATCGTGAGGTCGGGACGACAAACAAAGGGCGGCTCGCGCCGCCCTTCGCTATGCAAAGTCCCGCGCTATTTGACGCCTATCGCCGCGTCGATCAGTTTCTGTCCGTCCGGAACTTCCTTGGCGAACTCCGCGTACGAGCTTTGCCGGGCGACCTTGACCCACTGGTCGTATTCGGCGGCCGTCAGCGTGACCACCTCGACCTTGTGCTCCTTGAAGACCTTGACCATCTCGTCGTCCAGGCCCTTGGCCTCCTTCGCGAAGTATGCCTGCGATTTCCTGCCGGCCGTGAGCAGCACGCCTTGCTGTTTTTTGTCGAGCCGGTCGAAGGTCTTCTTCGACATGAGCACCGGCTCGTACATGAACCACAACGCGTTGTCGCCGGGCGCCGTGAGGCATTTCACCTGCTCGTAGATGCGGAAGGAAACGAAGCTTCCCGAGCTCGTGTCGGTCGCGTCGGCGACGCCGGTCTGCAGGGCGTTATAGACCTCGTTCGACGGCACCGAGACGATGGAGGCGCCCGCCGCCTGCCACATCGCGGCAAAAGTCGGGCCGGCCGAGCGGATCTTGAGCCCCCTGATGTCGGCGGGCGTGCGGATGCAGGCCTTTTTCGAGGCGACCGCTCCCGCGAGCCAGGCGTCGGCGAGCACGATCACGCCCGCCTGCTCGATCTTCGCCTTGATGTCCTTCATGAACTGGGATTCGTTGACCCGTGCTGCGCGCTCGTGATTGCGCACCAGCGCCGGCATCAGGGTCGCCCCGAAAGCGCGCACCTTGCCGCTCGCGTAGTCGAGCGGGAAGGACGAAATGTCCAGCTGCCCGTTCACCAGCGCGTTCCACTGCTCGTTCGGCTTGAAAAGCGACGCGCCCGGGTACACCTGCACTTCGAGGTCGACGCCCGCGGCCTTGGCGTCGCGCGCGATGATCTGCACCATCTCGTCGCGCACGTCTCCCTTGCCGCCGGGAAACTGGTGCGAGGCGCGCAACACCGTCGGCGCCGCGAAGGCCGGGCCGGCGACCAAACCACCCGCCAGCGCCAGGGCAACAACACCACGCCTGAAATTCGTCATGGACCCTCCTCCAGATTGGTCGATCAAGAACGCCGGAAACGCCCCGGGCTGCGCGCCGGTCACTCGCCCATCGGCGAGCGGATCTCCGCAGTAACCCTCAGTTCGCTTTTCACGCCCGTAACGCCGTGAACCGAGGTCACGACGCGGGTGGCGTTTTTCCACTCCTCGCGCGTATGAACGATCCCGCGCAGGCGCACCTTTCCGCCCTGCGAATCGACGCCGAAGGTGAGGCCCCGCGTGGACGGATCGGCGCGCAGCGCCGCCTTGATGCTCGCCTGCAGGGCGAGATCGGAAAGCGCGCGGCGGGACTCCTCGGTTTCGATGAAATCGGGCTTCCTGGACAGCTGGATGATCTCCTCCGCGCACTGCTCGACGCTCATGCGCTCGGTGTTGAGCGACAGGTCGTAGCCTTCCGGATCCTGCCATTCGATGTCGAAGTGGCGCTTGGCTATCGCCCCTTGAGCCTCGTCGCTGTTGCGGATCTCGGTGGCGACCGCCTCTCGGTCGCTCGTATCGAGCCGCTGCATCATGCGCTGCACGCGCAGCTCGAAGGGCGCGCAAATGCGCACGCGGATCGCGTGCTTCACCGGCCGCAGCAGGTGCGCGGCGCCCCAGCCGCGCATCACGGCGCCCTTGCTCGCGACCTGCAGCATCTCGTCGGCGGTATAGATGGAAAGGCTGGTCTTGTCGGCGGTGAGCCGCTCGAACAGGTTGGCCTTCCCGCCCAGCAGCCGGATGACGTGGCTCTTTCTCAGGCGCATCTTGTCGGCGAGGTTGTTGATCATCTCGTGGTAGACGACAGGCACGCGCAGCTCGGATTCGAGGATGCGGGCGACATCCATCCCCAGGGACCCCATTTCCCGCGTCATGGCGACCAACGGCATAAAGCCTCCCTTGCCTCCCGGTTTCGAGCCGACAGTGTAGACGCTCCCCCCGGGGAGCCGCAATTGA
>Ga0307469_10000605_pt1 | contig 13191 bp, 14 predicted proteins | sample atmos_gasesAM2C__FD_203084 | JGI IMG/M metagenome (GOLD analysis project Ga0307469, IMG submission 203084) | Hardwood forest soil microbial communities from Morgan-Monroe State Forest, Indiana, United States - atmos_gasesAM2C_515 | ecosystem: Environmental > Terrestrial > Soil > Temperate...
GCAGTACATCCAGGACACCTACAAGATGCTCAAGAACCACAAGTGGTACATGGAGCCGCGGCTGGTGACCGTGAACGACTTGTACGCGTTCGATCCGAACGCGAAGGTGTCGATCGAGCCGTTCCTGGACATCGTCGGGCGCCTCTTCAAGCAGCCGAAGGAAGGCCTCGGCTACGACAACAGCCCGAGCGCGCACATGTGGCGGACGCTGGCGCGTCCCGACAATCCGCTGTAGAGACGGGACTGATGGACCAGGGGACTCTGGGACACAGCGACTAGGGACACGGGAGCGATGACGAAAGCGCGTTCACTGCGAACCACCGTCTGCGCAGCGTCGCTGGCGGTCGCGGCATCGGCCGCGGCCGCCGTCGCGCAGACGGCAGACAAGGCGCAAACGGTCAACGGCCTTCAGATCGCCGTCAGCGGTCTCGAGCGCGCCGAAAAAGCGGCGCTCAAGGACTGTCCCCCGGGAACCAACACCGTCAACGCCGTGCAGCGGCCGGGCGACGAGATCGCGGTGGTGACGGTGAGCTTCAAGGTGCTCCCCGAGTTCAAGGCGACGATGATGAAGCGTCCGACGGTGACGTCGGCGGACGGCAAGGTCTACAACACGTCCGTCCAGCTGGTCGACGTCGGATCGGTGCCGCAGTACTCCTGCCAGTTCATCTACCGCGTGCCGCAGGGCACGAAGCTGAAGTCGCTGCAGGTCGACACGGCGACGTTCGACCTCGCGCCGCTCGAGAAGTAGCGTCGCCGACGTACAACGCAGAACACGCAGAGCTCGCAAGTCACAAAGTACCCCTCGTACTCTGCGTGTTCTGCGAGCTCTGCGTTGATCGTCGTCAGCCCACGAACTTGTAGCCGGCGCCGTGGACCGTCAGGATGTGCTCGGGCTCGTGCGGCGCTTTCTCGATCTTCTGCCGCAGCTTCGCGACGAAGTTGTCGATCGTGCGCGTCGTCGGCGATTCCTCGTACCCCCACACCTGATTCAGGATCTGCTCGCGCGTGACCACCTGGCCGGTGTGCGCGACGAGATAGCGGAGGAGATCGAACTCGCGCGCGGTGAAGTCGATCCGCTGCCCGGCGCGATGCGCCTGGTGCGTCCGGAAATCGATCTCGATGTCGCCGATGCGGCAGGTCTCGAGCCCTGAGGGCCGTCCGCCCGCGCGCCGCAGGACGGCGCGCACGCGCGCGAGCAGCTCGGTGATGCTGAACGGTTTCGTGACGTAGTCGTCGGCGCCGAGCTCGAGGCCGAGCACCTTCTCGGTTTCCTGCGACCGCGCGGTGAGCATCACCACCGGCGTCGGGTTCGCGCGCGCGCGCAGCTCGCGGCACACCTCGAACCCGTTCTTGCGCGGCAGCGTGACGTCGAGGATCACCAGGTCGGGCGCCGTCGAGATCGCCTTCGCGAGGCCGTCCTCGCCGTCGGCCGCCGTGATCACTTCGTAGCCCTCGAGCTCGAGGTTGTCACGCAGACCGAGCAACATCTGGGGCTCGTCCTCGATCACCAGTATGCGTTTGGTCACCGTGGGTCTCTCCTGCGTACAGCGGGAAGTGGAGCGTGAAGGCGCTGCCGCGTCCCGGCTCGCTGTCGACACGGACGAAGCCGCCATGGCCGCGCATCACGTGATCGACGATGGCAAGCCCGAGGCCGGTGCCCTGCGGGCCCGAGCCGGCGTCGGTCTGGATCCGGTAGAACTTCTGGAAGATCCGCCGCTGGAGCCGCGCGGGAATGCCGATGCCGTGGTCGCGCACGCGCACGACGCCGTAGCCGTCGCCGCGCTCGACCTGCACCTCGATGTCGCGCCGCTCGGGCGAGTACTTCATCGCGTTCGACACCAGGTTCTCGATCGCCTGCACTGCCGCTTCGGCGTCGATGTACACGGGCACGTTCGGCTCGAGCGTCGAGGTCACCGTGAACTGGTTGTGCACGAACTGGCTCTCGAGCGATTCGAGGACGCCGCGCGTCAGCGCCGAGAGATCGACCGCTTCGCGCTTCGCGTAGGTGCGCAGCCCCGCTTCGATCTTCGAGAAGTCGAGCAGGTTGTTGATCAGCCGCGTCAGCTTGCGCGCCTCGCTGTTGATGATGCGGTAGTACTCGTGCGCCCGGTCGGTGTTCTTGAGCCGGCCGAGCTCCAGCGTCTCCGCGAACAGCTGGATCAGCGCCAGCGGCGTCTTCAGATCGTGCGAGACGCTCGACACGAAGTTCGATCGCATCTCGGCCACCTTCACCTCGCGCGCCGCCGCGCGGACGACGAAGAAGACGCCGAGCGCGAGGACGCCGGCGAGCATCGCCATCAGCGCGCGCTGCGGCCGCGCGCGCGCGTCGATGATCTGCGGGATCGTCTGGTTGCCGTAGCCGGTGCGGAGCCGCCACTGCTCGAACCGCCGGCTGCCGTCGGTCGCAGCAAACCGCTGCAGCTCCTGATCGAAGAAGACGAGCGGGAACACGCGCTCGTCGACGAAGCGCTGCGGGGCGGGTGCGCCGACCGGGAAGATGATCCCGCCGTCGCCGTCGATCATGGTGACCGTCAGCGACGGAAATCCGATGGGCCCTTCGACGTTTCTCAGCTTCGCGCGGAGGAACGATGGAAAGAACTCGGCGCGCAGCCGTTCGGCGTCGACGCGCACCGCGACGAAGCTCGTCATCCGATCGCGCGACGGGAACTCGAACCGCAGCTGCGCCTGGAAGTACGAACGGTGGCCGTCAATCGTCGCCTCGAACAGCGAGAGCGCGCGCTTCTGCGGCGCCAGCTCGTGGAACTTGCGCAGGACGAGCGGCGCCTCCTTTGCGTCGGCGCGGAACTCGCGGTGCTCGCGGTCGTAGGACAGGACTTCGCCGCGGTACGCGAGCGTCTCGTCGGACCAGACATAGAGCCGCGTCACGAACGGCTCGTCGTCGAGCGCCGCGTCGAACACCTTCTTGATCGCCGGGAGATCGAGCGGCTCGGCCTGCTGCTGCGGGATGCCGAGCAGCACGTTGATCTGCGGCGCCTTGAGCGCGTCCTGCGTGTCTTTCACGAGACGGTTCGCCGTCTCCTGGCTCAACTGCCGCAGGACGACGCTCGAGGACTGCTCGAGGTCGCCGATCGCGCGGAACTGGAAGTAGAAGAGGAGGGCGACCGGAATCGCGACGGCGATCGCGAGGCCGGCCGCGAGCCGGAGGCTGCGGTCGCGCAGCACGTGGCCGATCGCGGATGGCCCGCCGCGGGGCGGCTGTGGCGCGGCCGCGCCCGGACTCCCCTTGGGCGAATCTTACTCGTTGCTGGTGGGCCGGGTGGGCCGGGTAGGCCGGGTAGGTCGGATCGCTCGGAGAAGTCAGGAAGGTCGGGTGCGGTCGCGAGTCAGCGAATCTTTGTGACCCGCCCGACCCACCTGGCCCACCTGACCCACCCGACCTATCAGGCCTACTGCTGCGCGGTCGTCTTCGTCTGGCTCGAGAGGAAGCCTTGAATCTGCTTCACCGCGTAATCGATCTTGATGTCGAACGCCATCTTGCCGAGCGCGGCGGTCGAGCGGCGCGCGTCGCCGGTGATCCCGTTGTTCTTGCGCGGCGGCGCGTTCGGATCGTTCTGGCGGCCGCGGCCGCGCGCGTCGCGCGGCGGCGCCGGATCGCCTTCGGCCGTCGCGATCAGCTCCTTGCGCACCCACCCTTTGTCGCCGCCGAGATAGAGCATCGTCGACGTGTCGGGGATGCCGGCGTGCGAGCTGCTCGGATAGCCGTGATCGATGAGCCACTTGTCGAAGTCGCCCTGCGCCTTCGCGTAGACCTCGTCGCAGAAGTAGACGTGGCGGCCTTCGCGGGCGTACTTCGCGTCCATCTTCTTCGCGACTTCGGCGTAGGTCGCCGGCTGACCGCCGCCGTGATCGCCCATGATCACGACGTTCTTGAAGCCGGTCGTCATCGCCTGCTCGGTGACGCGTTCGAGAATCGCGCCGAGGAGCTCCGGCGTGAGGCCGATCGTGCCGGGCAGATCGGCGCTCGCGTTGTTCGGCGTGTACGCGAGCACGGGCATCGCGATCGCGTTGCCGAGCCGCTGCGCGATCGTCCGCACGATCTCGCGTCCCATCAGCGTGTGCCCGCCGTTCACGTTCTGCGGCCCGCGCTGCTCGGTGCCGCCGGTGTAGAACAAGGCCGTCGTCTTGCCGGCGGCCATCGCGGCCTTCACCTCGGGCCACGTCATCATCTCGAACTCGACGAGATCTTTCTTGGCGGTCGCCGACTGCCGGGCAGCGGCCGGCGTGGCGGCGGCTTTCGTCGCCGGCGCCTGCGCGAACGCAGAAGACGCGGCGAGCGCGAGCACTGGAAGAACGGCAAACACGCGGCGCATGATTGACTCCTTTTCGGGATCCCGCACGACGAATTCTTGCTTCCGAATTCTTGATTCCTGATTCCGCGCGCGCGCCGTCAGGCGCGCGACGCCGCGGGCTGGCGCACGAACGACAGCCACTTGCGGTACTGCGGCAGCTCGCCGCGCACCGCTTTGTTGAACGTGTCCTGAATCCGACGGGTGACCGGGCCGGGTTTGCCCTCGCCGATCGAGCGGCCGTCCACCTCGCGGATCGCGGTGACTTCGACAGCGGTCCCGGTGAAGAAGAGCTCGTCGGCGCCGAGGAGATCCTCGACCGAGATCGGCGCGACGCGCGACTCGATCGTGAGATCGCCCGCGATCTCGAGCACCGATGCGCGCGTGACGCCCATCAGGATGCTCGCGTCGCGATCGTTGGTCGTGATCGCGCCGTTCTTGACGATGAAGAGGTTCTCGCCGGAGCCCTCGGCGACCATCCCCTGCGAGTTGAGCAGGATCGCTTCGTCGAACCCGCGGCGCTGCGCGTCGTTCACGGCGCGCGCCGAGTTGATGTACTGGCCGCACGCCTTCGCCCATGCGGGGATCGCGCTGTTGTCGTACTTCCTGATGGGAGAAATCGTGACGCGGACGCCCGCATCGGCGTTCACGAGGTACTTCCCGGTCGGCACCGCCGCAATCGCGACGGTGACCGGGCATTCCTTCGTCCAGACGCTCAGCGTCGCGGCGTCGAAGAACGCGATCGGCCGCAGGTACGACGATTCGAGCCCGTTGGCGCGAACCACTTCGAGGCTCGCGTCGGCGAGCGTCGCGTGCGTGTACGGAATCGTGAGGTCGTACAGCTCCGCCGACTTGTAGAAGCGCTCGAGATGCGCGTCGAGGCGGAAGATCGCGGGGCCGTCGGTCGTGGGATACGACTTCATCCCCTCGAAGACGCCCGTGCCGTACTGAAGGCCGTGCGCCAGAACGTGCACCTTTGCGTCGTTCCAGGGCACCAGCCTGCCGTTGAACCAGATCGAGTCGGTAGGCGTGAATCCCATACAGTCTCCGGATTGACAATATATCGTATCGCTTCTCCGCGGCCGATACCTGTGAGGACGTGTCCGAATTCCGTGTCGAGAAGCGACGGGCCGAAGCGGTCCTCACCCTGACGACCGGCGCCGCGGCGCAAGGATGTTTTTTCCTCGCCGGATCGCGCGCCAGCCAGGGAGGTCCCGAGCGCGTGGCCGACCTGCTGAACGCCGAAACCGGTTTCTTTCCGTTCGAGCTGCATGCCGACGCGAGCCCGCATACGGTGCTGTACAACCGATCGCAGGTCGTGCTGGTGACGCTGCTCGACGACACGATCGAGGCGCAGCTCGACCCGGGATACAGCGTCGCCACCGAACGCCGCGTGCGGATGCTGCTGTCGAACGGCAACACGATCGAGGGGAGCGTCCGCGTGTACCGCCCGACGGGGCGCGATCGCCTCAGCGACTACGCGCGGCTGCCCGAGGTGTTCCGGTACATCGAGACGCCGGACGCCACCGTCATCGTCAATAGCGCCCATATCGTGGAACTCCGGGAGATGAACGAAGCATGAGAGCCGAGATCGACGCGTTGTTTCACCTGATGTGCGAGGCGAAGGCCTCCGACCTGCATCTGTCGGTCGGCACGACCCCGCTCGTGCGGAAGGACGGCCACATGCAGCCGCTCGACGCGGCAGCGCCGGCGCTCGACGTCGCGACCATGAAGCGGCTGCTGGATCCGATCACGCCGGAGAAGAACAAGGCGGAGTTCACCGAGCGGCGCGACACCGACTTCGCGTACGAGATTCCGGGCCTCGCGCGCTTCCGCGCGAACATCTTCATGGACCGCAAGGGCATGGGCGCGGTCTTCCGCGTGATCCCGAGCAACATCCTCACCGCGGAGCAGCTCGGGCTGTCGCCCGCGATCCTGAACCTGTGCCGGCTGAACAAGGGCCTCGTGCTCGTCACCGGCCCGACCGGCTCCGGCAAGTCGACGACGCTCTGCGGGATGGTCGACTACATCAACCGGACGCGTAAGGATCACATCATCACGATCGAGGATCCGATCGAGTTCGTGCACGAGAACAAGAGCTGCGCGATCAACCAGCGCGAAGTGCACAACCACACGATGTCGTTCAAGAACGCGCTGCGCGCCGCGCTGCGCGAGGACCCCGACATCATCCTGGTGGGCGAGATGCGCGACCTCGAGACGGTCGCGATCGCGATCGAGACGGCGGAAACCGGACACCTCGTCTTCGGCACCCTGCACACGACGACGGCGGCGTCGACGGTCGATCGCGTGATCGACCAGTTCCCGTCCGACCGCCAGGCGCAGATCCGGATCATGCTGTCCGAGTCGCTCAAGGGCGTCATCTCGCAGACGCTCTGCAAGAAGATCGGCGGCGGCCGCGCCGCAGCGCTCGAGGTGCTCATCGTCACCTCAGCCGTGAGCAACCTCATCCGCGAGTCGAAAACGTTCCAGATTCAGTCGATGATGCAGGTGGGCAAGGGCGTCGGGATGGTCACGCTGAACGACGCGCTGATGGACCTCGTCACGAAGAAGCTCGTCGCGCCGGACGAGGCCTACGCCAAGGCCATCGACAAGAACGGGATGGAAACGCTCCTGAAACGTATCGGTTGGACCCAGTCGGCGCCCGCCGCGCCGGCTCAGCCGGTCGCCGTCGGTGCGGGCGCGGCGCGATAGAACGCTCGGCTAAACGCATTAGACGCTCGGCTAAAGCCTTCGCGCTACGCCTAAAGCCTTCGCGCTACGCCTAAAGCGTTCGCGCTACGCCCAAAGCCTTCGCGCTACGCCTAAAAGCGCCTTCGCGCTACCGCCTAAAGCCTTCGCGCTACCCCGTAAAGCCTGCGCGCTACCCCGTAAAGCCTGCGCGCTACGCCTAAAGGCTTCGCGCTACGCCTAAAGCGCCTTCGCGCTACCGCCTAAAGCCTTCGCGCTACGCGGACCGCGTCGAGCTGAGCCGACCAGGCCGTAGCGCGAAGGCTTTCAGCCGAGCGACTCCTGCCGGTTGCACGGTCCTTTCCGTGCGTGCTATATTCGTCAGGTTCTGTTGAAGCCAGGACACCCTATCTGGCTTCGCCGCTCGTGAACAGCGTCCTCGTCGCGACCAACTAACTCGTTAGGGTCATAGGGTTTTCAGGCGCCAAGCCGCAAGGTTTTTAGGCCTGAAGCGACTAGCAGATTGCGGAATGCGGATTGCGGATTTGATTGCGGATTGGGATCGCCTCCGCTGAATCCACGGCCCGCCGTCCGCAATCCGAGATTTGTTTATGCCCACTATCAGTCAGCTCGTCCGCGCGGGACGCAAGAAGATCGTCAGCAAGACGAAGAGTCCCGCGCTGCAGAACAGCCCGCAGAAGCGCGGCGTCTGCGTCCGCGTGTTCACGCAGACGCCGAAGAAGCCGAACTCCGCGCTGCGCAAGGTCGCGCGCGTGCGCCTCACGAACGGGATCGAGGTGACCACCTACATCCCCGGCGTCGGGCACAACCTGCAGGAGCACTCGCTGGTGCTCATTCGCGGCGGCCGCGTCAAGGATCTGCCGGGCGTCCGCTACCACGTCGTCCGCGGAACGCTCGATGCGGTCGGCGTGCAGGGTCGGATGCAGGGACGGTCCAAGTACGGCGCGAAGCGCCCCAAGAAGGCTTGAGTCATGCCGCGTAGACGTGAAATCCCGAAGCGCGAAGTTCCACCGGATCCGCTGTACCAGAGCCCGCTGGTCACGAAGTTCATCAGCACCGTGATGAGCGACGGGAAGCGCAGCACCGCGGCGCGGATTCTCTACAAGAGCTTCGACATCATCAAAGAGAAGACGAGCGACGATCCGCTGAAGGTGTTCAAGAAGGCGATCGACAACGTCAAGCCGAGCCTCGAGGTGAAGTCGCGCCGCGTCGGCGGCAGCAACTACCAGGTGCCGGTCGAAGTGAACCCGAACCGCCGGCTGTCGCTGAGCATCCGCTGGATCGTCGGCTACGCGACCTCGCGCGGCGACGGCAAGACGATGCAGGAGAAGCTCGCCAACGAGTTGCTCGACGCGGCGAACCTGCGCGGCGGCGCCGTCAAGAAGCGCGAGGACGTCCATCGCATGGCGGAAGCCAACAAAGCTTTCGCGCACTATCGCTGGTAACAAGCAATGCCTAGGCAATCCCCGTTAGCGAAGACGCGCAACATCGGCATCATGGCGCACATCGATGCCGGCAAGACGACGACCACCGAACGGATTCTGTTCTACACCGGGATCACCTACAAGATCGGTGAGGTCCACGAAGGCACCGCCGTCATGGACTGGATGGAGCAGGAACAGGAGCGCGGCATTACGATCACGTCGGCCGCCACCACCTGCTTCTGGCGCGATCACCGCATCAACATCATCGACACGCCGGGCCACGTCGACTTCACCGCCGAAGTCGAGCGGTCGCTGCGGGTGCTCGACGGCGCGGTCGCCGTGTTCGACTCCGTCGCCGGCGTCGAGCCGCAGTCGGAGACCGTCTGGCGGCAGGCCGACAAGTACCGCGTCCCGCGGATCTGCTTCGTCAACAAGATGGACCGCGTCGGCGCCGATTTCAAGCGCACGTTCGATCAGATCATCACCAAGCTCGAAGCCAACCCGGTCGCGATTCAGCTGCCGATCGGCTCGGAAGACAAGTTCGTCGGCGTGATCGACCTGATCAAGATGAAGGCGATCACATACAAGGACGAAACGATGGGCGCCGACTACATCGTCGGCGACATTCCGGCCGACATGCTCGAGGAAGCGAAGCACTACCGCGAGCAGCTGATCGAAAAAGTCAGCGAGGTCGACGACACGATCCTCGAGAAATACCTGCACGGCCAGAACGACCAGATCACCGAAGAGGAAATCAAGGCCGCGCTCCGCAAGCGCGTGAACAGCTCGGTGCGCAGCAAGAAGAACGAGGGCGCGTTCGTCCCGGTCATCTGCGGATCGGCGTTCAAGAACAAGGGCGTGCAGCCGCTGCTCGACGCCGTCGTCGACTTCCTGCCGTCGCCGCTCGACGTGCCGGCGATTGCGGGCATCGACCCGACGAAGAAGGACGAGACGATCATCGAGCGCCAGGCGTCCGACGAGGCGCCGTTCTCGGCGCTGGCCTTCAAGATCATGACCGACCCGTTCGTCGGCCAGCTGTGCTTCTTCCGCGTCTACTCGGGCGTACTGACGTCCGGGTCGAGCGTCTACAACGCGACCAAGCAGCGCACCGAGCGCATCGGCCGCCTGCTGAAGATGCACGCGAACAAGCGGGAAGAGATCAAGGAAGTCTACGCGGGGGATATCGCGGCGGCGGTCGGGCTCAAGAGCGTCTCGACCGGCGACACGCTGTGCGACGAGAAGCACGCGATCGTGCTCGAGTCGATGGACTTCCCCGAGCCGGTCATCTCGCTCGCGATCGAGCCGAAGACCAAGGCCGACCAGGAGAAGCTCGGTGTCGGCCTCCAGAAGCTGATGGCCGAAGACCCGACCTTCCGCGTGAACACCGACACGCAGACCGGCCAGACGATCATCCGCGGGATGGGCGAGCTCCATCTCGAGATCATCGTCGACCGCCTGAAGCGCGAGTTCAACGTCGAGGCGACCGTCGGCAAGCCGCAGGTCGCGTACAAGGAAACGCTGACGCGGCCCGCCGACGGCGAGATGAAGTACGCCAAGCAGACGGGCGGCCGCGGCCAGTACGGGCACGCGAAGATTCACGTCTACCCGGGCGAGCCGGGCACCGGCTACATCTTCGAGAACGAGATCGTCGGCGGCTCGATCCCCAAGGAGTTCATCAAGCCGATCGACGAGGGCATCAAGGAAGCGCTCACGCGCGGCGTCCTCGCCGGGTATCCGATCGACGACGTGCGGGTGGAGCTGTACGACGGCTCGTACCACGACGTCGACTCGTCGGAAATGGCGTTCAAGATCGCCGGCTCGATGGCGTTCCAGGACGCGGCCAAGAAAGCCAAGCCGGTGCTGCTCGAGCCGATGATGCGCGTCGAGGTCGTCGTCCCGAAGGAATACATGGGCGACGTGATGGGCAATCTGTCGAGCCGCCGCGGCCAGATTCAGTCGCAGGAAGATCGCGGCGGCACGCAGATCATCTCCGCGCGCGTGCCGTTGTCGGAGATGTTCGGCTACGCGACCGACCTCCGGTCGCGCACGCAGGGGCGCGCCACCTACTCGATGCACTTCGATCGCTACGAGCCGGCGCCGCAGAACGTCAGCGAGGAAGTCGTCGCTCGCATGCAGGGGAAATGAATTGGCGTCATGGCGGATGGCTGAATGGCTGATGGCATAGGGTCGATGGCGCGTCCATGCGCCTTCTTCCATTCGCCCTCAGCCCTCAGCCATCAGCCATCAGCCATGACGGAGATCACACTATGGCCAGTCCGTTCAGCGACAAGATTCGAATCCGCCTGAAGGCGTACGACTACCGCGTGCTCGATCAGTCGACGACCGAGATCGTGGACACCGCGAAGCGCACCGGCGCGCGCCTGGCGGGCCCGATTCCGCTGCCGACGGCGAAGAACAAGTGGACGGTCCTCCGTTCGCCGCACGTCGACAAGAAATCGCGCGAGCAGTTCGAGATCCGCACGCACAAGCGGCTGATCGACATCTTCGAGCCGACGCCGCAGACCGTGGACGCGCTGATGAAGCTCGATCTGCCGGCCGGCGTCGACGTCGAGATCAAGGCGTTCGGGAAAGAGCACAAGTAGCTCGGGGCATTCGGGATTCGGGATTTGGGATTGGGGATTTGGGATTCGGGATTGGGATTCGGGATTGGGATTCGTAGTGATTCGTGATTCGGGAGTGGATCGGACCGGCGCGCATGGCAGCGTGACGCTCCGGCGAATCCCGAATCCCTAATCCCGAGTCCCGACAGCGAAGGCGATATGGTCACAGGCATCATCGGCAGAAAAGTCGGCATGACCCAGGTGTTCGATCCCGACGGCACCGTGCATCCGGCGACGGTCATCAAGGCCGGGCCGTGCGTCGTCGTGCAGGCGAAGACGGCGCAGACCGACGGCTACGAGGCGATTCAGCTCGGGCTCGTCGAGGAGACGCCGGCGAAGACGAACAAGCCGACGCAGGGGCACTTCAAGAAGGCGAACCTGCCGCCGACGCGCGTGCGCCGCGAGGTGAACGTCGCGAAGGGCGCCGAGGCGCCGAAGGTCGGCGAGCAGGTGCTCGCGTCGATTTTCGCGAACGGCGAGCGCGTCGACGTCATCGGCACCGGACGCGGCAAGGGCTTCCAGGGCGTCGTGAAGCGCCACCACTTCGGCGGCGGCGCGGCGACGCACGGCTCGATGTTCCACCGCGCGCCCGGCTCGATCGGCGCCTCTTCGTTTCCCTCGCGCGTGGTCAAGGGGATGCGCGCGGCGGGACGCATGGGCGGCGGACGCGTGACGATTCACAACCTGAAGGTGCTGCGCGTCGACGCGGACAACCATCTGCTGATCGTCGAAGGCGGGATCCCCGGTGCGCCGACCGGCTACGTGATCGTGCGCAAGGCGGTCACCGCGAAGAAGCTGAAGGTCGCGCAGGTCGAGAAGCCGAAGAAGGGCAAGAAGTAGCGAGTCGCATCTATGCAGCTTGATGTCGTCAACAACAGCAATCAGAAGGTTCGGAGCATCGAGCTCCGCGACGAGGTGTTCGGCGGCCGCATCAACGCGGATCTGATGTGGGAGTCGGTCGTCCACGCGAACGCGGCGAAGCGCCGGGGGACGCACATGACGAAGAACCGCGCGCTGGTCAGCGGCTCCGGCAAGAAGCCGTGGCGGCAGAAGGGCACCGGCCGCGCGCGCGTCGGCGAGATCCGCAACCCGCTGTGGCGCAAGGGCGGCACCGTGTTCGGTCCCCAGCCGCGCAGCTACGACTTCAAGCTGCCGAAGAAGGTCGAGCGCGGCGCGCTGCGCGCGGCGCTCGCGCAGAAGCTGCAGAGCGGCGACCTGGTGGTCGTCGACGCGCTCACCGCGAACGAGGTGAAGACCAAGACGGCGGCGGAGCTGCTCAAGCGGCTCGGCGTCATCGGCAAGGCGGTGCTCATCGACGTCGCGGTGGACGAGAAGCTGTCGCGCTCGGTGCGCAACATCCGCGGCGTCTCGCTCGTGGCGAGCGCCCGCGTGACCGCGCGCGAAGTGGCCGATGCCACCTGGGTCGTCACGACGCAGGACGCGCTCGAGAAGCTGCAAGAGGCGTTGGCGTAGACGGGGTGTTCATGAAACTCGAAGATGTCATTCGTCGCCCGCTCATCACCGAGAAGACGTCGATCCTGCGCGAGGACGGCCGGACGATCGTGTTCCACGTGGCGTCGAGCGCGAACAAGATCCAGATCAAGCGCGCGATCGAGCAGCTGCTCGGCGCCAAGGTGGACAGCATCCGCACGAGCATCGCGCACGGCAAGATCAAGCGGCAGGGCCGCTTCGCCGGACGCCGGTCCGACTGGAAGAAGGCCTACGTGAAGCTCGCCGAAGGCGCGAAGATGCCCGAGTTCCTGGAAGGCGCATAGGCATCAAGAATTTGGGAAGTGAGATTATGCCGATTCGCAAATTCAACCCCACGTCGCCCGGGTCGCGGTTCCAGACCGTTCAGACCTTCGACGACATCACGACCGACGAGCCGTACAAGCCGCTGGTCGAGCCGATGCACACGACCGGCGGCCGCAACAACCAGGGGCACCTCACGTCGTGGTGGCGCGGCGGCGGCCACAAGCGGATGTACCGCATCATCGACTTCAGGCGCGACAAGCGCGACATCCCGGCGAAGGTGTCGACGATCGAGTACGACCCCAATCGCTCGGCGCGCATTGCGCTGCTGACCTACGTGGACGGCGAGAAGCGCTACATCCTGCATCCGGTCGGCCT
>Ga0307469_10000606_pt1 | contig 13190 bp, 15 predicted proteins | sample atmos_gasesAM2C__FD_203084 | JGI IMG/M metagenome (GOLD analysis project Ga0307469, IMG submission 203084) | Hardwood forest soil microbial communities from Morgan-Monroe State Forest, Indiana, United States - atmos_gasesAM2C_515 | ecosystem: Environmental > Terrestrial > Soil > Temperate...
CGGCCTGCATTATTTCGGCGTGGTGCAGACCATCCGCAGCGATCGCACCAGCGACTGGAGGGAGTTCTACGAGCAGCTGTTCGGCTTCACCGTGCTGCCCGAAGGCAAGTACTTCGGCGTCCTGCCCAAGGGCACCCTGCTCGAAAGCCCGTGCCGGAAATTCTATCTGCAGCTGATCGAGCCGCCACCGGGCTCCGAGGACATCGTGTGGGAGGAGGGCCTGCTGCGCATCGGCCTGGGCGCTCCGGACGTGCGCGCCGCCGTGCGCATCCTCAAGGAGCGCGGCGTGGTGTTCGTCGACCGCGGCGCGGTGCAACCGAGCGAGAAAGGCGCGCTGACGCAGGTCTACCTGGGCGGGGTCACCTTCGAGCTGGTGATAAGCCACTTGCGGCAGGGTTCTTCATCATGAACCAGGACAACTTCGGCATGGACACCATCACGCTCGCCGGGCCGCTGGAATCCAAGCTGCGGGCGGTGCGCGAAGGCGGCTTCACCCAGGTCATGCTTTCGGCGCGCGATCTGGTCGAGCATCCGGGAGGCGAAGCGGCCGCGATCTCCGCCGTGCGGCAGAGCGGCTTGCGGGTGACCGGATTCCAGGTGCTGCGAGATTTCGAAGGACTGCCCGGGCACCTGCACGCCTACAAGCTCGACATCGCCAAGGCCATGCTCGGCATGTGCCGGGCGCTGGGCTCGAAAGTCCTGCTGGTGTGCTCGTCGACCTCGACGCACGCGAGCGGCGATGCCGAGGTCCTCGTGCGGGACCTGCGCAAGCTCGCGATGCTCGCGGTGCCGCTCGGCATACGCGTCGCCTACGAGGCGCTCTCGTGGGGCAAGCACGTGAGCGAATTCCCGCAGGCCCTGGAGATCGTCACCAGCGCGGACCGCGCCAACCTGGGCCTCGCGCTCGATTCCTTCCACATGCTGGCCGCAAAGACCGGCCTCGACGAGCTGGACCTCGTCGACCCCGAAAAAGTATTCATCGTTCAGCTCGCGGACTTCATGTGGCGCGAATTGCCCTCGCGCGAGGAGCGCATTAATACCGCGAGGCACTTCCGCGTGTTTCCCGGCGAAGGCGTGCATGGGACGGAAGTGGCCGAGCTGGTGCGTAGGCTCGACGACGCCGGCTACCGCGGCGACTACAGCTTCGAAGTGTTCAACGACGACTACACCCAGCTGCCCGCGCCCTTCGTGGCCGCCCGCGCTCGGCAATCGGTGAAGTGGCTGACCGACCGGGTGTCCCGCCGCAGCCTTCCGATCCGCAAGAACCGGCCGAGAGCTCGGCAACCCGGCTAGAATTACCGGCCTGACGATGATTCCTATTCGCCGCGCGCTGTTCCTGGGCTTGATTCTCGCCGCGAGCGCGTGCGCCGTCGCGCAGAGCTATCCCTCCCAGCCGATCCGCATCCTGCTGCCCTACGGCGCGGGCGGGGTCGCCGACATCACCGCGCGCGTGGTCGCGCAGAGGCTGTCGCAGCAGCTCGGCCAGCCGGTGCTCATCGAGAACCGCCCGAGCGCCGGGCAGATCGTCGCCTCGGAGGCGGTCATGAAGGCCGAGCCCGACGGCTACACGCTGCTGTGGCTGAACCAAGGCCACGCCGTAAGCGTGTCGATGTTCAAGTCGCTGCCTTACGACCCGGTGCGCGATTTCGCGCCCATATCGACCGTCGGATTCTTCGGCATAGCGCTGCTCGTGAATTCCGACTCGCCCTACCGGTCGGTGAAGGACTTCATCGCAGCAGCCAAGGCGAGCCCCGGCAGATTGAACGTCGGCACGACGAGCATCGGCGGCACGCAGTACATCTCGGCCGAGCTCCTCAAATGGATGGCCGGCATCGAATTCCAGACGGTGCCGTTCAAGACCACGCCGCTGATCATCGCCTCGGTGAAAGGCCGCGACCTGGACGCCATGTTCGAAATCCTCGCGCCGGTGATTCCGCACGTAAAGAGCGGCAGCCTCAGGGCGCTCGGCGTCACTTTCGACCACCGCTTCGCCGGGCTGCCCGAGGTCCCGACTATCGCCGAGGCGGGCGTTCCGGGCTACGAGTCCTCGGCGTGGAACGGCGTGGCTGCCCCAGCAAAGACGCCGCACGCGATCATCGAGCGCGTCAACAGGGAAATAGCCGCCGCGGTCGCCTTGCCGGACGTGAAGCAGCGCCTGCAGGATCTGGGCGTGGACGCGCGCGCGAGCTCGCCCGAAGCCTTGCGCGACCTGCTCGTCTCCGAGACGGCCAAGTGGCGCAAGGTGGTCGAAACGGCGAAAATCGAGAAGCAATGAACCCGCCCCGCACGGAAGCGCTACTCGCGACCGAGGCGCGCGGCTACCGCGACCTCCACGAGCACCTCGAGGAGCTGAAAAAGCGCGGCCTGCTGCTCGAGATCGACCGCGCGGTCGACAAGGACGCGGAGCTGCACCCGCTGGTGCGCTGGCAGTTCGTCGGCGGCATGGACGAGGCCGAGCGCAAGGCGTTCCTGTTTACGAACATCGTCGACGGCCGCGGCCGCAAGTACGACATCCCCGTCGTGGTCGGCGCGATCGCGGCGAACCGCGCGATCTACTCGGTCGGCATGGGCGCGCCGCTTTCGGAGATCCAGGGCAAGTGGGACCACGCCATCGCCCATCCGATCCCGCCGCGCGAAGTCGAGCGCGCCGTGTGCCACGAGGTGGTGCACGAGGGCGAAGCCCTGCAGGGCGAAGGCCGGGGGCTCGACCGGCTTCCCATCCCGATCTCGACGCCGGGATTCGATTCAGCGCCTACGCTTACCGCGACCAACGTCATCACGCGCGACCCCGAGACGGGCGTGCAGAACATGGGCACCTACCGCGCCGCGCTGAAGGCCCCGGATCGCCTGGTGGTGCGCATGGCGACGCGCGTCGGCGGCGCGGGCGGCTACCTGCATTACGTCAAGTACCAGAAGCTCGGCAAGAAGACCATGCCCTGCGCGATCGTGCTCGGCTGCCCGCCCTACGTCGCTTTCATGGGGCCGCAGAAGCTTCCGATCGGCGTGGACGAGTTCACCGTCGCGGGCGGCCTCGCCGGAGGCCCGATCAACGTGGTGAAGGCGAGGACCGTCGACCTCCTCATCCCCGCCGAAAGCGAGGTCGTCATCGAGGGGCTGATCGACACTGAGTACTGCGAGCCCGAGGCGCCGTTCGGCGAGTCGCACGGCCACGTCGCGCTCGAGGAATACAACATGCCGATGCGCGTCACCGCGATCACGCACCGCAGGAACCCGGTCATCCCTTCCTACATCAGCCAGGTGACGCCCTCGGAGTCGAGCGTCATCAAGCGCGTCGCCTACGAGCCGCTCTATCTCGCGCACCTGCGCGAGGCGCTCGGCATCCGCGCGGTCAAGCGCGTCTCATTGCACGAGCCGCTCACGGGCTTGCTGCGCGTGCAAGTCGTGACGCTCGAGAAGGGCACGCCGCGCACCGAAGTGTGGCGCGCGCTCTACGGCGCGGCGTATTTCAAGGCGGACATGGGCAAGATCACCATCGCGGTCAACGAGGACATCGACCCCGACAACGCCGATGCGATCTTCTGGGCGATGGCCTACCGCATGAATCCCGTGGAGGACGTCCGCGCGCTGCCGCACCGCGGCCAGGGCCACGGCCCCAAGCGCGAGCACGGGCAGGAGGAGGACTCGACGCTGCTGGTGGACGCGACCATGAAGGGCGACATGCCGCCGCTCGCCCTGCCGAAAAAGGAATACATGGAGCGCGCGAAGATGATCTGGGACGAGCTGGGGCTGCCGAAGCTCCGCCCGCAGGCGCCGTGGTTCGGGTATTCGCTCGGCGACTGGCTTCCGCAGTGGGACGAGGCGGCGAAGCGCGCCGTCGAAGGGCGCTACCTCGACAACGGCGAGATCACCGAGAAGCAGCGAAAAAAAGGCGTCAAGCCCGAAACGAAGTTCAGGCCGGAGGAGTAGCAGCGGCCGCGGGCTCCGCCGCTCACAGAGGAGGCCGAGCGATGGCGAACGAAACCTTTCCCCCGGTCCGCAGGACCGTAACGGGTCACCGGGCGAACAAGGCCGCGACGATCCTGCTCGACGGCCCGGCGGCGAACAGGAGGACCGGGAACACGGGCAGCGTCTCGACGCTGATCTGGTGCACCGACCGCACCCCCGCCGAGATCCCGGTCGGGGAAGACATCGAAGACATGGGAGCACGCCAGCTCGGTACGCCGCCCCCGCCGAACGGGACCCGGTTCACGGTGAACGATATTCCCCCCGGACGGAGCGGTCCGATGCACCGCACCGAGACGATCGACTACGTGATCGTCCTTTCCGGCGAGATCGAGATGAAAACGGACGATGCCACCGTCAAGCTGAGGGCGGGCGACGTGCTCGTCCAGCGCGGCACGAACCACGCCTGGATCAACCGGGGAACCGAGACCGCGCGGGTCGCCTTCATCCTGATCGACGCGAAGCCCCTGGGGATCGGCCACGCGATCACGCGCGGCGCGACGGTGCGCTAAGGCGGTTCATCGGTGATTTCCATGGAGCATGCCATGCCCAAAATCGTCGCAATCTTCCTCGGTCTGTCGCTCGTCTCGCCTTGGCAAAGCACCTTGGCCGCGGAAGCGATCGGGATGGGCGGCCTCCAGGGCACGGTGCGCGATGAGAACGGCAAGCCCGTAACCGGCGCCGCCGTGAAAATTCGCCACGTCGAGCGGGGGATCACGGTCACGGTCTTCTCGCGCGCAGGGAGCTACAGCGCGCCCGGGCTGTTTCCCGGGAAAAGCGAAGTATCCGCGGGACTGGGCGGGCACGCGGAGGGCGCCCGGGCGGAGATCGAGATCGCACCTGGAAAGAACGCCTCGCTGAACCTCGCGCTCAAGCGCTCCGCGCCGATCCTCACTCCGGCGGACTGGATTCCGCAGCTTCCCGACGACGGGGACGGCGTGAAGCAGCTGGTGATCAATCGCTGCGTGAACTGCCACGGCCCGGTGAACTTCGTCAGCCGGCGCTTCGATCGGCTGGGCTGGAAAAAGGTCGTCATCGACATGGGGCGGATCGAGGAGGTCGGCCCGCCGAACTACCAGTCGATCTCGGACGAGGAGGCATTGGCGTCCAAGAGCGAGGAGGCGGAGCGGATCACGGCGTACCTCGCCCGGCATTTCGGCCCCGACAAGGCGCCCGGATTGAATGTCCCCAAGGCCGTCGCGTACCGCAACACGGCCGGCGAGCCCGACGTCGTCATCACCCAGTTCGATATTCCCACGCGCACGGCGATCCCCCACAACCTCACCGTGGATCCGAGGGGCCACGTCTGGTTCGTGGAGCGCTACGGGGAGAAGATCGGCGGTCTCGATCCCAAGACCGGCGGATTCAAGGAATTCCCGATTCAAGCCAAGGTCGCGCGCTCGCACGGGATCGTCGCCGACTCGAGCGGGTTCGTCTGGTGGAGCGAGAGCCGCGGCAACCATCTGGGACGCCTGAACCCCGGGACCGGCGAGATGAAGCGCACGCCGCTGCCGCAGGAGCGCGCGAGTCCCCACACCTTGTTCCTCGCGAGCGACGGGCTGATTTGGATGACGCAGATCCGCGGCAACCGCGTCGCCAGCTTCGATCCCAGGACCGAGACCTTCAAGGAATATCCGGTTCCGACGAAGCAGTCGCGGCCCTATGGGATCGTGGTCGACTCGCACAACCACGTATGGTTCTGCGAATTCACCGGCGACAAGATCGGCAGGCTCGACCCGGCGACGGGCGCGATCAGGGAATACGCGCCGCCGACGCGCTATTCGGGTCCGCGCCGGCTGGCGCTCGACCGGAACGGCAACGTGTGGTTCACGGAGTACAACACAAACAAGATCGCGCTGCTCGACCGCGAGACCGGGGCGATCCGCGAGTGGGAGATCCCGACGCCGGACTCCGGCCCCTACGACATCGCCGTCGATCATAACGGGAAGATCTGGTTCGACGAGTTCACCGCGAACAAGATCGTGCGCTTCGACCCCGCAACCGCCCAATTCTCCGAGTTTCCCCTGCCGGGGCTGGATTCCCAAGTGCGGAAAATGGCCGTCGATCAGGCCGGAGCGGTTTGGCTGTCGGAATACAAGAACAGCCGTATGGTGCGGGTGGTGGAGCGGCGGTGAGTTGGCTCTAGTCCATCTGGACGATGAAGACGCTCGTCACTGGCGCGGCCGGCTTCCTCGGCCGCGAGTGCCTCCGCCAGCTGCGCGCGGCCGGGCACGACACGGTATCGACCGACCGCTCGGGCGCCGTCGATCTCCGCGGCGATCTGTCCGATGCGGCGTTCTGCGCGACGCTCCCGGGCGTCGAGGCGGTGGTGCACAACGCCGGCGTGCAGTACCTCTCGCCGGACCTCCCTTTCTTCTCGCGTCGCGCCTACTTCGAGCGCAACAACGTGCAGGCGACCGCGAATCTCGCGCGGCGCTACGCGGGCACGCCGGCCCACTTCGTCTACGTCGGCACGAGCATGATGTACCGCGTGACCGGCGACGCCGCCTGCACTCCGAAAAGCGCGATGCGCGCTCAGGGCGCCTACTCCGCGTCCAAGCTCGCAGCCTGGGAGCGGGTGCGCGCCCTGGCCAACCCGACCGCGCTCATGGTCCCCTGCATCATCGCCGGCCTGGGACGCGGCGGGCTGTTCGGCCCGTTCGCACGATCCGTCGCGCGCTTCGGCGCCGTAGTCTTTCCAGGTGATGGCTCGCGTCCCACCCACATGGTGCACGTCGAGGACGCCGCGAGGCTGCTCGTGCGCATCGTGACGCGCCGGGCGAAGGGGATCTTCAACGCGGCGAGCCCTGAGCCGCTCTCGATCGCGCAGTGGGCAGACGCAATCGGCGAGGAGCTCGGCGTGCGACGGGTGCGGCGCTTCCGCTTGCCTCTCGCCCCCATCGAATGGACGTCCGCCGCGCTCGGCTACCGGCTCCTTGCCGCCGAGCAACTCCTCCTTTTGCGCTACGGCCAGGTTCTCGACGTGAGGGAGAGCTTGGCGCTAGACTGGAAGCCCCGCTGGAACAACGCGCAGATCGTCCGCGAGACCGCCCGCGCACTTCTCAAGGGAGACCCGAAATGATCCTGAAAATCCGCACCGCGGTCCTCGTCCTGCTCCTCGGCTCGACAGCCGCCACGGCCGCCGACCTCAATCCTGCCGCGCTCGCGTATAAGGCGCCCGACCAGCTCAAGTGGCGCGACCCGACCGGCGCCGCCGGGATCAACCAGGCGGTCCTCGTCGGCGATCCGGAGAAGCCCGGCCTCTACGTGGTGATGAACCGCTTCAAGCCCGGCAACTTCAGCCGGCCGCACTTTCATCCGAACGACCGCTTCATCACCGTGATCAAGGGCACGTGGTGGGTCGCCACGGGCAACAAGTACGACCCCAGCCTCACGACACCCATGCCCACGGGCTCCTTTGTGACGCATTTCGCGAAGCAGGTGCACTGGGACGGCGCCAAGGACGAGGAAGCGTGGCTGATCATTGTGGGCGAAGGGCCGGCGACGTCGACGCGCGTCGAGGAGCCGAAATAGCGCGATGGAGGCAAGATGCGAGTTCCCCTTCAGATCACCGTCCTCAACCTGCCGCACTCCGCGGCGCTCGAGGCCCGCGCACGGAAGATGGCGGAGAAGCTCGAGAAATTCCACGCGCGCATCGTGAGCTGCCGCGTCGGCATCGAGGAGCTGCGAAGGCACCGCAGCCACGGCCGCCTCTTTCACGTCAGCGTCGATCTGCGCATTCCGGGCAGGGAGATCGTGTCGAACCACCGCCACGACAAGGATCCCTACCTTGCGCTGCGCGACGCCTTCGTTTCGCTCCGGCGACAGCTCGAGGACGCCACGCGAGTCGCGCGCGGCAATGTCAAGACGCACGCGAGGCGCATCGGGAAGCAGCAGTCCTGACTGGAGGAGTAACCATGCGACCGATCATGAGATGGATCGCCATTGCGGGCTCGCTCGGGCTGGTCGGCGCGCTTCAAGCGCAGACCTGGCAGATGCCCCCGGAGGGTGAGCGTTGTCCGTCCAAATGGGGCGCGGGCGATCAGCGCGGCTCAGGCAACATGATGAAACAGGAAACGGTTCTGCGCGCGGCGAAGCTGATCAGGACCGGGGAGGTGTTCGAGCTCGGCGCCGTCCTCTCGCCCGATCCGAAGGAAGCCTTCATCAACGCCGGCCGGGTCTTCAACATCTACACCAAGCCCTCGCCGCCGATACCCAATGCCCGCCAGGTCAACGAAGAGCTCGTCGTCACCGAGCTCGGCCAGATCGGCACGCAGTTCGACGCCTTTGCGCACCAGATGTGGGGCGACAGCTTCTACAACTGCTTCAAGCTCGGCGACATCGGCACGCGCACGGGTTTCAAGAAGCTCGGGGTCGAGCACGTCGGAGGGCTGATGACGCGCGGCGTTCTGATCGACGTTGCCGGACTGAAAGGCGTCGACATGTTGCCGACGTCGTACAACATCACGCCCGAGGATCTCCAGCAGGCGCTCGCGAAGGCGCAGCAAAAACTCCAGCCGGGCGATGCGATTCTCATCCGCACCGGCTGGTCGAAGCTCATGGGCAAGGAGAACGAGCGCTACGGAACGCTCAATGCGGGCATCGGCGTCGCCGCGGGCCAGTGGCTGGTCACGCAGCAGCCGATGCTGATCGCGGCGGACAATTGCTGCGTCGAGGTGCGGCCGTCGGAAAAGCCGCACAGCCTGCCGATCCACGCCATGATGCTGATCCAGCACGGCGTCTATCTTCTGGAGAACCTGGAGCTCGAGTCGCTGGCGGCCGCGCGCGCCTACGAGTTCGCCTTCATCGTTCAGCCGCTGAAGATCAAAGGCGCCACGGGCTCCGCGGTCGCGCCGATCGCGGTCCGCTGAAGGCGCACGAGCGCTACGGCATGCCGGGGGGCAACCTCAAGGCCGGAATTCATCCGGAAGCACCTTTTCGAGTTCAACCACATCGCTCACAAATACGGAGAACGTATGGAGCTCGGATCCTTGCTTGCGGTGGAAAGACAGGCGCAGCGCTCGAAGTTTGCCGTCGACATAATTCACGTATCCCACGGAACCACCGTCCGGCCCGTCGGCGGAAAGCCCGGAGAGCACCACGCCCACGTCCGCAACCGCCAGATTCGCTTGTTTGTATCCGACCAAATACAGATACGACTCGAAATACTGCACCAGTGGTCCCCCAACAGACTGGTGAGCACGGACCCTGAGCTCGTCCGGGTATTTCTCGGCGATGTAGAGCTTGCCCGGTAGGGCGACGACCTTGTACCGGGTGAAATCCGGCCTTTGAACGCCGAGCGATTTACGATCGTCATCGCTGGTCTTGGTCTGTTCGTTCCAGACAAAGGTCATTGGCAATTCGGGAACAGAAAGACCGGGCCGGGGGGAGAAATCAGCAGGGAGGCGTACTCTGGAAATCAGTCTATCGAAGATCGGCAAACATTCTCTATGGGGGTCTTCATAGCGAAGATTGATGTGAAGGTCCGGCCACTGTTCCAGAGGTGGCGTTGGCGAAATATGAAGATTGTGGCTCGTCACGACGTTTTTCGAGCTACCCATCGTCGTTTGGTATTGATCGTCGAGTCGGGTGGCAGGATGTCGGTCGATCATCAATTTGCTGATCCGAGTTTGTGCGCCGGGATTTTTGTGTGCGACGCCTCCCTGGACGACAATGTCCACCTTGCAATCGGGTGGCGTGTACACCGTGATCCCCGAAGCCCGTTCTATCAGTGGGTTTTCGCTTGCGTCTTTGGTGTACTCTTTAACCGTGCCGTTGCTGGGGTAACCGACCCGTAGGCCATACGACGTGCGATAGGTAATCCAGATGGGAGGAGATATTTGACCGGCACCCCACGACGGCAGTATGCCCATTAGCACGACCAGCATACGCATTGGCGCTTTCATCTCCGTATTCTCCTGTGCCTGTCTGCTTCCGAACCATACCCCTGCCGAACCGGTTCGCTTCCGGAGAGCGCTACGGAATGCCCGCGATATTCACCCGTATTTTGTATACGCTCGTGCGCGCGGCGATGTAGAGCGTCTTGTGGTCGGGGTCGCCGAACTCGACGTTCGCGACGAGCTCGGGCGTCATGATCGTGCCCAGGTGCTTGCCTTCGGGCGAGATGATCCACACGCCGCCCGCCGCCGATTCCCAGACGTTTCCCTTCACATCGACTTTGAGGCCGTCGGTGATTCCCGGGGTCTTGTCGCCGCTGATGTCGATGAACATCTGGCTGTCGGTCACCGTGTCGTCGGGCAGGACCCGGTAGCGCCGCACGTACTTGTCGCGGCTACCGTTCGCGTAGAGGTATTTCTCGTCGGGCGAAAGCGCGAGGCCGTTCGGGTTCGGGATGTCGTCGATGATCCGGCTCACCTTGCCGCCCTTGATCATGTAGACGCCCTGGAAGTCCAGGCCCTTGCGCGGATCTTTTTCGCGCAGGCGCAGGCCTCCGTAGGTATCGGTGAAGTAGATCGTGCCGTTCTTCTTGACGATGACGTCGTTCGGTCCGTTGAACTGCTTGCCGTCGAAGCGGTCGGCGAGGACCGTTCGCCTGCCGTTTTTCTCGATCCGGTCGATCGACCGTCCGGCCCAGGTCGCGATGACGAGCCTGCCCTGGCGATCGAGCGCGAGCCCGTTCGAGCCGATCATGTAGAACTTCTCGAACAGCGGATCGCCCGGATCCTTGCCGTTGGTCTGCTCGAAGCCCACGCGCCAGATGTCCGGCTTCGTGTAGCCGCTGCGGTGCATGTAGATAGACGCGACGCCCTTGGGCGTGAGCTTGTAGATCACATTGGCCGGTATATCGCTCAGGAGGAGGTAGCGGCCCTGCTCGACCCAGATGATGCCTTCGGTGAAGCCGAAGCCGCTCTTCACCAGCCGCAGCTGGGCGTCTGCGGACACCAGGGCGTCGAGCGCGGGGTCCAGCCTGACGACGGTGGGTTTGTTTTCCTGCGCCCCCGCGCTCGCCGCGCAGACTCCCAGGGCAAAGGCGAGGAGGATCGGAAGACCGCGCGGGGTCATGCGGTCTGCTTCCCGAACTTGAATTTTTCCTTGACCGGCTCCGGCTGGTCGCGCTGACCGCGCTTGGCCTCCACGCGCTTGACCGTGCTCTTGCCGAACTTGAATTTCGCGGGGGGCACCTCGCGCGAGCTGCGCCGCCGCGTTCCGGCCGAGGCGCTCCTGCGCTTCGCGCCGCGGCGTATCGCCGCGGTCACTTCGGAGAGCGCCGGAGGAGCATCGCCCGCCTTGAAACCCTCGAGCTTGCGGTAGAGCTCGGCCGCCGCGAGATGGAAGCCGCCGGGCAGACCCGCGGCCTCGAAGCTCGCGGCGATCTCCTCCATCTCGCCTATCCAGCGCCAGGCCTTGCGCGCCTGGATCGTGACCGCCTCGGAGCGCTTGTCCAACCCGGGCTGGGAGAGCTTCCACTCGGCGAGCAATGGGGATTCGATCCCTTCGTGCTCGGCGAGCGCGCGTATCGCCGCGAGGAGCGCGGTCGCGCCCTTGGTCCAGCCCGCGTAGCAGGCCTTGAGCGCCGAGGCCGCTCCCGCCGGAGCATCGAGCGCGATCGCTTCTATGTTCGTCCCGGCAAAGAGGGCGGCCACGTCCCGCGCGGGGCCGCCGGACAGATACAGCCGCGTGCGGCCCGATTCGACCGGCGGCGGACCGATGATGCCGCCGTCGACGAAGCTCGCGCCCGCCTTTTCGACCGTGCGTCCGACGCCGCGCGCGGTATCGGGCGCAATCGCGTTCGCGTCCACGAAGACGCCGCCGAACGCGTGGCCCGCGACGTCGCGCGCGAGCGCGAGCGCGCCGTGCGGGGGGCAGACCGACAATACGAGGTCCGCGACGCCTACAGCGCGCGCTAGCGAGCCGACATCCTGGAGTCCGGCGGTGTTCGCGCGCGAGCGCGTCGCGGCGCTGCGCCCGGAGGACGCCCAAACGACCCTGAAGCCCCGCCGCACCAGGCAGGCGCCGATCGCCGAGCCCATTTCGCCCGGATGGAGCAGCGCGACGGTTCTTGTCGTCATGGAGGCGCCTTCAGTGTCCCGGTGTGACGATCTGGATGTGATGGCGGCTGACGTTCAGGAAAGGCGCGCTCATGATCTTGCGGTCGCCGATCTCCCAGACCTCGGCGTCGGTCACCGCGATGAAGTCCTTCGCCTCGACCATGTAGTCGGTCACCCGCGCGCCCGGCGTCAGCTCGATAAAGCCTTTGATGCGGTAGGTCCCGGTGAGGATGGTCACCTTTGTCTTGTTCGGATCCGCCATGGCCTCGCTCCTCGTCTGATCCAGACCGCCTTTCGGAGCTTATTCTAATGTATGCTGGGGTGTAGTCGAGCAAGGGGGCACACCCCCTTGCAACTCCCCCACAACAGACAGTCGCGCTACGTCCAGTCGTGAAAGCGTTCCGCTACAAGGTGATCGTTCATTGGGGCGACACCGATCCCGCGAAGATCGTCTTCTATCCGAACTATTTCATCTGGTTCGACGAGAGCACGCGCCTCTTCTGGGATTCGGTGGGCCTCGACTGGGATTCTCTCGGCAGGCGATACGGCGTCGCGGGCCTGCCGATCGTCGAGGCCAAGGCGAAATTCCTTTCGCCCTCCAAGTTCCGCGACGAGATCGTCGTCGAGAGCCGGATCACCGAATGGAACGACAAGACCTTCAAGATCAGCCACGACGTGCTGAACAAGGATCAGCGCGCCGTGGAAGGATACGAGGTCCGCGTATGGGCGGTGCCGCGCCTGGACGACCCGGGGCGTCTGAAGGCGATGCCGATTCCTCCAGAGATCAAGGCGGCGTTCGAGTAGCGCGCGTGCCCAAGCAGATCGTCACCTCGCCCGACGCGCCCGTCACCGGTTTCACTGACAAGGGCACGCCCTCGCCGCTCGCTCAGGCGATTCGCGCGGGCAATTTGCTCTTCGTTTCCGGCCAGGGACCGCTCGATCCGAAAACTCGCGAGGTGGTGAGCGCGGACATCCGCGCGCAGACCAGGCAGACGCTCACGAATTTGAAGAGCGTGCTCTCGGCGGCGGGCCTGGACCTCTCCCACGTGGTCAACATGCGCGTGGTGCTGAGGAACACCGAGGACTTCGCGGCGTTCAACGAGACGTTCAGGGAATTCATGCAGGGCGAGAAAGTCACGCGCACTTGCGTCGGCGCCACGCCCCACCGCAAGGGCGTGAACGTCGAGATCGACTGCGTGGCGAGCTTCGACTGACCTT
>Ga0307469_10000607_pt1 | contig 13159 bp, 9 predicted proteins | sample atmos_gasesAM2C__FD_203084 | JGI IMG/M metagenome (GOLD analysis project Ga0307469, IMG submission 203084) | Hardwood forest soil microbial communities from Morgan-Monroe State Forest, Indiana, United States - atmos_gasesAM2C_515 | ecosystem: Environmental > Terrestrial > Soil > Temperate forest...
CCCGCCCCCCCCGCCCCCCCTGCCACCCCCGCCCCCGCCTCCCTCACCAACGCCGCGCCCGACTGTACTGCAGGCTGCCGCGCGAGCGCCGGCGGACGCAGGATGGACGCTCGTCCTGGCCAGTGACTGGCGCGCGCGCGCTCCCGGTTTGGTTGGCCAGCGCGTGGAGCTATCCGGGAACCTCACAACTCTGTTCGCCGTCGATCCACGCAACAACTTCAGCAATAAGGGGTGGATGAAGGGGAACGGCGCCAGACAAAACCTCGCGAACGTGCTGTTCGACCAAATCGGCGATGAGCAGGTCGCCTGGATGTCCAGGAACACGTGCTGGCAAACTTGCGCGGGAGTCTTCGTTCGCGGCGTAGTCGTGAGTGGGCGTAGCGAGCCAGTATTGCGGATGGTTGACGTCTCGTTCGAATCCCACGCAGGCGGCCTCGCGGCGAGTACAATTCCCCAGCCCTGATCTCTCTAGGTCCTGCGGCAAGGGGAGATGTGGGGGAACTTGGCTACCCTCACCTCCCCGCCGTCGTCCCTACCTCAGCCGCCACCCGCACCATGGCCGCCAAGCTCCGCTCCACATCCTCCTCCGTCGTCGCCCACGAGGAGACGCTGATGCGCATCGCGGTCCGTCCCTGCCACACGGTCCCTCCCGCCCAACACGTGCCATCCGCCTGTATGCCGGCGATCACGCGGCGGGTCAGCTCGGCGTCGCCGAACGACACGAGCACCTGATTGATCACCACGTCGTTCAAGATCTCGTACCCCGCCTCCCGCAGCCCCTCGGCGAAGCGACTCGCGTGACGGCAGGTGCGCTCGATCAGGTCGGCTAGGCCCTGTCGGCCGAGTGAGCGCAAGGCGGCCCATACGTCGACCCCACGCGCCCGCCGTGAGAACTCGGGCGTGTAGTGCTCGGGCTCCCGTGCGTCGCCGATCACCAGGTAGGGCGCATTCACCGCCATCGCCGCATAGAGGTCCCGCGGGTCGCGCACGACGACGATGCCGCTGTCGTACGGCACATTGAGCCACTTGTGCGCATCGATCGCCCAGGAGTCGGCGCCCGCGAAGCCGTTCGCGAGTTGCGCGCGCGCGGGCGCCGCTGCTGCCCACAGCCCGAACGCTCCGTCGACGTGCACCCAGGCGCCCGCCGCCTTGGCCTGCGGGATGATCTTGTCGGCCGGATCGAACGCGCCGGTGTTGACGTTCCCCGCCTGCAGGCAGACGAGCGTGTGGTCGTCGAGCGGGGGCAGCGCGTCGGCGCGCATCCGGCCCTGACCGTCCACGGGCACGCGAATCACCCGCTCGCGTCCGAGTCCTACCATCGTCAGGGCCTTGAGGAGGCTCACGTGGACCTCGTCGCCCACGACGACTGTTATCGGCGGCGCGCCGAACAACCCCTTCGCCTCGACATCCCAGCCCCGCCGCGCGAGCAGCGCGTGACGCGCCGCCGCGAGCCCGGAGAAATTCGCCTGCGTCGCACAGGTCACGAACCCGACGCCCGAGGCCGGCGGCAGTCCCAGCACGTCGAGGAGCCAGCGCATCGCGACGTCTTCCAGGCGCGCGGCGATCGGCGAGAGGGCGACGATCCCCGCGTTCTGATCCCACGCCGTCGCGAGACTGCTCGCCGCAACGGCCACGGGGAGCGACCCGCCGACCACGAACCCGAAGAAGCGTCCACCCGCCGAGGCAACCGTCGCGGGCGATCCGATCTCGTCGAGCAGGGCGATCACCGTCGACGCGTCCGTGGGATGCTTCGGGAGGGGCTCATCGAGCCGTGCCAGGTTGGCGAGGGCCTTGGGACTCGGAGCAACCCCGCGGTCTTTCAAGCCCGCCAGGTAGCGTGCCGCCCGCTCGGCGGTCGTGCGTAGGAGGTCGTTCATGCTGAAACGTAAATGAGACGGGTCGAAAAGCCGATGGGTAGGTGAACCCTACACTCGGCACCGTTAGACTCCCATGCAGGATCGCTCTCGACCGATGCGTCACCTGACACTCGCCCTTGGCGTCATCTCCTTCGCTTGTCACCCACTCCAGGCGCAGGACGGAGGGGCACTGACGGTGAGGGGGCTGGGCACACTCGCGTTCCCGACGTCCACGAGGATCGCGGCAGCGCAGCAAGCGTTCGTGCGAGGCGTGCTCCTCCTACATCTGTTCGAGTATCAAGATGCCGCGGCGGCCTTTCGCGATGCGGAGCGGTTAGACGAGAGGTTCGCCATGGCGCATTGGGGCGAAGCCATGACAGCAAACCATCCCGTGTGGAACGAACAAGACGTGGACGCCGGCCGCGCCGCGTTACTGAGACTCGGAGCCACGCAGCCGGAGCGAGCGGCGAAGGCCTCAACTGCTCGAGAGCGCGCGTATCTCGGGGCAGTGGAGGTTCTGTATGGTCCGGGGGCGAAGCCGCGCCGCGACACTCTCTATTCGGCCGCGATGGGGCGCCTCGCGCGCGCCTATCCGACCGACGATGAGGCCCGTCTCTTTTACGCGCTCTCCTTGCTGGGCCTGAGCCAGGGAGTCCGTAATGTGCGCACCTATCTACTCGCCGCTGCCATCGCCGAGAGCGTGCTCGCGCGGAACCCTCATCACGCGGGCGCGTCGCACTACCTGATTCACGCCGTGGACGATCCGGACCACGCGGCGATGGGGCTCCCCGCCGCGAAGGCCCTGGCCCGCTCCGCTCCCGACGCTGACCATGCTCAGCACATGACTTCGCACATCTTCGTGGCACTCGGCCGTTGGGATGACGTGGTGGCCGCCAACGAGACGGCGACGGCAGTCGTGAACGAGATGTTGCGCCGTCGGAATCGACGCCCCTTCTACTGCCGCCATTACAACGTCTGGCTGGACTACGGGTACGTGCAGCAGGGCAGGCTGCTGGATGCCACGCGCCTGCTCGCGCTCTGCCGCCAACAAGCCGCGGGTGAGCAGGCGGAGTCAGAAGACCTCGACCCTGACGCCTATTCGTTCCTCACGATGTGGTCTCATTACCTGATCGCCACGGGGAATTGGTCGGATAGCGTGGGGCGCTGGCCCATCGATCCGGGCCCGAGACTCGGTCCGCGGCTCACCTACTGGTTCACGGCAAGCTTCGGGGCGGCGCGCCGCGGAGACCTCCCGGCCGCCCGCTCAGCGCTGGGCGAGTTCGAGCGGGCACAAGCTGAGACGGAGACCTGGATCGCTGGACCCGAGGGGAGCGGCCATGACCAGCCGGAGCTCGCGCGGGCTCGGGTGCTACGTTCCGAACTCGAGGGGCTGATCGCCGGCGGGGAGGGTAACGTAGAAGGCGAGCTCGCCCGCCTACGCGCGGCGACCCTAATCGAAGACAGCATGGCCTACGCCTTCGGGCCGCCGTTTGTGAACCAGCCGTCCCACGAGCTGCTCGGCGCCGAGCTGTTGCGACTCCACCGATTCCGGGATGCCCTGGCGCAGTTTCGCATCGCGTTGACGCGTACCCCTCGCCGGACTGCCGCGCTCCTGGGCCTGGCCCGCGCGGCTACGGGCTTGGGTGACACGGCGCTCGCGGGCCGGACGTACGGCGAGCTCGCTGGCATCTGGAGGCACGCCGACCCAGGACAGCCCGACGTCGCCGAGGCAACCGGGTTTCTGCACCCGCGCCGGTGATTGCGGGCCGGGCCGCCGTCCAGTATGCCTTCAAGGCTAGCCAACCGAGGTGTCACGTGGATCCCGTCAGGATTTCCCGACGTCACTTATTCACCGCCACCGCTGGCGCCGTCGGCGCCGCGGTCCTGCACCGCACCGGTCTCGCGCAGGTCGAAGTCCCCCCCGACCCCACCAAGGTGCCCGGCCACGTTCCTTCGGAGTTGGGCCAACGCTCGCCGTTCGAGCGGCCGCATCGCGTCGTGGGCGGGGGGTACCAGGGAGCGTCACTGACCCCGTTGCAGGACTTGTGCGGTATCGTCACTCCTGCGGACCTGCACTACGAGCGCCACCACGCGGGCGTCCCGACCATCGATCCTCAACGTTACAAGCTGCTAATCCACGGCATGGTGGATCGGCCCACGGTTTTCGATCTCGAATCACTACGACGGCTCCCAGCGGTCTCGCGCTTGCATTTTCTCGAGTGCTCGGGGAACGGCGGGCCGGCCTATCGCAACCTGAGGCCTGACGTGTCGCCGCAGCTGGTCGATGGTCTCACCAGTACCAGCGAGTGGACCGGCGTGCCCCTCGCCATGCTGTTCCGTGAAGTGGGAGTGCGTCCCGGCGCTAGGTGGTTTCTGGCGGAGGGAGGAGACGCGGCCGTCATGGCGCGCAGCATCCCGATCGCCAAGGCCTGGGACGACGCGATGATCGCCTACGGCCAGAACGGCGAGCCGCTCCGTCCCGAACAGGGTTATCCCGCTCGGCTGCTCGTGCCGGGGTGGGAGGGCAGCGCCAACGTGAAGTGGATCCGTCGCATAGAGGTCGCCGATGAGCCGTTCATGACCCGCGAGGAGACATCGAAGTACACCGACCCTCTTCCGAATGGCACGGCGCGGCAATTCAGCTTCACGATGGATGCGAAGTCGCTGATCACGTTTCCTGCCTTCCCGGTGACGCTGCCGGAGCGGGGGTGGTGGGAAATCAGCGGGCTTGCCTGGAGCGGCCGCGGTCGCGTGACTCGGGTGGACGTCAGTACTGACGCCGGTCAGAGCTGGGTTCCCGCCGAGCTGCAAGGGCCCGTGCTCTCCAAATGCCACACGCGATTTCGTTTTCTCTGGCGGTGGGATGGGGCGGAAACGGTGCTCATGAGTCGGGCGACGGACGAGACCGGATACATGCAACCCACCTTGGCTGAGCTTCGGAAAGTCCGAGGCCTGGGCACGGCATATCACTTCAACAATATCCGCGCGTGGCGGGTCCGCCGCGACGGCAGCGTGCAGTTCGGATTGGAGGAATGATGCGACGCACCCTCTCCATCGCCGTCGCCACGGTACTCATCGGCACACTCGGCTCCGGTCCCCCGGCCCGGTTCGGGCTCGGCCGGCCCGCCACGGCGGACGAGATCGCGGCTTGGGACATCGCCGTGCGACCGGACGGGAAGGGGCTACCGCCAGGGTCGGGAAGGGCTCGCGACGGCGTCGCCATCTACGCGAGCCGCTGCGCGGGTTGTCATGGCGTCACGGGGCGAGAAGGGCCCGCCGACCGTTTGGTTGGCCGGGAGCCACGAGAGGGTTTCCCTTTTGGCCGGGACCCCGCGCTGGTTCGCACGATCGGCAACTACTGGCCGTACGCCACCACGTTATACGACTACATCAACCGCGCGATGCCCGCGAACGCGCCGGGCTCACTCGCACCCGACGAGGTCTACAGCCTTGTGGCGTATCTGCTGTGGCGCAACGAGATCATCGCGGACACGGCGCTCATCGACGCGCGTACCTTGCCGCGCGTCGTCATGCCGGCCAGGAATCGTTTCGTGATCGACGACCGGCGCGGGGGACCCGAACTGCGTTAGGTCAGGCGGTCATGCGCCACAGACGGCGGACGAGGAGCCAGATCCCCGTGATCGCCGAAATGGTGCCGCCGATCATGAGAGGCAGGACCACCAGATCCCACCACGGCCGCCTGTTGTTGAGCGCCGGAAAGTCCAGATCGTGGAGCCCGTCACGCCACCAACGCCACGAGCGCGTGGCCCCGTCCACGAAGCCGATGGGAGTACCGCTCACCGTATCGAGGTAAAGCACGGAGTGATCGGGGTCGTCGAAGGTCACGCGCCACGCCGGCAGATGTTTTTCCCGCCCGTGCCGGGCATAGTAGTACGCGTCGTACTTTTCGACGCGCTCGACACTCGACACCCGCGGGCCGTGACTCAGGACCTGCCCGGCGACCTGCATGACCCCGTCCGGCGTCAGCTCTCCGCGGAGCGCCCCGCTTTCCGCATCGACCCAATAGGTCCGCCCATCTTCGAGGAAGACCTCGTACCCGGGGCGGCCGTCGACCTGGTCCAGGTCGATCGCCTTGGGAAGCACGGACGCTCCAGCGGACTCGCGTACGGTGGCCAACGCGGCCGCTTCGCCGACGCGAATCGCCGCCCAATGCACCGTTCCCCCACGGGCTCGTTCCGTCTGCCCCGGTCGCGGGTCGTTCCCGACGCCCAAGACCTCGAGCAAGCCGCTCAACGCCCACGTCAGTACCAATAGACCGAACACGACGCCGGCAACGTGATGCCACAGCGACATCCCGTGGTATCCGCTGACACGCCACTCCCCGCGCTGCCGCCGGGGAAACAGCTGATAGATGCCGAGGATTATCCCCGTCACCGCGAGGCCCACCGCGACGCCGGGGAGAACGAGATTCACCCATAGCCAGGCGCCGGGATGGTCGTAATACAACCACATGAAGTACAGCCAGTGGGGGACCGTGCCGAGCCAGGTGGTAATGCGGGTGGCCCGCGTGACGACCGCTGGTAATGCTCCGGAGTTGCGGGACACGTAGACGGCGGTGCCCGCGTCGTCGGCAAACCGCACCCGGTAGACGGGGAACGCCCACCGCTGCTCGCCACCCATGAAGTAGTGATCGCTGCGTGGAAGCAGCTCGACACGTTCGAATGACGCGAGTGGGCCTACGATTGCACGCGCGACTCGGGTGGCGGTCTCAGGGGAGATCGGGGTGAGCAGGTGGCCATTCCGCGCGTCGATCCGAGCAATGTCCTGCGTACCCCCGCGATGTTCCCGCATCAGGACGTACACAAGGTGTCCATCCCAGAGCTCGAGCCTCGCTGCGGTCACGGAGTCCGGCGCGGGGTAGAGCTCCACAGCCTGCCTGACGCCGATCACGGCGGTATCGAGCGCGTAGCCGTGCAGAAGCAGCAACTGCCGGGACTCGGTGAGCTCGGGATAGGGATAGTACATCATCACAATGCCGCTGCCGAACCAAACGAGCACCAGGATCCCCAACACGATGCCGATCCAGCGATGCGTCAGGTAGTTCAGCCGCTTGAGCATCTGCCCCCTGCGACGGACATGCCCCGCCGACTCAGAACGCGGCGCCGACCTCGAGGACGAGCCGTCTGGGCGCGGCAGGAAACGCAAATGTTCCGTAGGTGATATCACCGTCGGTCTCGTACTTCTCATTAAACAGGTTCGTCGCTCCGAAGGCCGCGGTATAGCGACGCACCTGCCAACGAATACGGCCGTCAGTCACAAAATACGATGGAAGTAGGACGGTGTTGAAGCTGTTCAGGTATCGATTCCCTTTGTAATGCCCCTCGAGTTCGAGCGTTGCGCCGGCGCCGCCCAGATCGAGACCCAGATCCAGCTGGTGTCGCGGCGAGAGGGCCACCCGGTAGCCCGTGAGGTCGGTCGGGGTCCCGTTGTTGTTGAATTGATACGTGCCGTATCTGCCGTTGTAATAGGCGTATTTCGCAAAACACGACACTGCCTGAGACGGGCGCGCCTGAACGCCGAACTCCGCGCCACTGAACTTCTGCTCGCCGCCATTTACCGTCTTGAACTCCTGCGCCACCACGCGAACGACAATGGGAATCCCGTTGCGGTCCATGTCGAAAACCGACAATTCCATGGCCAGCCGGTTACCGAGCAGGCTGGTCTTGATCCCGCCTTCCCAATTTCGGACGTCTTCCGGAAAAAGCTTGAGGGTGTCCGCCTGGGACAAGGCGGACGGGGCCCGGGGCGGTAGGAAGGCGCGCGCGTACTGAGCGTAGACGCTCAGCTCCGATCCTCCGGCTCGGTCGCCTAGGAGCCGGTACGAGAGGCCGACCTTGGGGCTCACTTTGGTGTACGTCGCGTGGATTTCGGGCGACCCCGATCGTACCGCGGTCAAGTGGTTGACGTCATAGCGCGCGCCCGCCGAGAGATGCCAGCGCTCGGTCAACGACACCTCGTCCTGGAGGTAAAAGCCCCAGAAATCGCCGCGATACCGGTTGGGGCCGAAGGACGACGTGAGCAGCTGGTTCACCGACGGATACTGCGGGTTGTTGTAGATGACGGGCACCCCGAAGCTCACGGTGTCGGTGTACTCGATGTCGCCGCCGGCGCTCCCTTGATTGCGCTCGAAGCTTCCTCCCACCAGCACGTGCTGCGCGACGCGCCCGCTGGTCACGGTGGATTCGAGCCGGAGGTCGTTGAAGTAGTAATCCTCCTGCTGCACCTCGCTGAAGGGGAACAGGACGACCGTGTCCGGCGGTGTGAACACCACGCAGTCACCGTCGTTCACGAACTGGTACTTGAAGTGCCGATACCCCACCACATCCTCCACGCGCGTGGTCGACGATAGCTGTCGGCTGACGTGGGTCGACACCCGCACCTCATCCTGATTGTAGGCGGCGTAGGGCAGGTTCAGGTTGCTGTAGAGACTGAAGCTCGGGTCGGCGTCGGAGAGGAGCTGTCCGTTACTGGCGTACGGGAGTGGCGCAGGCGTTCCCCCGAGACTCGAGGCGTAGTTGGCCGTGATCCAGAGCTGGGTTTTCGAATCGATGATCTGCTTGAACTTGCCGAAGATCGACGATTCATGCCGCTTCGTCGTGGGGCTGAGCGGGCTCTCCCGCTGCTCGCCCTGCCAGGAGACCAGATACCCGCTGCCAAGAGAGTCCGTGGGTGCCCCGGCGGACGCGTTCACCCGCACGTAGTCCCACGCGCCGGTCTGCACGCCGGCGCGAAACTCCGAGTGCGCCGGTGGGTCGCGGGTGATGAAATTGATGACGCCGCCGATGGCCGTGCGCCCATAAAGCGCAGAGTTGGGGCCTTTGACGACCTCGATCTCGTCAACGTTGTCGATCGGCATCGTCGTGAGCCGCGCGCTATTCCGCGAGTCGGTCTGGGGTACGCCGTCGATGAGCAGGAGCACCGTTTCGTTTTCGTTTCCCTTGCGGGGGAGCCCCCGCAGCTGGATCGACTGAAAGTTCTCCCCGTACGACGCGTCGGTGACTCCGGTGACGCTACGGAGCGCCTCCAGCACGGTCTTCGCACCACTGGCGGTGAGGGCCGCGCTGTCGCCGACTTCCACGGCGGCGGGCACATCCTGGACTCTGCTCTCGGTCTTCGTGGCGGTGACCACCACCTGGTCGAGTAACGTCGGCGCGACGCGTAGCGCCAGGTCCGCCGTCGCCTCCTCCCCAGCCGCCACCGTCAGCGACTGGCTCAGCTTGGCATATCCGATCCGGGTTGCGCTGAGGGTGTACGTACCCGGCGTGACGTCGGCGATGCGGTATTGGCCCTTGTCGTCGGTCGTGGCGTGCCAAGAGGTGCCCTCGAGCGACACGCTCGCGCCCACAATCGCTTGCCCTGTTCTCGCATCGGTCACTCTTCCGCCCACACTGCCATTTTGGAGCACCGCACTGCCCACTCGCGGCACAAGGGCCGCTCGCCCCGTCTGACTGAACACGACATCCACGCCAGCGTCGATCAACACATCCGTGAGCGCCGCCGCGACTGTGATGCCATCGGCCCGGAGACGGACCCGAGTGGCGACAGGCAGTGCGTCGTCGCTATACACGAGTTGCAGGCCCGACTGGGTGGAGATCGCCGCGAGCGCCGCCTTGAGAGGGACGTCCTTCAGATCCAGGTTGAGTCGCTGCCTCAGGATCGGCGTGCGACTGATGTCGACCGGTTGCGGGCGGAGCGCCGCCGCAAGCAGGAAGCGCGGGCCTCGAGTCACCGCCGTGTCAGCGGCCTCTTGCGCATGGGCCCGCGGCGCCAGCGCGACAAGCAGGAACCACGTGCAGGAGGATCGACGGAGCGAGCGCATGAGTTGCCTCCTCGTACAGTTCACGGCGTCCGACGCGGTTGGGGCCCGGGCGTGAGTACCACGGTGCGTCCGTCGCGCTGCACGCGCACGTTGAGTGACAGCGCCAGGAGCTCCAAGACTTGTGAAAGCGACTCGCGACGAAACGTCGCGGTGAGACGTCGCTCGGCAAGCAAGCTGTCGCTGAGCCTGATCTCGACATCGTACCAACGCTCGAGGGCCGGCGCGACATCGCCGAGGCGCGTTCCATCAAACGCGAGGTCGCCCCGAGTCCATGCGAGGTAGGACGTGACGTCTACGTCGTGTGTCAGCGTCGCGACGCCGCTCGCGGCGAGCTCCGCAAGGTCGCCGTGCGCCAAGGTCAACAAGGGCCGTCGCGCGGCGGACGGCCTCCCGTACAGCGCCACGGTCCCGGTGGCGACCACGACACGCATCCCCGGGGTCTCCGGGTACGCGCTCACGAGAAACTCCGTCCCGACGTCCTCGACCAGACCCGCGGTGGTATGGACCCGGAACGGTCGCGTCGCATCGTGCTTGACTTCGAGATACGCTTCTCCCTCGAGGTACACGTCGCGCGACGCGCCGATGCGCAACACTCCACCGTCGGAGAAGCGGAGACTGCTCGCGGGGCCAAGTGTGACCCTGCTACCGTCCGGCAGCTCGAGCACCGCCGTCTGGCTCCGTCGGGTTGCGAAGCTGCGCGGCGTGGTAGCGTCGGCGCGCCAACGCGCGAAGATCCAGAGCGACGCTGTGACGAGAAGGACCAGGACCGCTGCGGCGGCGAGCGCGCGGCGTAGCGTGAAGGCGCCACGGCGAACGCCGGGCGACAGGAGCGTGAGCTGCGGACCGGCCATGCGGTGGCGCAAACGCTGCCACGCGGCGCCGACGTCCCAATCGCGCCGCTCTGCCCTCGAGGGTTGCCCGACCCCCCGCATGAGGGAAGCCAGCGTGCGTAGCTCGGGATCGGAGTTGACCCAGGCGGCCAGAGCGGCCATTTCGTCGGGCGAGGCCCGACCAGCTACGAAGCGGTCCAACCGCTCCCAGTCGATGCTGTTCCAATCCATGTACTGGAACAACACCCAAGCGGGCCTTACCCCCTACGCCGACAGAACCTTGGGGAATCCTAGCGCCCGAGGTGCGCCAGGTGCCTGCGAAAGAAGGCGAGGGCCCGTCCCATCTGCGCCTCAACCGTCTTTACCGAGATCCCCAACACTCGCGCGATCTCGGCGTAGCTCATCTGCTGCTGCCACCGAAGGATGACCACTACCCGGCGCCGCTCGGGCAGCCGGTTGACCGCCTCTCGGAGGAGGTCGGCCAGCTCGGAAGTCTGTAGCCCCTCGTCCGGCCCCATCGGAGCGGCGGCGATACCGAGTGGAAGGGCCTCACGGGTAGCGCGCCGCGTCACCCGCTCGACCACACGCTCATGCTTGAGCGCGCCCAGCGCCCGGTTGCGACACGCCGCGAAGAGATACGCGCGCACGCCGATCGTCGGGTCCCAGGTCGCGCGATGTACCCAGATTCGCAAGAACACGGTCTGAACCAGCTCTTCCGCGACATCGGGGGAGCGCACGTAGCTCTGCACGAAATCGCAGAGCCGGACGTAGTAGGCGCGGAACAGCGATTCGAACGCGGCCTCATCCCCGAGCCGAATGCGTGCAACCCACTCCCGCTCGGCGGCATCGGGAGCGAGCGAACCGGAAGACGGAACGACCTGGGGCGCGCGAGACAGCGTTGGCCTCCACGGCGAAACGGCAAAGAGGTGCACCAACCCGGCGCGGTGTCAAGTACTCCGTGTCCGCGCCAGGCTTTACTCTAGGCACCGCTCCTTCGTGGCGCACCACATATCCGCTTTGGCCCCTGCTGGCGCGGTCCCCATGGTGCGATGCAGCCACTCGAGCTCGTCCATGATGGCGGGCCAGCCGAGGTTGTGATCCAGATCGTACCAACGCACCTCTACCGGCTTAGGCGCCGCGCGCTGAAACGCGACGGCATCATTCAGTGTGACGAGCTCGTCTTTGCGTGCTGCCTGGAAGAAGAACGAGGTTCCCTGTGCGCAGTCAATGTAGCGAATGGGCTCGATCGGCCGCATCGCCGCAAGCCAGCGCTCCCGCCTCTCGGGTGACAGAGTATCGAGCGCCGCTCGGCGACCAGGCGCCGAGTAATGCGTGACGAGTCCACCGTCTCCGACGATGAGGACATAGGTCCGAGGTCGGTGCTCGACGGACGCCAATAGCCCGCCCATCGCCGCCCCGTAACTTCGTCCGACGAACGCCAGACGTCCGGCGTCGACGTCCGGGCGTGCCGTCAACAGGTCGAACGCCCGCTGCAGGTCCACAATCAGTTGCACCTGCTCTGCGCTATCCTGTGGCGTGAACGTGACGGGGTCGCCCGTGCGCCGGGCGAACGGTGCGTCCAGCGCTACTACGATCGCGCCATGATGCGCGATGTTGCCGCTGACCCACGAGACGTATTCCGCTTTCCCCGGCATCCCGTGCTGCATGACGATCCCCGGCAGCCGGAACTCGGGCAGGAGTTTTTGAGGGACGAATAGAAGGCCGGTCGCCCTCCCGCCGCGCGGGCTCGCGAAGCTGATCGCATGGATTTCGACCCCGTCCTGCGTTCTGGTGACCGAATCACGCAGGTCCAACGGCAGAGCCCGGTCGTACGAGAAGGTCGCGAGCGGCAGCGAGGAGCAGGACTGCGCGCCCTGCGCAGGTACCCGCGCGACGCAGAAGGCTGTGAGTGACACCACGATCAGGACGACACGCATGGCTTCTTCGATACCCAGGCAACACCATAGGTTGCAGCGGAGCTCGTCGTCTCGGCCCACCCCTTCTGGCCCCGCCTCTCCCGGGCCCATATGATGGGGTCGTGTCCTTCATCGCACGCACTCTTCGCACTGTATGAGCGGTCTGCTCGCCCACCTCCAGGTCGCGCTCGCCGAGCGCTATAAGATCGAACGCGAGATCGGCCGCGGGGGGATGGCGACCGTCTATTTGGCGGAGGACCTGAAGCACGGCCGGCCAGTCGCTCTCAAGGTGCTCAGCCCAGACCTGGCCGCGAACCTGGGGACGGATCGATTCCTGCGCGAAATCGAGATCGCCGCCCGGCTCGCCCATCCGCACATTCTGTCACTCCACGACTCCGGCGACGCCGATGGCCTGTTGTACTACGTGATGCCCTACGTGGAGGGTGAGTCGCTGCGTGGCCGCTTGAACCGTGAGCGACAGGTCCCGCTTGACGACGCCTTGCGCATCAGCCGCGAGGTGGCGGATGCCCTGGACTACGCGCACGGCCGCGACGTGGTGCATCGCGACATCAAGCCGGAGAACATCCTGTTTCAAGCCGGTCATGCGGTCGTGAGCGACTTCGGCATCGCGCGAGCGATCCGCGTGGCGGGCGTGAAGCGGTTCACCGGGACGGGCATCGCCGTCGGCACCCCCGGGTACATGAGCCCGGAGCAAGC
>Ga0307469_10000608_pt1 | contig 13149 bp, 10 predicted proteins | sample atmos_gasesAM2C__FD_203084 | JGI IMG/M metagenome (GOLD analysis project Ga0307469, IMG submission 203084) | Hardwood forest soil microbial communities from Morgan-Monroe State Forest, Indiana, United States - atmos_gasesAM2C_515 | ecosystem: Environmental > Terrestrial > Soil > Temperate...
CGGGACTGCACACGGCGAGCGCCGCCACGCTCACGGCAACGAGGGTGAGGGCCGTCATGATCCGCCGCATCGCTTCGATTCCTTAAGGTTCAGGAAGGGCCCTCAGGGGGCCTTGATTTTCTGTGCGCTCGTGTCCGCGGGAGTGTAGCCGCGGATCTCCTCGCTGAGCGAGGTATCCGACGCCGATCCGACACCCGCCAGCCCTGCAAGTTCCAGCTGCAGCCAGATTCCGGTATCCCGGGAGCCGGTGAAGCTCGAGACGTAGCGGCGGGCGCCGAGCCGCAGCCGCCAGCAGCACGCACGGTACTCGAAGCCGGCGAATCGCTCCAGTTCTTCGTGGTGGCGCAGGTCGAAGACCTCGCGTGCGAAGACCGCCCAGGAGCGGCGGATGGGCCAGGCGGCCGAGCCGTCGACCTGGTCGAAGCCCCGGCTGTCGCAGCCGGTCGGGAGGCCGGGCTGGATCGGCGCCGTCGGATCGCACGGCAGCTGCACTCCCTGGACGAACTCCGGCACCTGGACGAACCGCTCGTAGCGGTAGCCGAGGTTGATCACCGAGTCCGGCGCCGGCTTGTACTGCAGGTTCAGCTGAGTGCGCTCGCTGCGCTGGTTGTCGGGATCCCACTGGATCCCGGCGTCCGCGTTCCAGTCGGCGAAGGCTGTGAGCGCGAGCTGGGCGACGAAGTCGGAATGCGGCGCGGCCAGCGGCGTCTCGCCGGGCAGAGTCACGCGCGGGGTCGTGAAGTAATAGCTCTGGCCGATGGTCGCGGTGAGGAACTGCTTGCCCGTCTGCGCATCGAGCAACCGGCTGGTGAGGCCGGCGGTCAGCTGCCTGGCATCGCTCACGCGGTCGGCGCCCACGTAGCGGTTGGTGCGAAACAGCTGCACCGCGTTCAGGTCGGGGAGTCCGGTATCGAACACCGGCAGCCCGCTCTGGTCGCGGTAGGGGACGTAGAGATACTGAATGCGCGGCTCGAGCGTGAGCGTACGCTCGCCGTGCGCGCCCGACTCGCGCTCGAACACCAGTCCCGAGTCGACGCTGCCGAGCGGCAGGCTGCGCGACAGCGAGGCCGGCGTCCCCGGCAGCGTGTCCGTGAGCTGATACCAGGTCGCGCGCCAGGCGATCCGCGGCCGGAAGAAATAGCCGGGCCCGGCGATCGCCAGCGACAGAGCGGGCGTCACGTCCTCGCGCCAGCCGGCCGGCAGCGGCGGCAGCGGCAGCGGCGGCAGCGGCGGCGGCTGCGCCAGCCCGGTGAGGCTCGGCGCGTGCTGGAAGTCTACGATCTCCGACTCGAAGCCGTAGTGCAGCACGCCCCACAGGGTGTAATCACTGTCGACCGCGAACCGCGGCACGCGCGCGTAGGGACGCTCGTCGACCAGCACCGTCGTATCGATCGTCTGGTACTGCTGCGCCTGGGCGTCGAGGCTCCAGTGCTCGTCGCGATAGGAGAGGGTGGCGCTGCGGTTGAGAAACGAGGTGCTGGTGCCCGCCGGGCTCTGCGAGAAATTCTGGAAGTAGAGCGAGTCGCTCACCGTCTGTGCATCGACCGTCAGCCGTACGTCCGCCGGCAGCTCGGCGACGTCGGTGAGCTGCACGCGGCTGCGGCTGCCCTTGTACACCGTATCGTTCGGCAGATAGTTCCACTGCAGCTCGCCGTGCTGGTCGGCGGTGAGGAAACGCAGGTCGCCCCCGAGGTCGGGCCCGCGCTTGGTGTACTCGACGGGCTGGAAGGTGAAGTCGGCGTTGGGCGCGATGTTCCAGTAGTAGGGGACCGCGAGCTGGAAGCCGCTGATCGAGGTGCTGCCGATGCTCGGGAACAGGAACCCGCTCTTGCGCTCGCTGCTCAGCGGGAACGACACCCAGGGCAGGTAGACGATCGGCACGCCGAGGAAGTCGACGCTCGCATTGTGCCCGGTGCCGATCTGGTCACGGGTGTCGAGCGTGATGCTGCTCGCCCTGAGCTGCCATGCCTCGGCCGACGCCGGGCAGGTCGTGAAGGTGACTTTCCTCAAGTGCAGCGCGCCGTCGGGGGTGAGCGCCAGGCTGTCGGCGGCGCCGCGCGCGCTGCGGTCGCGCAGGTCGAAGTGCGCGCCCTGGAACTCAGCTCCCGTGGCCGCCGAATAACTGCCGCCGGTACCGGTCACGTGCACCAGCGGGTCCGTGTACTCGATGCTGCCTGCGCTCGTCACCGACTGGTTGGGCTTGTCGATCTGCATCTCGCCGGCGCGCAGCTCGACATCGCCCTGGCGCACCACGACGTTGCCCTTGAGCGACCCCTTGCCATCGACGCTGACGTCGGCCGTGTCGGCCTTGATCTCGACCGTGCCGCTCGGCGCGGCGGGTTTGACGGCCTCGGCCGCCGCCGCTGCGCTGGCCTCGGGGGCTGCGCCCGGCGGCGCCATCTGTGACGGGCAGGGCGGTTCCTCGGCCCCGGCGGCGGGCATGATGCCGCCGAGCGCGATGACGGCGAGGACGAATGTGCCCGGACGCACCATTGAGAGCGGCATTATAATGGCGCGCCACAGCCACGCGGGCTGCCCGTAGTCCGCGCGCCCCTATAGACCTGACACCCCGCATGGCCCATACCGACGCGCGACTTGCGCTGATCGACGAGTGGTTGTCGCGCGAGCTGCGGCTGCCGGCGACGCGCCTCGAGCCGGCCTCGAGCGATGCGAGCTTCCGGCGCTACTTTCGCGTGTTCACCGCCGGGGCGACCTACATCGTGATGGACGCCCCTCCGCAGCACGAGGACGTGCGTCCGTACCTGAAGGTGTCGCGGCTGCTCGAGTCGCTCGGCGCGCACGTCCCGCACGTGCACGAGACCGACGCGCAGCGCGGACTGCTGCTGCTCGAGGACCTCGGTACGACGCTGTATCTCGAGCGGCTCAACGCCGGCAGTGACCCCGAGCCGCTGTACCGCGACGCGCTCGCCGCGCTCGCCGCGATCCAGGTGCGCGGCGGGGATGCGAGCCGGGAGCTCCCGCCCTACGACCACGCGGCGCTCGAGCGGGAGCTGGCGCTGATGCCCGAGTGGCTGCTCGGCCGGCATCTCGCGATCGAGCCGCGCGGCGCAGAGGCGCAGCTGATCGCCGACACCTTCGCGTTCCTCATTCGCGAGGGGCTGGCGCAGCCGCAGGTGTTCGTGCATCGCGACTACCACTCGCGCAATCTCATGGTGGTGAACGGGCGCAACCCCGGGGTGATCGATTTCCAGGACGCGCTGCGCGGGCCGGTGGGTTACGACCTGGTGTCGCTCCTCAAGGACTGTTATATCGCCTGGCCGCGCGCGCGTGTGGTCGGCTGGGTGAGCGGCTATCGGGCGCAGCTCGCCGCTGCCGGAGGGCCGGCGGGAGCGAGCGAGGCGGAGTTCCTGCGCTGGTTCGATCTGATCGGCGTGCAGCGGCACATCAAGGTGCTCGGCATCTTCTGCCGGCTGTGGTACCGCGACGGCAAGGCGGGCTATCTGGCGGACCTGCCGCGCGTGCTCGCCTACGCGCTCGAGACTTGTGGGCACTACGCGGAGCTCGAGCCCTTCGGGCGCTTTCTCGCGGACCAGGTCGCGCCGGCGCTGCCGCGCGCCAACGCGACCATTCTCGCCGCGCATCCGGACGGGGCGGTGCGCGCATGAAGGCCATCCTGCTCGCGGCCGGCCGGGGTGAGCGCATGCGCCCGATCACCGATTCGCTCCCCAAACCCCTGGTGCCGGTCGCCGGCAGGCCGCTCATCGCCTGGCATCTCGGGGCGCTCGCCCGCGCGGGCTTCCGCGAAGTCGTCGTCAACACTTCGTGGCTCGCCCCCCAGCTGCACGCGGCGCTCGGCGACGGCAGCGCCTGGGGCGTGTCGATCAGCTGGAGCGACGAGGGTCCGGTGCCGCTCGAGACGGGCGGGGGCATCTTCCGGGCGGTGCCGCTGCTCGGCCCCGGCCCGTTCCTGGTCGTGAACGCCGACATCTGGACCGACATCGATTTCGCCACGCTGTCGCTGGAGGGCGACGCGCATGCGCACCTGATGCTGGTGCCGAACCCGCCGCACAACTTACGCGGCGACTTCGGGCTCGACGGTGACCTCGTCGTGAGCCGCGACACGGACCGCTTCACCTATTCGGGTGTCGGCATGTTCCGGCGCGAGTTTTTCGATGGCGCGAGCGGCGAGCGCTTTCCGCTCCTGCCGCTCCTGAACCGGGCGATCGCCGCGCGGCGCGTGCGTGGCGAGCTGCACCGCGGCGCGTGGAGCGATGTCGGAACCCCCGAGCGGCTCGCGGCCCTGGATGCCCGGCTGCGTGCGTTACAATGAACCCATGCCGCAGCTCAAAGGGATTCCGGTCGTAACGGCCGACGCCTCGGCACCCCGTAGCGGCGAGAAATACGTTACACCTCAAGGATTTACCGCCATCCGCGACGGCGTGAAGGCTCGCGGGCCGCATCCGCCGGCGCCGCCTTCCAGAAAGCCGCCGTGGCTCAGGGCCCGCGCCCCCACGGGCAGCGGCTTTCAGGGTGTCAGAGCCGTCGTGCGCGAGCACCGGCTCGCCACGGTGTGCGAGGAGGCCAAGTGCCCCAACATCGGCGAGTGCTGGAACGCCGGCACCGCGACCCTGATGCTGATGGGCGCGGTGTGCACGCGCGCCTGCCGCTTCTGCTCGGTGGACACCGGTAACCCGCGCGGCTGGCTGGACGCCGACGAGCCCGAGAATGCCGCCCGCACCGTCGAGCTCATGGAGCTCAAGTACGTCGTGCTGACCTCGGTCGACCGCGATGATCTACCGGACGGTGGCGCCGCCCACTACGCCGCCTGCGTGCGCGCGATCCTCAGTCGCAATCCCGACACGGCAGTCGAGGCGCTGACGCCTGATTTCCAGGGCGTGCCCGCCGACGTTGCCACCGTAGTCGACTCCGGGATCGCGGTGTTCGCGCAGAATATCGAGACCGTGCGGCGGCTCACGCACCCGGTGCGCGATCCGCGCGCCGGTTACCAGCAGACGCTCGACGTGCTCGCGCACGCCAAGCGCCACCGTCCCTCGATCCTCACCAAGAGCAGCCTGATGCTCGGCCTCGGTGAGACCGACGAGGAGATCGCCGCGACACTGAGAGACCTGCGCGCCGCGCAGGTCGACATCGTGACGCTCGGACAGTATCTGCGTCCGACGCCGAATCATCTCCCGGTCGAGCGCTTCGTCACGCCGGCGGAGTTCGATCGCTACCGCGAGCTCGCGCTCGCGCTCGGATTTCTCGAGTGTGTATCGGGACCGCTGGTGCGCTCGAGCTACCGCGCCGAGCAGGCGCTCAACCGCAACAACGCCGGCCTCGATAACCGGAGCCTCGCGCCGTGAGCGCCGCGGGCGCGTTCGCGGCCGCGGTGGCGCCGCTCCCGGGAACGGTGGCCCGCCACGCCGTCCCGCCGGCGCTGACCCGCCGCCTGGGGCGCGTCGAGTACCTGCCGACCTGGCGCGCGATGCAGCGCTTCACCGAGGCGCGCGGCGCCGCGACGCCCGATGAGATCTGGTTCCTCGAGCACCCGCCGGTGTTCACGCTCGGCGCCAACGCCAGCCGCGCGCACCTCATCGCGCCGGGCGACATCCCGGTGGTGCAGATCGACCGCGGCGGACAGGTGACCTATCACGGTCCGGGCCAGCTGGTCGTGTATCCGCTCATCGACCTGAAGCGCTCAGGGTTGGGCGTCCGCGACTTCGTCACCGCGCTCGAGCGCGCCGTGATCGAGCTGGCGGCGCAGTTCGGCGTCGCTGCCGAGGGCCGCCGCAGCGCCCCGGGCGTCTACGTCGCCGGCGAGAAGCTCGCCAGCGTCGGCGTGCGGGTGCGGCGCAATGGCAGCTATCACGGCCTCGCGCTCAACGTGGCGCTCGACCTCGAGCCCTTCGCGCGCATCAACCCCTGCGGCTACCGGGGCCTCAGGATGACGCAGCTCGCCGCGCTCGGCGGGCCGCGCTCGGTGTGGGAGTGCGCCGATGCGCTGGAGCCGCACCTCAAGCGCGCGCTCGGACTGGCGGCGGCCGGCGATTGACCGCGCGCCGCGCCCGCGCCCCGACGATCCGATGACACCCGGCGTTCGCCGCCTGCTGCTCACCGGGCTCGTGCTGCTCGCCGGGGCCACAGCGCTCGCGGCCTGCGACCCCGGGCACGAGGGCTCCGCGGCGCGCGTGACCCTCCTCAACGTGTCCTACGACCCGACCCGCGAGCTCTACCAGGACTACAACGGCGCGTTCGCGCGCTACTGGCTCGCGAAGACCGGGCAGCGGGTACGCGTCGATCAGTCGCACGGTGGCTCGGGCAAGCAGGCGCGCTCGGTGATCGACGGGCTCGCGGCGGATGTGGTGACGCTGGCGCTCGCGGCCGACATCGATGCCATCGCCACTCAGGGCAAGCTCCTGGCCCTCAACTGGCAGAGCCGCCTGCCCGACAACAGCGCTCCCTACACGTCCACGATCGTGTTTCTGGTCCGAGCCGGCAACCCGAAGGCCATCCACGACTGGGGCGATCTGGTGCGGCCCGGACTCGCGGTCATCACGCCGAATCCCAAGACCTCGGGCGGCGCGCGCTGGAACTATCTGGCCGCGTGGGCGTGGGCGCTCGCGCAGCCGGGCGGGAGCGAGGCGAGCGCGCGTGAGTTCGTGCGCCGGCTATATCGGAACGTTCCGGTCCTCGACACCGGCGCGCGTGGCTCGGCCACGACCTTCGTGCAACGCGGACTCGGCGACGTGCTGATCGCCTGGGAGAACGAGGCGCAGCTCGCGGTGCGGCAGCTCGGCGCCGACAAGCTCGAGATCGTCGTGCCGTCGGTGAGCATTCTCGCGGAGCCGCCGGTAACGGTGGTCGACAAGGTGGCTCTGCGCCACGGCACGCGCGAAGTCGCGACCGCCTACCTCGAATATCTCTACAGCAAGGAAGGTCAGGAGATCATCGCGAGCCACTTCTACCGGCCGCGCGATCCGGAGACAGCGGCACGCTACGCGGAGCGCTTTCCGCCACTGAAGCTCGTCACCATTGCGGACTTCGGCGGCTGGGCCGCCGCGCAGCTGAAGCACTTCAGTGACGGCGGGGTGTTCGACCAGATCTACGCACCCTGAGGGCCCGCGGGCGTGGCGGGCGGCTCCACGGCCGGCTCGGCCTCCTCGCGCATCACCTGCACCTGGAGTCCCTCGACCGGAGCCGCGCTCACGATCACCGTAGGGCGCGCCGCGCCGGGCGCGGCGGTGAGATGCTCGAGCGCGCGGGCGCTCCCCGCGGCGCGCGCCTTGAGGATCGGACAGCGGAAATCGCAGGGTCTGCGGCCGTCCTCGGGCTCAGGTTTCAGCACGTCACCGCAGAAGCGACCGAGCGCCTCCTCGGCCGTCACGCCGAGGAGCCGCGCAGCCTGACTGTTCAGGTAGCGGATCGAGCGCTCGCGGTCGACCGCGTACACCCCCTCGACGATGCCGCCGAGCACCGCGCGCGCCTCGCCCTCGCGCTGGCGCAAGGTGCTGGTGAGGTCGATGAGGTTGCGGCGCATGTCCTCCATGGTGCGTGCCAGTGCGCCGACCTCGGCGGCGCCGCCCGCGGGAATCGAGGCGGAGAAGTCGCCTGCACCGATGCGCATCGCCGCGGCGGTGAGCGCGCGCACCGGGCGCGCGACCAGCTCCGCGAGCAGCACCCCCGCGAGCACCGCGAGCGCTGCCAGAATGAGCGCGGTCACGAGCAGCTTGGCGTTCAGGGTGCGGACCGTGGTGTCGACCGCGCTGGTCGGCAGCAGCGCCTCGATGAGGGCGATGGCCTCGCCGCTCGAGGCGAACACCGGTACGCTGGCGGCGTAGGTGTCCTGCGAGTCGATACGCAGCACCGCCGAGTGCCCGTCCGCGAGCGCCGCGCTGTAGAGCGGCGTGAAGGCGGTGACCGCGCTCGCGGTGTAGACGCGGTAATCGATGAGCTTCACCTGCACGCCCGCCAGGTGCGAGAGGGTCGCGGCGAGGCGATCGTCGAGGCGCCGCACGGCGTACAGCCGCAGCTGCGCGCCGCCGCCGAGCGGCGCCCAGGCGCCCAGCACCGGCACCCGCTCGAGCGCCGGCAGCGCCATGAAGCTCATCCCCTGCTCGGCGCTGGCGGTGATGACCTGCTGCCAGTCGATCGCGGGGCCGGAGACGGCGATCGCGCTCTTGCCCGAGATGAGCGCGCAGGCATCGATCCCGGCCGCCTCGCACGAGCGGCGCAGCAGCGGGGGCAGGGCATCGCTCTGGCCCTCGGCGACCAGGCGCTGCAGCGCCGGCCGCTCGGCAAGCGCGTGCGCGCTCGCGAGCGCGTCCTCCGCCATTCGCCGCAGGTCCTCGCGCGCCGTGGTGGCGGCGAGCAGTACGCGTGCCTTGCCCTGGGCATCGGCGAGCTCGCGCAGCTCCCGGCTCGCCGACCAGGTGATGCCGCCGCCAACCAGCAGCACCAGCGTCACGTGGATCGCGATCAGCCACCAGCCGAGGCTGGTGCGCGCCGGATCGGGCCACCAGGAGTTCACCAGCCGGGCGAGGCGCGTGAGCATGGGCTTACCGTCGCTGGTAGCCGGTGCGCTCCACCAGGGTCTTGACGATGAGGGTCAGCCCGGCGAGGAGGGTGAGGAGCGAGGCCACCGCGAACGCGCCCACGAAGTTGTATTCGTTGTAGAGGATCTCGATGTCGAGCGGCAGGGTGTTGGTGAGCCCGCGGATGTGGCCCGAGACCACCGACACCGCGCCGAACTCGCCCATGGCGCGCGCGTTGCAGAGGATCAGACCGTAGAGCAGACCCCAGCGGATCTTCGGCAGCGTCACCTTGAAGAAGGTCATCCAGCCGCCGGCGCCGAGCGTGATGGCGGCCTCTTCCTCGTCGTTGCCGAGCTGCTGCATCAGCGGGATCAGCTCGCGCGCGACGTAGGGAAAAGTGACGAACATGGTGGCGAGCATGATGCCGGGGAGCGCGAAGATGATGGTGACGTCGTGCTCCTGCAGCCACGCGCCGAACCAGCCGTTCAAGCCGAACAGCAGCACGAACACCATGCCGGAGATCACCGGCGAGATCGCCAGCGGCAGATCGATGAGCGTGATCAGCACGCTCTTGCCGCGGAACTCGAACTTGGCGATCGCCCAGGCGGCCGCCAGCCCGAACACCGTGTTGACCGGCACCACCACCGCGGCGTTGATCAGCGTCAGGCGGATGGCGGCCAGCGTGTCCGGGTCGGCGAAGCTCGTGAGATAGACCTCGAAGCCGCGCGCCAGCGCCATCGCGAATATCGTCGCGACGGGGGCGATCAGCAGCGCCGCGAGAAAGGTAAGCGACACCGCGATGAAGAGGCAGCGCACCAGGGCGCTCACCCAGGTGTTCTGCCCCGGGCGCTCGGCGGTTTCCGCCGGCGCGGCGCCGGGCCCGGCGGCTTTGAGCGCGGTCGCCATCAGTGCGCCGCCTGCACGTGGCGCCGCCGGCCCCAGGCCTGCAGCAGGTTGATGGCGAGGAGCACGACGAACGACATCGCGAGCATCACCACGCCGAGCGCCGCCGCGCCGCGGTAGTCGAACTGCTCGAGATGGATGACGATGAGGAGCGGCGTGATCTCGGTCTTCATCGGCAGATTCCCGGCGATGAAGATCACCGAGCCGTACTCGCCCACGGCGCGCGCGAACGCGAGAGTGAAGCCGGTGAGGAGCGAGGGCAGCACCGTGGGCAGGATGATGCGGCGGAAGGCGTAGAAGCGCGTGGCGCCGAGCGTCTCGGCCGCGTCTTCGAGGTCGCGCTGAACCTCGAGCAGCGCCGGCTGCAACGCGCGCACCGCGAACGGCATGCTGATGAGCGTCAGGGCGAGCGTGACGCCGAGCCAGGTGTAGGCGACCTTGATGCCGAGCGGATCGAGGTAGCGCCCGATCCAGCCGTGCTGCGCGAACACCGTGGTGAGCGCGATGCCGGAGACCGCCGTGGGCAGGGCGAACGGCAGGTCGATGAGCGCGTCGATCAGCTTGCGCCCGGGAAACTCGTAGCGCACCAGCGTCCAGGCGAGCACGAAGCCGAACACCACGTTGATGGTGGCGGCGAGCGCCGAGGCGCCGAACGACAGGCGGTAGGAGCCGAGTGCGCGCGGGCTCGACACCACGGCCACGAACTCGCTCCAGTGCATCGAGCCCGCCGCCAGCACCAGGGCCGCGAGCGGCAGCAGGACGATCGCGCTCAGGAAGAAGGTCGTGAATCCGAAGGTGAGGCCGAATCCGGGCAACACGCTGGGCCTGCGGAAGCTCATGGCCGCGACCTTCAGCCCGCCGCGCGATGCACGATCAGCACCGGCCAGCGCCCGCTGTCGAGCAGCCCGCCGAAGCGCTCGGCGAAGCGCTCGAGGCTGCCGACGCCGACGATGAGCATCTGGCCCGGCGCTTCCGCCAGGTGGCGCGCGAGCTCCGGCGCCACCTCGCCGAAGCGCAGCTCGGTACGCATCTCGAGGCCATGCAGCGCCTGCGCCTCCGAGCGCGCATCGAGGAGCGAGCGCAGGCCGTAGGGGCGGTGCGCGGCGCGGCTCTCTCCCGGAAGGATGCCGACGTAGACCGCCTCGGCGGGCACGTGCCGCAGGACGCTCGCCGACACGGCCAGCGTCGCACGGCGCGTCGCCTCGTCGAGCCAGTGGATCAACACCCGCTGCGGCACGGCCGCCTGCGCCGGCAGCACCAGCACCTCGCGCGCCCCGCGCCCGAGCAGCCAAGCGGCGCGCTGCGCCGCGCCCGGCTCAGAGGCGATCACCGTGGCGCCGACGAAGGCCGCATCTGCTCCCGGTCCCGCCTGCGCCATGCCGAGCTGCGGCTCGCAGCGCACGGCGATGCGGGTCTTCATGCGGGCTGCGAGCTCGGTGAGCAGCGGCTGGCGCGCGAGCGCCTCGGCGTCCGCCGCGCTGGCGGCGCAGGCGGCGAAGCTCGACAGCGGCGTCGGCAGCACGTGCACGCGCCGCACGCCGACCGCGACGCTCTGTCCGGCATGCACCTCGAAGGAGCGCTGCTCGGGCTGTGTGCGCGTGACCTCGAGGCAGGGCGCCGCGGCGCCGTCCGCCGCCGCGAGCAGCGGCGCACCCGCCGTGCCGTTCTCGAGCCGGACCCGCAGCCGCTCGAGCGCGCCGCTGAACATCAGCTCATCGACCACGCCCTCGGCCACGAACAGGGCCCCGAGCTCGGCGCCGCTTGCGGCCACCGCGACCTCCTCGGGACGCACCACCGCGACCACCTCGTGCTCGCTCGTGTCCGCCGGCGGCCCGGCAGAGAGCACGGTGGCGGCGCCGAGCTGGATGCCCTGGGCGGTGCTGCGCGCCAGGAAGACGTTGGCCGCGCCGAGGAAGGTAGCGACGAAACGCGTGGCCGGGCGCGAGTACAGATCGTGCGGCGCGCCGATCTCGAGCAAGCGGCCGAGATTCATGATGCCGATGCGGTCCGCCATGGCGAACGCCTCGTCCTGGTCGTGGGTCACCAGCACGGTGGTGATCCCGAGCTCGCGCTGCACCTCGCGGATGGTTCGGCGCAGCTCCTCGCGGATCTTGGCGTCCAGCGCCCCGAAGGGCTCATCGAGCAGCAGCACCTCCGGCTTGTGCGCCAGCGCGCGCGCCACCGCCACCCGCTGCTGCTGGCCGCCGGAGAGCTGCGCCGGCAGCCGGTCATCCAGACCAACCAGGGCCACCAGGCGCAGCAGCTCCTGGCGCCGTGCACGGCGGTCGCGGGCACGCACACCCCGGACGCGCAGCGCGAACTCGATGTTGTCGGCCACCGTCATGTGGCGGAACAGCGCGTAGTTCTGGAACACGAGCCCGACCCCGCGCTTGCGCGCGGCGACGTGGGTGACGTCGCGTCCGTGGAGCGCGATGCGGCCGTGATCCACCGCGGTCAGCCCGGCGACGGCGCGCAGCAGGGTGCTCTTGCCGCTGCCGCTCGGGCCGAGCAACACGAAGAATTCCCCGTCACCAATGTCGAGGGAAACGTCGTTCACGACCGGGACGCCGCCGTAGTGCCTGGTGACCTGGTCGAGGATGATGGACATGGCGGCGATGCTACCTGAGGGGAGGCTCGGCCGGTCAGCCGGCTTGGCCGGACGTGTTGTCCGGCTGTAGCCCTTCGTGGTATTTCAGCGACTGCTGCAGCGCGGGGCACCAACGTGCCAATGGTAGTGGTCGTCGGCGGCGGGTTTGCCGGGCTCTGGGCGGTGAGGGCGCTCGCGGGCGCGCCGGTCGACATCACGCTCATCGACCGTTGCAACCACCATCTCTTTCAGCCGCTGCTCTATCAGGTCGCCACCGCCGGCCTCGCCGCACCGTCGATCGCCGCCCCGCTGCGACACATTCTCCGCCACCAGCGCAACGTCACGGTGCAGCTCGGAACCGTGACCGGGATCGACAAGGCCGCCGGCACGCTCACCGTCGATGGCGCACGCTGCGCCTACGACTACCTGATCCTGACTACCGGGGTGTCGCACGCGTACTTCGGACACCAGGACTGGGCGGCCCACGCGCCGGGCCTGAAGACCCTCGCCGACGCGCTGCACATGCGCGCCCGCTTCCTGACCGCGTTCGAGCGCGCCGAGAGCAGCGCGTCCGCCGAGGAGGCCCGCACGTGGCTGACTTTCGTGATCGTCGGCGGCGGGCCGACGGGCGTAGAGCTCGCCGGGACTCTGGCGGAGATCGCCCGCCACACGCTCGAGCGCGAGTTCCGCCGCATCGACCCGCGCACGGCGCAGGTGCTGCTGGTCGAGGCCGGCCCGCGCATTCTGCCGGCGTTTCCGCCGGATCTGTCGCAGAGCGCACACCGGCAGCTCGAGCGCCTCGGGGTGACCGTCCGGACCAACTCGCCCGTCACATCGATCGGCGCCGACGCCGTCCGCATCGGCGACGAAACGCTGTCCGCACGCACGGTCGTCTGGGCGGCCGGCGTCACTGCGTCGACTCTGGGACGAGCGCTCGGGGTGAGCGTCGATCGCGCCGGCCGCGTGCTCGTCGCCGACGACCTCAGCGTCCCGGGGCACCCGGACATTTTCGTCGCGGGAGATCTCGCGGCGGTGAGCGGGCCACACGGCCCGGTTCCGGGCATCGCGCCCGCGGCAAAGCAGATGGGAGCCCACGCCGCGCGTGCGATTCGCGCGCGGCTGGCGGGCCGGGCGTCAAGACCTTTCAGGTACCGCCATCAGGGGCTG
>Ga0307469_10000609_pt1 | contig 13145 bp, 13 predicted proteins | sample atmos_gasesAM2C__FD_203084 | JGI IMG/M metagenome (GOLD analysis project Ga0307469, IMG submission 203084) | Hardwood forest soil microbial communities from Morgan-Monroe State Forest, Indiana, United States - atmos_gasesAM2C_515 | ecosystem: Environmental > Terrestrial > Soil > Temperate...
GAAGCTGCTCCGCGAGCTGGCGAAGCTCACGCGATTCGCGCCGGAGTTCGGATTCGTGGAGCGCGTGATGGCCAAGGTGAAGATCCCGGCGCGGTCAGGCCCGCACCTCCGCCCCCACACCGACTCCTAGCAGCCGCGCGGCGCTGCCGTCGCGCACCGCGATCTCCACCGTGCCACCGCTGCCGACAACCGCGAGCAGCGCCCCCCGTCCCACATCTCCGAAGGTCCGCGCCAGCGTTCCAATCTCCGTACCCTCCACGCGGATTCGCACGCCGGGCTCGACCGCCTCTCCGGGAATGTTCGAGATCAGGGTGCCGAAGCGGTCGACGTAGATCACTTCGCCGATCACGACGGTTCCGTCGTGATGGGGAGCGGGGAGCGGGGAGCGATACGCATCGGTGACCGGCTGACCCACATTCGACAGGGATGCCCCGAGCGCGAGCTGGCCAGCGACGGGCGCAAACACATCCCGCCCCTGAAAGGTCGGGGAGGCACCGTCCGGAATCGGCAGCGCGACGAAATGGGCGTCGTGGGGCAAAAAGGAGAGCAACCCGTTATCCGGAGCCACGAAAAAATGCCCCCCGATCGAGGCCGCGAGGACGCGTCGGGCGGTCCCAACCCCCGGGTCCACGATGGCGAGGTGCACGCTCCCTTGCGGGAACCGGCGCCACACGCGCGAAAGCACGTATTGCGCGGCGCGCACGTCACCCGGTGATATCTCGTGCGTGATATCCACCAACACGACACCGTGGACCTGCGACAGGAGCACTCCCTTCACCTCCGCCACGTAACTGTCGGCACTGCCGAAGTCCGTGACGAGCGTGATCAGGGTCGCCACTATACCGCGGCGCGGCGCCAGCCGCCGCGAAGCCAGAAGAGCGTCATGGCCACGCCGCGCGCGACCGCGGTCGCCGAGAGCGCGAGCCAGATCCCGAGCAAGCCGAGCGTCCCGGACCACCATGCGGCGAGGGGCACACGGAGCAGTGTGAGCGTCGTGCTCGCAATCTGGGGCCATAGCGTGTAGCCCGCGCCCGCCAGCGCGCCTTCGAGGATGATCTCGAACGTTTGGCCGATCTGGGCGAACGCGATCACCCGGAGGTAGAGGCCACCATCCGCGATCACCGCGGGATCCGGGGTGAACAGAGCCACCAGCGTCCGAGGAATGGTCAGGAATGCCGCGGCGGTCGTGATCGTGAACGCGAGACAGTAGCCGACCGTCATCCGCACCGCCTGCCGGGCGCGCGCCTCCTGACCGGCACCGAGATTCTGCCCCACAAGAGCGGAGGCGGACAAGGCGAACCCCGAGATCGCGATGAAGCCCAACCCTTCGACCTTGTGCCCTACGCCGAGCGCGGCGATGGCGGCTGTCCCGAAGCGGGAGGTGTACCGCGTGAGCCACATGTAGACGATGGACAGCAGCACGCCGGCGAGGGAGAGCGGCGCGCCCACGCGGGCCACCGTGGGGACCGCCCGCCAGTCGGGAGCGTCGAGGCGGAGGAGCCCGCGCTTCCACGCGATGCCGACCCCGATCAGGAATCCGCCACCGCGCACCATGACCGAGGCGAGGGCGGCCCCTTCGACGCCGAGCCGGGGGAACGGTCCGAGCCCCGCAATGAGCAGCGGATCCAGGACGATCGACAGCAACACGGACGCCATGAGCAAGAGGAACGGCGTGCGCGTGTCGCCCGAAGCGCGAAAGGTGGCCTCGATCGCGAAGAATCCGAACACGAGCGGTCCCCCGACCAGCCAGGTCCGCAGGTAGCGGTGCCCGAGGGCGGCCACATCGGGCGGGACCGTCATGAGACGGAATAGGTCGTCGGTGAGGACAAACCCGATCACGGCGACCACCGTGCCCGCGACGAGCGCGTACAGCACGGCCGCCCCCGCGGCACGCGCCGCCGCGTCCGGCCGCCCTTCGCCGTGGCGCCGGGCGGCGACCGCGATGAGCCCCACTTCCACCATTTCGCCCAGCGACAGCAGCACCCAGACGTAGAATCCCGCAGTCGACACGGCCGCGAGCGCCGCCGGCCCGATGAGGTGCCCGACCCAGATGGCGTCGATGAGATTGAAGCAGAAATGACACGCCATCATCGCGACGGCGGGCGCGGCGAGTTTCAAGATGACGGGCCGGAGCGGCCCGACGGTGAGCGAACCGGGCGTGCCGGCGACGCTGGTCATGGCGCCGGAAACTACCGGGGCGCCGGGCCGGGGGTCAACGCGTGGGGTGCGTCGAGCGGCGGTGTCGCGCCTTGTTCTCGTACAGCGAGCGGTCCGCGGCGTTCATCAGCGCCTCGAGCGTGGCGCCGTCGCGCGGGTGGACGGCCACCCCGATGCTGATGGTCAGCGGCGGCTTCTCACCGTCGCGCGCGACACGCTCCGCCACGCGCCGGGCCACGTGCCATGCCGCCGCGTCGTTCGTCTCGGGCAAGACCAGTGCGAACTCGTCGCCGCCGAACCGCGCCGCGGTGTCGATGCCGCGGCAGGAGCCGAGCAGCGTCTCCGCCACGCGCCGTAAGGCCATGCTCCCGATGAGGTGGCCGTATCGATCGTTGATCTTCTTCAGGCCATCCAGATCCAGGAGGACCACCGCGAACGGCCGATCGGTGCGCGAAGAGCGCTGGATCTCGATGTCCAGCGCTTGCGTGAGGTGACGGTAGTTGGCGAGCCCGGTGAGCGGATCGCTGACCGCGAGTCGCCGCAGCCGGTCTTCCGCCTCCCTTCGCTCTCCCACGACCGCCGCCAGGACGAGCGTCATCACGGCCGTGGCGCCTTGATAGGCCTGCAGGAGGAGCAGCGACTCGTTGAAGGTCGGCCGGGCGAAGGGGCCGTAGCCGCTCAGTGTCCCCCAGATCGCGATGCCCGAAAGCATGAGGACGGCCGTGACCGCCACGCGCTGCTCGAACCGGAAGGCCGCCCATAAGAGCAACGGCACGCAGAGGAATTCCAGCGGATAGTGACTGCTCCGCCACGGGACCACACCGTCGAAGACGGCGAGCCCCACGACGAGCAACGACGCGGACAGAGCGGCGGCCTCGAGCGTCTGGCGTCGCGTCCAGCGGATGCGCGGCCGGGCGGCCCAGAGGAGCACCACCGGAGCGAACACCAGGTCGCTGATCGCGTCGCCCGTCCACCACGTCAGCCAGACGGGCCAGAAATCCGCCCATCGCGCGAAGCCACCGAACGACAGGGACACGACGCCCGCTGTGGCGCTGACGAGCGTGCTCGCCCCGGCCGCCAGCCCCGCGAACTTGAACACGTCCCGGGCGCGCTCGCAGGCGCGTGGCCCACGCGCGAAGCGCCTCACCAGCCAAGCGCCCACGAGGCCCTCGAGCGTGTTGCCCGCGGCGATGCCGACCGACGTCGCGATCGAGCCCGCGGTGCTGATGTTGACCAGGAACGCGCCGAGGAAGATGGCGGGCCACACGTCGGCGCCGGCGAGCAGGAAGGCGGCGAGGGCGATGCCCGTGCACGGCCAGACGGGCGTCGCACTCGGGTTCACAAAGGCGAGCCGCAGCCCCAGTTTGCCGGCCACGACGTAGCCGGCAGTGAGGGCCAGGAGGAGGCCGAAACGTTTCAGCCACTGCACCTGCATCATCCCCGTCCTCGAGTTGTCGGGACGGCGGGGCGCGCGCCTTCGGATTTCTAGTACTCGGACTGGAGCCGGACGAGTCGAAGCCGCTCGGTCAGCCCACGCCAACGAACCACTCTGCCCACCCGACGCGGAACGTCTGTTCGCATCGCGGACAGCGCAAGGTTTGCGGCGTTTGCTTCACCTGGGCGCGGTTGCGGCACCCGGGACACACCGCGTACTTCTCACCCCACTGTGCCGCGAGGCCCTTCGCGTCGGACGGCCGCGAGACGACGCTCCAGCATTGCGGGGGCGCGGTGACGATTTGCAGCGCGGCGCGCGGCACGGCGACGCGCTGCCGGTTGACCTCCAGCAAGGCCTGATCGTCCGCGAGCGTCGCGACGCGATACCACGCGCCGCGACGCAGAGGGCGGTTGACCTCTCCCTGGACCCGCGCCCACTGCACCTCGGTCATCTCTCCCCCGTAGGGCGTCTATCCCGAGGATGCTACGAGATTCTCCCCGTAACGGTAGAGTTGCGGGCGCGCAACAGTGCTTGGGTCATGCGTCACCGAGCCGAGTCGGCGCGCAGGCGCAGAAATCGCTGGAACACGGCATTCCCCGGGTAGCGCTCCGCGAGGCGCGCGACCGCCTCCCGAGCCTCCTCCTCGAGCGCGGACCGGTCGGCGGGGTCGCGGGCCGCCTCGCGTTCGAGGGCCGCCGCCAGCACCCACTCCGCCTCGACGCGGGCGAGGTCTCCCTCGGTCGCCGCCCGTCGGATGTAGCCGATCCCCCGCTCGGCGTTGCCGCTCCCGAGCCCGACGATCTTCGCCACGAGACGCGCGAGCGCCCCAGCGCGCGCCAGGCCGTACTGGTACACGCCCAGGCCCAAATAGCAGTCGGCGCAGGTCGAATCGACGGCGAGGACGCGGGCGTAGGCATCGTGCATCGCCTTTCCGTCCTTGGCGGCGCCCCAGGAATGCCCGTGCAGGTCGCGCTGGCGGGCGCGATACCCGAGCGCCGTGGCGAGCCAGAAGTCGTGCGCCGGACCGGGCGCCGTGGCCCGAGCGCGGGCGATGGCGAGATCGAGGAGTGAATCGATGCGGGCGCGCTCGTAGTCGTCGTTCTCGAGCGCGGCGGCCCACCAGATGTAGGCGCTCGCCTCGAACGTGACGGGAGCGGGGTCGGTGGTGTCACGCCCGCCGAGGTCGGTGAAGTAGGCGGCGGCGGCCGGGAACCCACCGGCGTAGAGCGTGTCCAGCCCGGCCCGCAGGTCGCCCCGCTCGACGCGTGGCTGCTGCAGCAGCAACAGCGCGGCCGCGAGGGCCCGCACGTCAGCGCGGCAACGCCGCGAGCGCGTCGCTCACGCGCCGCGCGACGGCCTCGAGCGCCTGAGCGGCCGGCGAGCCGGGCTCCGCGGCCACGATCGGCCGGCCCTGGTCGGCGAGGTCCGGCATCCGCGCCTGCAGCGGGATTTGGCCGAGCAGCGGCACGCCGAGCTCGTCGGCGAGCCTGGTCCCGCCGCCAGCGAGAAAGATTTCGGTCCGCTCGCCGCAATGGGGACAGACGAAGTAGCTCATGTTCTCCACCACGCCCAACACCGGCACCCCGACGCGCTCGAACATCTTGGCGCCGCGCAACGAGTCGCCGACCGCGACCTCCTGGGGTGTGGTGACGATGATCGCGGCCCGGATATGCACGGTCTGCGCGAGGGAGAGCTGCGCATCCCCCGTCCCTGGCGGGAGGTCCACGAGAAAATAGTCGAGCTCACCCCAGTCGACGTCGCGCACGAACTGCTGGATGACCTTCATGATGATCGGCCCGCGCCAGATGGCGGGCGCGTCGCGTTCCACGATCAGCGCGAGCGACATCAGCTTCACGCCGTGCGCCTCGAGCGGCTGAATCTTGCCGCCCCGCACCTCGGGCTTCCGGTCCGCACCCATCATGCGCGGGATGTTCGGCCCATAAATGTCCGCGTCCATGAGCCCAACCCGGCGACCGGCGCGGGCCAGCGCCACCGCGAGGTTTGCAGCCACCGTGGACTTCCCCACCCCGCCCTTGCCCGACGAGATCGCGAGCACCGCACCGAGATGGGGGAGCTCGACGGGGGTCGGTGGCGGAGGCACAGAACCTGGGCGGGGCCCCGCCCCCCCCACCCCGCCGGGAGCGGTCTGGCGGGGCGCGGGACCCGCCGCTCCGCTGCTCGCATCCGTCACGTTCACCCTCACCGCGGTCACCCCTTCCACCGCCTGCACCGCCTTACGGACCTCGCGGGCGAGCGAGCCGGGATCCTCGCGGCCGAGCAAGAACGTGAGCGTCACGGTGCCGTCGTCACCGACGGAAAGGTCCTTCACCATGGCGGCCGAGAGGATGTCGGTCCCGCTGCGGGGATTCTTGAGCTGCGACAAGGCGCGCTCGACGCGCCCTTGGAGTGTGTTGGAAGCGGCCACGAGAGAAAGGTAGAAGGGCAGAGACTACATTGCATCCTCCGCCGCCCAGATGCGCCGCGTGCGGGTCTCGGGCATCAAGAACAGGCTCAACAAGAGCGCCACGGCCGGGAGGGCGATCGGATACGCCAGCGCCCATCCCAAGCTGTGCGTGGACAGATAGACGGCGGACGTGATGAAGGGCACGAGGCCGCCACCCCACCCGTTCCCGATGTGATACGGGACCGAGACCGACGAATACCGGATACGAGCCGGGAAATACTCCGCGAGAAACGCCCCGATCGGCCCATACACCATGCCGACGTAGGACACCAGAATCGCAACGATGAGCACGGCCATCGGATAGTTGACCGCGCCGGGCTGCGCGTAGAACCCGAGCGCCGTGTAGAGCGGGTAATACGTAGCGGCGGCGAGGAAGAACCCCGTGAGGATGATAGGCTTGCGACCGACCTTGTCCGACAGCCATCCGAAGAATATCAGCGTCGGCGTCGCGATGAGAAGCCCGAGGCCGACGATGAGGCTCCGGGGCGCGAGGTCCATCTTCGTGACCGTCTGGAGAAAGTACAGCGCCCAGAACTGGCTCGAATACCACACGCAGCCCTCGCCGAGGACCACGATGGAAGCGATCGCGACATACTTGAGATTCGCCGTCATGAAGGCTTCCACCCAGGGATTGGCAGCCGTCTGTCCCTTGTCCTTGATGGCCTGGAAGATCGGCGTCTCCTGGAGGCGCAGCCGGATGTAGATGGCGATCCCGACCATCAAGAGCGACAACAGAAACGGGATCCGCCATCCCCAATCGTTGAAGGCATCGGTCCCGACGACCTTCTGCGTCCCGAGGATCACCGCCAGGGACACGACGATCCCGAGCGTGGGAGAGGTCTGCAGCCAGCCCGTGTAGTAGCCGCGCTTCTCGTCGGGGACGTGCTCGGCGACGTAGGTGATCGCGCCGCCGTACTCACCGCCAAGACACAGGCCCTGGACCAGGCGGAGCACGAAGAGGATGATCGCCGCCAGGAGGCCGATACTCGCGTAGCTCGGCACCACACCGATGAGGGCCGTCGAGAGACCCATCCCGGTGAGCGTGAGCAGGAACGTGTACTTTCGGCCCACCCGATCTCCGATGCGACCGAAGATGAGGGCACCCAACGGCCGGATCAGGAATCCAATGGAGAAGAGCGCGACGGTGCTGAGGAACGCCGCCACGGGGTGGCTCTTCTCGAAGAACTTGGCCGCCAGGATCGCGGCCAAGCTCCCGAAGATGTAGAAATCGTACCACTCGATGACGTTACCGACGGCTGCCGCGATGACGACGCGGCGGAGATCCTTGCTCGAGAGACTGGGCGCCGTCATGACTGGCCGGCCGGTGAAAGGGCGTGCCTAGTCTCCGATCGAAAGGCGGACTTGTCAACCGCGCCGTCGCTGTCGCATCGCCTCGACGTTCCGATCGAATGTCGGCTGCTGATCGGCGGTCAGGACCGCCCGAAAGTCGTCCAGCTCGTGGCGAAACACCGCCCGCACGCGTTCCCGCGTCGCCGAGTCCGGCGGGCTATTGGGCGTGAACGACGGCATCTGGTCGCGATAGTGCGACTCGATCGAGTCGATCTTGGATTGCTGCTCGGGCGTCAGCGTGATGTCCTTGAACAGGATTTCCATCCGGCGCCCCGGACCACGGTTCGGCGGGTTCTGGGCCGGGGCCTTGGGCGCGGCAACCGCGAGGGCGGACAATGCCATCCCTACGAGCGTGAAGTGCACTCTCATTCTCTCTCCTCCTGTTCTCGTGGATACGGTCGCGAGACGGTACGTGCTGAGTCTCACCAGCGGCGCCGCAAGCCCCGCCGCTCACGAGATCCGGACGTCCCCCGTTGCAACCAAACGCCGGAACCGCGCGTCCCCCTGACCTGATGCCGCCCGTCACAGGCAGGTATCACCTCTCGTCGGAGGACGCATCCATGCAACGTGCTCAGAGTGTCGCCGTGAGGTGCATGGCCGGAGTGCTCGGCGCGGTCCTTGCGCTCGTCGCCTGGCGGGGCGCCGGGCGCGCCACCGCGGGCCCACCGGAGGACCAGCTGCCCCATTTCACCACGGAGGGCGCGCTCCTGCCTCCCGTGGGCTGGGAGGCCTGGGTGATGGTGGGCGCGTCGACGGGATTGTCGTACGCCGACGCCCCTGCGCCTGCGGTGGGCACCGCGCCGGGAATGTTTCACAACGCCTACATGCAGCCCTGGGCGTATCGCGCGTTCATCGAGACGGGGACGTTCCCGGAGCAGACGATGTTCGTCCTGTCCTTCTACGAGCCGTCGCGCAAGTCCACCCCGGCGCGCGCCGGCTTTTACGAAGGGGATCGACAGGCGGGGTACGAAGTCCACCTGAAGAAGGAAGGAATCGACCAGACCGGCTGGGCGTTCTTCGGATTCGGGGGCGGAACGGCGGCCGGCCAGAAGCTGCCGGGCACCGCGGCTTGCTATTCGTGCCACGCGAAGGAAGCGGCGCACGACAACGTCTTCACCCAGTTCTATCCGCCGCTGCGCGAGCGACTCGCCCGAGGCACCCCGTAAGAGAGGGGGGGGATCGGCTACAGCGCCGCGTTCTTCAACAGCTGGATGTAGATCCGCACGGAGTTTGCGTACGCCTGCACCCCCACGCGCTCATCGGTGCCGTGGACGCGCCGCACGTCGTCGGGCCCGATGGGCGCGCCCACGAAGCGCAGGACGTTGGGCGTGAGCCGGCTGTAGTGCCGCGAATCGGTGGCGCCCACGACGAGCCAGGGTGTCACCACGGCCTCGGGAATCACCTGCCGGATGGTGCGCGCCAACAGCTGGAACGGCTCGGCGTTGACGCTCGTCACGCCCGACGGGTCGCTCACCGTCTCCTGGAGCGCTCGCACGCTGATGCGTGGATCGTCCACCGCACGCCGCACGTGCTCGAGCACGCTTGCCGCGCTGTCGCCCGGAAGGATTCGGAAGTTGACGAGCGCGCGCGCCGTGGACGGCAGGACGTTCTCCTTCACTCCCGCCTGGAGCACGGTGGGCGCCGTGGTCGTGCGCAGCATCGCGTTCCCCTGCGGCGTGGCGCCGAACCCGGCGATCAAGATCCCACCCAATAGCCATCGATTTGCCATCACGAGCCGCGGCCCGAACGGCATCTCGGGTCCCAGGAAGTCGAACAGGTCGGCGGTGGGGCCACGGATGGCGCGCGGCATCTGGTGATGCTCGAGCCGTGTGAGCCCGGCGGCCAGCATGCCGACCGCCGTCTCCTTGGGTGGCATCGACGAGTGGCCGCCTTCCGCTTGCGCGGTGAGCTCGACGGTGACGTAGCCCTTCTCGGCGATGCCGATGAGCGCCACCGGTGCGGTGATGCCCGGGATGAGCCCCGTCGCGAGCGCGCCGCCCTCGTCCAGCACGAACTCGGGGCGCACGTTGCGGGACCCGAGCAAGTCCGCGATGTGCGCCGCCCCACGACGACCGCCGACTTCCTCGTCATAGCCGAACGCGAGGTACACGGTGCGCCGTGGCTTGGCACCCGCGGAGAGCAGGTGTTCGATGGCTTCGAGGATCGCCACCAGGCTGCCTTTGTCGTCCAGCGCGCCGCGGCCCCACACGTAGCCGGCGGCGATCGTCCCGCCGAACGGCGGCTCGGTCCACTTGCCCTCGGTCCCGGGCTCGACTGGTACGACGTCCTGATGGGCGAGGAGCAGCGCCGGCGCGAGACTGGAATCGGAGCCGGCCCATTGGTACAGGAGGCCGTAGCCGTTCACCTTCTCGAGCTTGAGCACGGCGTGCACCTTGGGGAACGATTCGCGGATGTAGCGCTGGAACCCGTCGAACTCGCGCGCCTCGAACTGCGTCGAGTCCTGGTAGGAGATCGTCTTGAACTTGAGCGCGCCCGCGAGCCGCTGCGCCAGGGCCGTCGAGTCGAGCGGCTCGGGAGCCACGGGCGCAACCGCCACCTGGCGGGAGTGGAGGCCCAGCGTGCGGGTGACCACCGCCGCGGCCATGCCGACGAGGACGACCAACAGGACGAGGACAATCCGTTTCATACGCGACTCCGCCGGCTGGGGCGCGCGGCACGAGAGGAGCGCCGGGGCCGCATGCCCAATCGATCCGCCACGGCGCGCTGCAATAAATCTTCGATCGACGCGGTGGAGGAGCCGTCGAACGCGGCAAAGCCGAGATTCACGACGAGGTTGTACAGACGCACCGTCATCCCGTTGTAACGTCGCACCTGCTCGGCCACGCGCGCCGCGATGACGGCGCGCTTGTCGAGCGTCGCGTCGGCGGCGAGCACCGCGAAGGCACTCCCCTCGATGCGCGCCACGAGGTCGCAGTCGCGGAACGTTCCCTTCAGCAAGACGGCGGTTTCGCGCAGGACGCGGTTGCCTTCCTCGTGTCCGGCGACGCGATTGATGTCCCCCAGGCCGGCCACGTCCGCCGAGACCACGAGAAAGCAACCCTTGGTCCGCTGGGCCAGCTTCACGTGCGGCTCCGTCAGGGAGATGAAGCCGCGACGGTTGTGGAGCCCCGTGAGGCCGTCGTCGAGCGAGAGGCTGCGCATCCCCACCTGCAGACGCCGGACTTGGACGGCGTAGCGGATGCTTCGCGCCAGCAGCGACGCGCTGAACTTTCCTTTGGTCAGGTAGTCCTGGGCGCCGGCGCCCAGCGCCTGTGCGGCAAGGTTGTCCTGGTTCGCGCCCGTCAGCGCCACCACGGGCACGTCCGGGTCGCGCTCGCGGACCCGCTGGAGCGGCTCGAGTCCGCTCACCTTCGGCAGCGAGAGGTCGAGGAGCACCACGTCCACGTCGCCCTTCCCGAGGCGCGTCAGTCCCTGGGAGAGGCGGTGTGCGTGCGCGAGCTCGTAGGGCGCCGCCCCCGCGAAGGCCACGCCCGCCTCGCCCATGGCCTCCTCCAACAGCCTCGCGTGGCGGGGATTGTCCTCGATCAGCAGGACACGGACGGGGTCGATCTCGATGCCCGTCAGCGTCCGCCGGGCCAGTCTGCTGGATGAGCGTCGCACAACGCACCTCGCTGGGGGGCCGGAGTGTCCGGACCGGGATAATTGGCCCTCCCCAGCCCGTGGTTGTCAAACGGTCTTGACGACGACTTGACCCCCCTGAGCTACCCAATAAGCGCGATTCAACCGTCTCCCAGGAGGGCATATGCGCATCATCACAGCGTTTCTCACTCTCACCTGCTTCGCCGCGGCAGCGAGTCCGGCCCAGGTAAAGCAGTCGGTCGAGATCGGCACGTCGCTCGGCGTGACGATCTACAGCCGGGCCGGCAACTCCGCGACGCTCATCGGCGTGCCCGCCGGAGTCGGACCCGCCGCTCAGCCGAGCATCTATGCGACGTTCTTTGCCACTCCATCGATCATGATCGAGCCCCAGGTCTCGTTCTCACACATCTCGGGCTCGGGAAGCTCGGCGACGATGTTCGATCTGGGCGCTCAGCTGGGCTATCTCGTGACACCCGCGGAACGCAGCTCGCCGTATGTGGCCGCCAACGTGGCGTATCAGACCATTTCCGACTTCTCCTCCATCCACGGCTTCGGAGTCGGCGGCGCTTTGGGGTATCGGGCGCGAGTCGGTCGCGGATTGGCCGTGCGGGTCGAGGCGCGGTACCGGCACTGGATGGGCGATTTCGAAGGCCTGAACGAAATCGGTTTCGGCATCGGGCTCGGCGGGATCATCTAGAGAGGGTCATGACCCCGGGGCATCGCCCCGGGGTCAGCCGCGCGGGTACGTGTTACACTCTCCGATGTGATCATTCCGGCCGACTATGGCGACGTTCGCTACTTTCGCATGGCTCGCACGTTCCTGGGCCGGGCGATCTACTGGACGGGCGTCTATCTCGTGGACGGCCTGTTGGTCGATTCGGGTCCGCCCAACCTTGGGCGCGACGTGCGGCGCCTCGTCGGCGAGCTGCGGGTGAGTCAGTGCGTCACCACGCATCATCACGAGGATCACTCGGGGAACGACGCGCTCCTCAGCCGAGAGCTCGGCATTACGCCGCTGGCGCATCGGTCGGCGGTATCGCTGCTCGCGCAACCCGAAACGCGCCCGCAGCTGTACCGCCGAGCGGCGTGGGGTGCCCGGCCCGCGGCGCGCGTGGCCGCCCTCTCCAACCGGCTCGACACGCCGCGGTTCCGATTCGACGTGATCCACACGCCTGGACACGCCGCCGATCACGTCGCGCTGTTCGAGCCCGCGCGCCGGTGGCTCTTTTCGGGCGACCTGTACCTGGCCCCGAAGCTCCGCTACCTCCGCGCGGACGAGGACGTGTACGCGATGATCGACTCGCTGCGCCGCATCCTGGCGCTCGAGCCTCAGGTGCTGTTTTGCCAGCACCGCGGGCGCGTGGACCGGGGCCCGGAACGGCTCCGCCAGAAGCTCGAGTTCCTGCTCGAGCTGGGGGGTCGCATTCACGCCCTGCACGGTCGGGGGTGGAGCGATGCGGCCATCACGCGGGCCTTGCCGGGGAGCGACCTGCTGTGGCGGGTATGGACGGCGGGAGATTTCTCGAAGCGGCACTTCGTACGCGCGTTCCTGCGTCGCCATTAACGCCCGTTCAGATACTCCCGGGCCGCCGCGAGCACGGTGGCCTGCGCACCCGCGAGGGTGCCCTCGAGCGACGCCCCCGCCGCCTTCCGGTGCCCGCCCCCACCGAACCGGTGCGCCAGCTCCGCGACGTCCACATCGCCGAGCGAGCGAAAGCTCACCTTCACTTTTCCATTGGCGAGCTGGCGGAACAGGAGGGCGAGCCGGATGCCCGCGATCGAGCGCGGATATTCGACGATCCCGTCCAGGTCATCGGCGGTCGCCCCGTGGCGCTGCAGCGCGTCGGGCGGGACGGTGACCCACGCCAGGCCGCGCTCGCGCTCGACCACGAGCGTCCCGAGCACCTCGGTCATGAGGCGCACCCGTCCTTCCGGGGCGCTCGCGTACACCGATTCGTAGATGGATTCCGGATCCACGCCACGCTCGAGCAGTGCGCCGGCGACCCGCAGCACGCGCGGTGAGGTGTTCGCGAACCGGAACGCCCCGGTATCGGTCAGGATCCCGACATACAGCGCCCGAGCGGCGTCGGGTGAGAGCGGCCACTCGAGCGCGCTCGCGAAGTCGAAGACCAGCTCGGC